>ERZ809742.99-NODE-99-length-23929-cov-12.0535_pt1 | contig 23929 bp, 17 predicted proteins | sample MGYA00520278_ERZ809742 | MGnify/ENA primary metagenome ERZ809742 (study PRJEB31588, sample SAMN03401275) | human gut metagenome | study: EMG produced TPA metagenomics assembly of the PRJNA231909 data set (A prospective, longitudinal analysis of the... | reverse complement strand
GTCGCAGCTGCAAGCCATCCATACCATCCTGTCGTTATAGGATGGTAGGAGGTGCATGCCTACACTATTGCTGAATAGTTACTTTTACTCTAAAAAAGGTTAAATTTGCATAACGAAAGGCAGATTTGAGCAATTTATTTGGAGGTAACGAGAAGGAATGCGTAACTTTGTGACGTGTTTTTTTAGTGGTTAATTTAGTTTTAGTAAGTAGAAGGCCTAAGCTGATGTGAATCAGTTTAGGTTTTTTTTATCACTTTTCTTTGCAGCATCACCCCATTCTCGCTCGCTTTTTGTACCTTTGCACACGATAATAGTGCTACTGGCGGCCCATGGTAGGCCGTGAGGGCACATAGGGTATGAAGCCCAAACAATCGACTGAAGCCAAAACACATCAAAAAAGAGAATATACCTATGAGAATGAGAAAAATCATGATGGGTCTCGCTCTGCTCGCCACGATAAGCGCTGGCGCCCAGGAGCTGACCTCCGGTATTGACCGCAACAACATGAACTTGAAGGTGAAGCCAGGCAATGACTTCTACGAGTATGCTGCTGGTGGCTGGATGAAGAGCCATCCGCTGGACGCTGAGCACGCCGACAACGGCGCGTTCACCGACCTCTTTGAACTGTCGCAGGAGCAGGTGCGGGGCTTGATCCTCGGCTATGCCGACGGCAAGCAGCCGCAGGGATCGCTCGGACAGAAGATCGGATCACTCTACCGACTGGCCATGGACTCCGTGCGCCGCAACCGTGAGGGCGCAAAGCCCATCCAGCCCGTGCTCCAGCGCGTGGCAGCCGTGAAGAACGTAGCCGAATACCAACGTCTGGCTGCCGAGCTGGACCGCCGCGGCCAGGCCTCGATGCTCTTCGGAATAGGCGTGGGCGCTGACCTCCGCGACGCCAAGAACAACATCGTCTCCATCGGACAGGGAGGCATGGGACTGGGCACCCGCGACTACTACCTCAACGACGACGCACAGACGAAGCGCGTGCGCGAGGCCTACCGCGCCTATATCGTCGAGGTGCTGCGTCTGGCTGGATACGACGAGGCCACGGCACAGAAGAAGATGGAAGCCACAATGGCCATCGAGACAAGACTGGCCCGCGTGGCCTACGACCAGGTGAAGCTCCGCGACATCTCGGCCAACTACCACAAGATGACCTACGCGCAGTTCTGCGACGAGTTCCCGGGCATCGACTGGGGCAACACCTTCCTGCTGGGCGGATTCCCCCACTTCGAATACATCGACGTGTCGCAGCCGGAGCCCATCCATGAGGTGGAGAAGATCCTGGCTGACACGCCGCTCGACGACCTGAAGTCGTATATGGAGGTACGCGTTGTCACGTCGGCCTCCGGACTGCTGAGCGACGACTTCCGCGCCGCACAGTTCCGCCTCTCCAGCACGATGACGGGTCTGCAGCAGGACAAGCCGCGCTGGAAGCGTGCCGTCAGCCTGGTCAACGGCTGCATGGGCATGGCCCTGGGAAAGATGTATGTGGAGAAATACTTCCCTGAGTCGTCGAAGGAGCGCATGGTGGACCTCGTACACCGCCTGCAGGACGCCCTGGCACAACGCATCGACGAGAGCACCTGGATGAGCCAGGAGACCAAGGAGAAGGCCAAGGACAAGCTCCGCAGCTTCATCATCAAGATCGGCTACCCCGACAAGTGGAAGAACTACGACGGCATGAAGGTCGATGAGAGCCTGTCGCTCTACGACAACGTGGCGGCCATCTCCGACTGGGAGACCTGCGACGTCCTCAGCGAGAAGGTGGGCAAGCCCGTGGACAAAATGGAGTGGCAGATGACGCCGCAGACCATCAACGCCTACTACAACCCCACGACCAACGAGATCTGCTTCCCGGCAGCCATCCTCCAGCCACCCTTCTTCGACCCGAAGGCCGACGATGCGGCCAACCTGGGTGCTATCGGTGGCGTGATCGGCCACGAGATGAGCCACGGTTTCGACGACCAGGGAGCACAGTTTGACAAGGACGGCAACCAGAACGACTGGTGGACGGCAGAGGACAAGGCCAACTTCAACGCCCGCACCAAGGTGCTCGCCGACTACTTCTCAACCGTAGAGGCCGTGCCGGGCCGCAAGATCAACGGCCAGCTGACGCTCGGCGAGAACATCGGCGACAACGGCGGTCTCAACATTGCCTTCCGTGCCCTGCAGAATACGCTCAAGGTGCAGGACCTCGGCGTGAAGGACGGTTTCACGCCGGAGCAGCGCTTCTTCCTCTCTTGGGCCCGCGTATGGGCTTCCAACATGCGTCCGGAGTATATCGAGATGATCATCACCACCGATCCTCACTCCCCGAGCAGCGCGCGCGTCAACGCAGCCCTGCCCCACATCGACGCTTGGTACAAGGCCTTCAACGTCAAGAAGGGCCAGAAGCTCTTCATCCCGGCAAACAAGCGTGCACGCATCTGGTAATAGTCCACGGTGCGAAATAAGCATAGTGAATGAATAGCGAGGAGCTGCCCGTACATCGTCTGGGCAGCTCCTTCTAATATATATATATTAAATAAGGAGAAAATGAACCAAAGACTTCTCATAGTCCTGGCTATGGCCGCCACGCTCGCCGCCTGCTCGGCCGGGAAGAGCGGCAAGGGCGACGACGGTTCGCAACCCATCCCGACCGACACGAACGCCAAGCCACAGCCTACCAGCGTGGTGGAGACGGAGCGAATAGACCAAGGCGACGCAATGGTGCAGGCTCGCAACCGCAACGCGGCGGGATTTCAGACCGACATGGCCAGTCGCACCGTCACGGTGACACAGCCCTGCTTTGCCACGGCAGACCCTGCGCGCCTCGACATGCTCCCACCTACGCCTGACGAGGCCTCGCGGCGCGACACGTCGCTGATACAGGAACTCAACACGGGGACCGTCTTCATCCTACGCCCGGGCGACAAGGGCGTGGTCGAGGGAACAGAGAAGACCAAGCTGCTCGTCCGCTTCCAGGGAGGTCCGCTATGGGTCTGGCGGTCGGACGTGGCATCCTAGGCACGCGAAAGCAAAGGGCATAAAAAAACATCACCCCGGAAGGGGGTGATGGATACGACGGAAAAGGTGAAAGGGACAAAGCCCCTACCCTACCGCCTCACGGTGATGTGGAAGCAATGCTGGTTTTGCTCAAAGATCACCACACAGTCGCCACGGCTGCGAAACTCTTCGATAAGGATGGCGAGAATGCGGGCCATTTCCGCATTGCTCACGGGCTTTCCCTCCGTAGAGAGTCGATTGAAGCGCGTGTAGCTGAGGTCGAAGGTGGTGGCGTAGAGGTGGGAGGAGTTGCGTGCAGCGTTGCCATTGACCCTGCGGAGCGAGGTCACGTCGGCCTCCGTGCGGAGCAGGGAGGTGACGATGATGCGGTGGGGACGGTAGCCCTCGCGGCGGAGGATGTACTGGAAACCCTCGCCCAAGTCCTCCAGGAGCGACCGTGCGCCCTTGGTCAGATAGGGCACGGAGTGGGTGAGCGGATCGACAAGGTAGAGCTGGCAGCTCCTCACCTTCTTGAGGTGGCGCGTCTTGCGGCGAGCCTCCTTGCGATTCTTGATGGGACGGCTGATACCGAAGCGGCGGGCCGACTCCAGCTGCTCGCCGTTGAGGTCGGCGAAATGATACTCCCGCGGCACCCTCACCGCGTCGTCGCGAAACGTCTGTCCCGCTCCACCCCCGGCCACGTCCCGATGGCTCGCACAAGATGCCGCCGTGGCGGCAAAGACCAAAGCGAGGATCGCGTCGCGCAGGAAGTGGTGCCTGCGGCGTGGGCCACGGGGGATTTCGAGACGGGCCATGGCCGTGCGCTACTTGAAGTAGTAGAGGAAGGTGGCAATGCCCTCCAGGGCCGGTTTGCGCTCGCCTTCAATCTCAATCTTAAACTTCACGCCGGCCTTGCAGATGCCACGCAGGTTCTCGATGCTGTCGAGCGAGACCACGAGGCGCACGCGACTGCCTACCTTGACGGGCTTGCCGAAGCGCATCTTGTCCATACCATAGTTGACGAGCATGGAGATATTGCGCACCTCGAGCACCTGGGCCCACATATAGGGCAGGAGCGAGAGCGTGAGATAACCGTGGGCGATGGTGCACCCATAAGGACTCTCCTTGGCCGCGCGGTCGGTATCGACGTGGATCCACTGGTGGTCGAGCGTGGCGTCGGCGAAGAGGTTGATGCGGTCCTGATCGACGAGAAGCCAGTCGGACTCGCCGAGCTTCTTGCCAAGGTAGGAGGCAAATTCGTCGTAGGACGAAACGATGAGTTGATTCATGTGTCTTGATTCTATGAGATGAGTGGGCTTAGGCGTTGCCCTCCTGTCTGTTCTTGGGCTTACGACCGCGCTTCTTGGGCGTGGTGTCGATGGCGCGCTTCTCCAGTTCCTCCACGCGATACTGACGCGGGGTCTTTCCGACAAAGCGGTAGAAGGCCGCGTAGAAGCTCTGGCGGTTGCTGAAGCCGACCATGGCGGAGATATCCTCGATGTTGGTCTTCTGGTAGCGGCGGTCCACCATCAGCGACATGGCCTCCTCCACGCGGTAGCCGTTGACCAGTTCGGTGTAGTTCTTGTGGAACCGGTTGTTGACCACGGCGGAGATGTAGCGCGTGTTCGTCCCAAGGTCCTGCGCCAGCTGACGGGCGGAGTAGTTCTTGTCGCGGTAGCATTTCTCCACGACGATCTTCTGGATGACCTTTCTCTGAAGTTCGTCCATCACTTCTGGGCTCACCGTGGTACGATAGGCGGCCGGACGCTGCTGCTTGTTTTCTGTAATATTATACTTTGACATGGCTTGCTATGGTTATCTATCTGTCTGTTTACATTTTCTTTGTTGCGGCGTGGGACGTAGCCCTCACCTCGACATCGGTTAATAGGCACACGCCGTTGGGGATGCAAATGTAGCGATTTTTGCCGACATTACGCGTTAATTATTGGTAATTTTCTCTACTTTTTCGTCTGTTGCTTGCTTTTCCCCTGTCTTGGCCGTTCGAGCCTTCGGCTTGGCGGCCTCTTTGCCGTCAACTTTCTCGTCTTCTTTCTCCTCTTTCTTGTCGCCTACTTCCTCGGCATCGGCCTCCACAGTCTCGCGGGAGCGGATAAGCTCGTCCATGGCACGGTAGGTGTAGGCCGCGCGGTCCTTGACGGCCATGGTCTTGAAGCGCTCCAGCAGGTCCATGAGTTTCTGCACGGCCGCCTGGTAGGTCTCGGGCGTGATGCGGGCCGCCAGTCGGGCCGCGTCCTCGCCATTGAAGGCGAAGTGGCGCACGAGCATGTCGCCCACGTAGCGCCGCTGGGCATCGGTGAGCTCGGCGAGCTGGTCCGTGAGCGGACCGCCAGCACGATGGATGGTGAAGACGAGCTTGTCGGGCTCACCGCCACGCTGGCCGTGGAGGTAGAGGCGGTCGTAGTCGAACCAGCAGTCGCAGAAGCCGTCCTCGGCAAGCTTCTGGAGCTCCGAACGGGCGGGGTCGAGCACGCGGCGGCAGAAGTCGGGAAACTTCTTGTAGTTCTTCTCCAGCCGAAGCATCTTGCGAAACTCCAGCGGGTCGATGACGGCCTTGCCCTTGTCGAGCCATGAGGCGATGAACATGTAGATGCGCTGCGTGTAGCGGTTCTTACACGCGAAGACAATCTGCTTGCCCAGGCGGTGGTAGCCGAAGTCGAAGGAGACGAGGCGCTCGGCCACGGTGCGGTCGATCTTGAGGATGGCATACTTCGAGTAGCTGTTGTCCTCGGGGATATAGACGTCGCAGAGGTTGGTCGCCTTGGTATATTTGCGGCCCTCCTGCGTCTTGTAGGGTATCTCCACGGGGATGGAGGCGAGCATCTTCAGCGAGTTGCGCAGCTGCGGGTAGTGGCTCGGACTGACCCCCAGCTCCTTGAACGGCATCTTGATGGGCATGCGGCCGTCCTCGTCGAGCTCGTCGCTGCGGAAGATGTCGAGCTGGCGCGAGGTGCCGCCGTTGAGCATTCCCTGCAGGATGTTCTGCAGGCTCTCGACGATGCTCACGAGGATGCGCACCTGCACCTGGCTGTAGTCGTGGCGCATCATCGTCACGGCAATGGGCTGCAGGAGCCACGTCTCCTCCGCTATCGGGATGAGGTCGTGGCTGATGTCGCGCTTGACGTCGGCCTTCTTGGCCTTGGCGCCGCGCTTCGTGGTTTTCGCCGACGGCCTGCGAGAGCCGCCGCTGGGGGTTTCCTCCCCTGCCTTCTTCTCTGTCATGGGGGCAAAGATAATAAGTTTTTACGTTTCCGCCAAATCTTTTTGTCGGTTCTTTTTCGTTTTTCACTACCAAGCGCGGTTTGACCGGCCCCAAAACGAACCCCTACTAAAACAAAAACGTTAAACGTTAAACGTTAAAAACGCAAGTTTGCAAATATTCCACACCATCGTAGGACGGGACCCCAAAAGACATCAAACAATTATTTTCCTAAAAAATATTTGCTCATTCCAAAGTTATTGCCTAACTTTGTCCACGCCTGCAGCAGAAGACCGCTGCGCAAGCAGACGCCGCAGGAAGGCGGCGAGACAAGAGAACAAAACAGAAATAAAAAATAACTAAAAGCAAATGGCAAACAATTTTTTGGCTACGGCTAACCGCGTGGCCGCTCATCTGGGCAAGGCCCCGAAGGACTTCACCAAGGAAGATATCATTCGCGTCGTGCAGGATTTCGACATCCGCATGGTCAATCTGATGTACCCTGGCGGCGACGGACGACTGAAGACGCTCAACTTCATGCTCAACTCCGCCGATTATCTCAACACCATCCTCACCTGTGGTGAGCGCGTGGACGGCAGCTCGCTCTTCTCCTCCATCGAGGCAGCCAGCAGCGACCTCTACGTGATGCCGGTCTTCCGCACGGCCTTCATCGACCCGTTCCAGGAGATCCCGACACTCTGCCTGCTCTGCGACTACTTCGACCGCGACGGCCAGCCGCTGGCCTCCGCACCGGAGCATACGCTCAGAAAGGCCATGCAGGCCTTCCACAAAGTCACGGGCATGGAATTCCAGGCCATGGGCGAGCTGGAGTACTACGTCATCAAAGCCAACGACCCCTCCTTCCCCGCCACGGACCAGAAGGGCTACCACGAGACGGCTCCCTTCGCCAAGGCCAACGACTTCCGCACGCGCTGCATGAAGCTCATCGCCGAGTGTGGCGGCCGCATCAAGTACGGCCACTCCGAGGTGGGCAACTTCACCAAGGACGGCCTCTGCTATGAGCAGAACGAGATCGAGTTCCTCCCCGTGCCAGCAGATGAGTGCGCCTACGAGCTGCTCGTGGCCAAGTGGATCATCCGCAACCTCGGCCACCAGGAGGGCTACAACATCACATTCTCGCCGAAAATCATCGTCGGCAAAGCCGGCAGCGGCATGCACATCCACATGAGAATCATGAAGGACGGCCGCAACATGATGCTCACCCCGGAGCGCACGCTTTCCGTGGAGGCCCGCAAGGCCATCGCAGGCATGATGGACCTGGCACAGAGCATCACCGCCTTCGGCAACAAGAACCCGATGTCATGGCTGCGCCTCGTGCCGCACCAGGAGGCCCCGACGAACATTTGCTGGGGCATGTCCAACCGCTCCGTGCTCGTGCGCGTGCCGCTGGGATGGACCTCGGGCCGCGACATGTGCATGGAGGCCAACCCCAACGAACCCCACGTGGAGCGCGACTACACCTCCAAGCAGACCGTGGAGATGCGCTCACCGGACGGATCGGCCGACATCTTCCAGCTCCTGGCCGGCCTCTGCGTGGCCTGCCGCCATGGCTTCGAGATGCCCAACGCCGAGGAGGTGGCCGAGCAGACCTTCGCCGACGGAGACATCCACGCCCCGGAGAATGCTGCCAAGCTCGCAGCCATGAAGGCGCTGCCCGACAGCTGCGCCGCATCGGCCGACTGCCTGGAGCAGCAGCGCGCCGTCTATGAGGAGTATGGCGTCTTCTCACCGAAGATGATCGACGGTATCCTCAAGGAACTCCGCGCCTTCAACGATCGCACGATGCGCGACGACATCGCCGGAGACGACAGCAAGCTCCAGGCACTCGTGGAGCGTCACTTCCACTGCGGATAATATCTCTCACACTTGGTGCCGCCCTCCAAACCGGGTACGGAACTGCGTGACTGACCTGGAGAAGACAGATCGACAAGAGAACTAGCAAAACAATAATCATTCACCAAAACTGATGAAAGTATGAAGAAAATGACAACGCTCTGCCTCGCGCTTGCCCTGACATGCGCGACGGAAGCAGGAGCAACGACCGACAAGCAGCCTAAACTGAAGGGCAGACAGACAGCAGCATGGGGCGTGGCCGTACCAGGCTCACGCACGCAAAGCGCCTCCGCCATGCGATTTCTCAACATGGGCCTCGGGGCTCCCCATGGCAGCGCCGTGGGCAACGACCCGGTAAGCTCGGTCACCACACCAGGATTCGGATGGGCGGATGGCCCGGACGGCAACCAGTGGTACTACACGCAAAACTACAAGCTCGACGGCTATTTCTACTCGGGCTCCACCATCACCCTCTACGACAACAACAACCAGCAAGTGGGACAGTTTGACATCGACGTGCCTGACACGCTACAGGTGAACAGCATCGAGATGTACAGCGCATTGACCAAGAAGATGTTCGACCGCGACGACACCTCCATCGAGGCCATGGTCTCCATCCACGCCGTGGGCAATGCCGAGAACAACTACAAGGACTGCTACATCACCCGCGCCTACCACATCGACGGCAGCGGAATCGCCTATGAGTGCGAGGGAAGCGGAATGCTCTTCGACGCCTCCAAGGGATGGAACACCTACCAGCGTCTCATCCTGCCGATCGAGAAAGTTATCGACGGCAAGGAGTATGTCTCCATCGACTTCATCGCACCGCCCACATGGGGCAAGGACGAGCCCTACGTGGAGCACACGCTCGATATCCCCTTTGACAACATCAACTACATGGACGGCGCCTACATCAACTGCTTCGTCATCGAGGACAAGCCCTACTACGTCGTCGCACAGTATGACACGGCCTACTGCACCATGCCGGAGGACTATACGCAGGACATCATCGTCACGCCCAACAACCACTTCGTACTCAAGACCTACGACCGCAACTACAGCCTGGTCGATTCCGTCGCCGTGCCCATCGAGGAGTCGCCGAAGGGCATCTATCGCATGGCAGCCTTCGGACGCATGAGCGACAACGACCTGAGCAAGGGATACTTCGGACCGGAGGACCAGTTCAGTTACGTCGTGACATGGGTGGACTACCACCTGCAGTCGGACGAGAACACCTACAACTTCGACCTCTACGACAACCAGGCGCAGAGACTAAAGACCATCTGCGAGAACGCAGCCGAGAACCAGTGGTTCTACCTCAACAACGTGAAGGGCAAAAGCGAGCAGATGGCATTCCTCCAGGCCTTGGAGGAGGGGCAGCAAATCCAGATGATCGACATGCCTTCCTGTGAGAAGCGGACGCTCTTCCCGGCCATGATCGACGGCGAGGGAATCACCACCTCCATCGACCGCTATCCATCGGCTAAGAACGACGAGGGATACCAGTATGTCGTCAACATGCGCAACGCAGCCGAAGACGAGGAGGGCAACGTCATCGCACGCATCGGATGGTACAACCCCGACCTGACGCTGGACCACTACGCCAAGTTCAACCTCGGAAAGAAGGGTGAGTACTTCACGCCGCTGATCAACAACGTCTCGCTCAACCCCTATCTCTTCGATACGGACAACGAGATGGAGTATATCTACATCGCCAAGAAGAGACGCACCGACGGCACCAACAAGATCGACAACATCCTGGAGATTGCCAAGGAGGACGGCACCATCCTGCGTACCTTCCGCGGCGACGACGACAAGTCCTTCCGCACGGCCTCGGTGGTCAACATGAGCGACGCCAAGAACGAGCTGCTCGTGGCCTACTACGACAACAACACGCAGGACTACGACCTCAACTTCTACGAGCTGCCGTTCGTCAAGTTTGCCAAGGGTGGCAACGGTAGCAAGGAGAACCCGTATCTCATCTCCACCGTCGGCGACCTGAGCTACATGGCAGCAGCTCCCGACTCGGCTTACCGCCTGGCAGCCGACATCGACATGAACGACTACAACTACGACTGGACGCCGGTGCCGACCTTCAACGGCTCCTTCGACGGCGCACACCATGCCATCGTCAACCTCTCCATCGCCACCAACGACGCCCACGCAGGCCTCTTCGGCATGCTCGGCGAGGATGTGGAGGTGAAGGACCTGGTCTTCGCTCGCCCCACGATCCAGGTGACGGACGACAACCAGTTTGTCGGCGTACTGGCGGGTGAGAGCACGCAGGACAACATCTCCAACGTCCACGTCTTCGACGGTCAGATCGCAGGTGAGGCCGACGCAACCATCGGTGGTATTGTCGGTGGTTCGTTCCTCTACACCAACTTCAACGACTGCTCCTTCCAGGGCAGCATCAACACGCCCGAGGCCAGCCCTGTGGGTGGTATCGTGGGCCGCACGGCTACAAGCACGAAGATCACGGCCTGCGCCTCCAACGCAGAGATCACGGGATACTCTTCTGTCGGCGGCATTGCTGGTTCTTTCTCTGCCAACGACACCATCAACGACTGCCACGTCACAGGCAAGCTCGTAGCAGCCAACACCATCGGCGGCATTGTCGGCGAGAGCTCACGCGGCGTCATCGATCGCTGCGTCTTCAACGGAAGCGTGATGGCTACAGAGGCCAACTGGAGCGGACTCTCGGCAGGTGGCATCGTGGGTAGCCTGGCAGCCGACTGGAGCCAGCAGACGACGCCCGTCATCAGCCATTGCGTCTCAACGGGCACGGTCAACGCCGAGGAGCCCGACGAGACCGTCCACGCCATTGCAGGATGGACCATCGCCAACGAGTACTACGAGGACGGAGAGACTCCGCTGGAGGAGAAGGGCCTGGCCAGCAACTATAGCACGGCCGCTCCAGAGGAATCTGCCGACAGCAGCCTCGACGGCGCACCGGTGAAGGTGGCAGACCTCAACGACGACTTTTTCAAGCAGATGGGCTACGCCTTCGGACAGGATACCAAGGCTCCGTGGAAGTCGGCCGAGACTACTCCCGTACTCTACTTCGAGAACACAGCCCTGGTACTCACGCTCAGCGATAATGCCGTGCTGCTGGACAACGACGCCGACTGCTACATCACGGCCACAGTCTATGGACAGAGCGCCGACGACATCACGGCCGTCAGCGACAATTCCAACGTAGCCGACGTGGATATCGAGTCGCGCGAGGACGGAGTGGCTACGCTCCACATCACGTCCTATAAGGACGGCGTGGCCAACATCAACGTGACCGTAGGTACGCTGACCATGGCCTGCACTGTGACCGTCGATCACACGCTTACCACCGTCAAGCCGCTCGACAAGGGACAGAAGCTGACCATCCTCGTGGCTGGCAACACGATCTCCGCTCCGGGTGCCACCGCCATCACGGCCTACACGCTCGACGGACAGGTGGCTGCTCAGTCCGCCTCCACCATCAGCGCACTCGCCAAGGGCCTCTACATCGTGAAGGCAACGGACGCTACGGGTCGTCAGACAACGGCAAAGGTAATGGTGAAATAATCGCCTACGAGGAAGAGGAATAAGCTATCGCTAAGCAACGACCGACGGGAATGGCCTTCCCGTCGGCGATAAATAATGAGAAAAGAGGATGCGCTCGTAAAGGGTGCATCCTCTTTTCTCGTCTTACAAGGAGTCAGACCCAAGGAGTCAGAACTCCCCTACCCTTCCACCAGGTCACCAATGCTGCTGAGCCGCCAAAGACGCTCATGGTCGTACTCCGCGGTGGCCTCGTGGGCCCAGGTCGTATGGTAAGGGACGTAGGCTGCCCAGCCGCCCTGGCGCAGCACGGGATCGATGTCGGAGCGAAAGGAATTGCCCACCATGAACAAGCGGTCCACCGTCGTGGCGTAGCGGAGGCAGAGCTGGCGGTAGCTCTCGTCGGTCTTGTCATCGACCGTCACCACGTCATCAAACCACCTGCGCAATCCCGAACGGTCCACCTTACCTTCCTGGTCGCGAAGCTCGCCTTTGGTAAAAACCACCACGGGACAGCTCACCACCTCGCGCACGCGTCGCAGCGTGGCCTCTACACCGGGCAAGGGCGTGGCGGGAAGCTCCATCAGCCGCCGCCCGAGACGCAGCACCTCGTCAATCTCTTCGCCACCCACGCACCCACGGCTCACGCCAACAGCGGCCTCGACCATCGAAAGCGTGAAAGCCTTGGCGCCATAGCCCGTCAGCGGCATGTTGCGGCGCTCCGTGGCGGCCAATACGCGCAAGACCTCGTCGACCTCGGCATAGGGCGAAAGCAGTTCCGCCAAAGCGTGCTCCACAGCACAAAATGCGCCCTGGCAGTCCCAAAGCGTGTCGTCGGCGTCAAAGGCCACCAGGCCTACAGAATCTCCCACGCCACCCTGGCCCAACGGAGCCTTCCGCCTATCGTTTGTCTTCATTTTTCTCCTTTTTATATTGCCAAATCATAAAAAAACTTACCAGCGACTAAAATACAGCCGGGAAATTTGCACAGGTCACTTTATTGCCGTAACTTTGCGCTTAGTCTTTAATAATTTCGTCTCATAGTACACAAAAAGAGTGTGTTTTTTGTTTGGGGGGAATCCCCCGCAACATTCTTTGTCTGGTTGAAATCCTTGTGAAAGGACACTTCGATGAAAGTATCGAGGGACCAGATAAACAGGTTTTAAAAGCTCCGGTAGCGACCGGAGCTTTTTTGTTTTCATATCCTCCAGAGGATGCATTGCTTTCTAATGCCTTTTTATCCAAAAGTCTTTTCCTGTCCAAGCACTTACCACTCCAAAAAGTCATTCGCTTCAAGAAGTTTTCACTTCGCCTCAGGATGTCTTCACGCCAAGAAGTTTTCAACCCAAGAACGTAGCCAAATAGCCGACGGACTTCGTCTCCCGAAGTTTCTTGATGGCTTTCTCGCGCAACTGTCGCACACGCTCGCGGCTGAGATTGATATCAGCCCCTATCTCTTCGAGCGAACGCTGCTCACACCCGATTCCAAAACTCTCGGCCACAATGCGCGCCTCGCGTTCATCAAGACAGGCCGAAAGCGTGTCACGGAGCGTGGCGCTCATTGTGGCGCGATCCACCTCGTGGTCAGGAGACTCGTCAGTGTCAGAAATGATAGTCTCTGAAACCGACACTGTGCTTCCGTCGGCCACGGGCTGGTCAATACTCGTGGTGTGGGTGATGGCATGGAGGCCGTGGTCGATCACGTCGAGGGGCAACCCAGTCAGGTCGGAAAGTTCCTCGCGGGAAGGCGACCAACCAAACTCCTGGAGGTAGCCGGCCGTGACGCGCTGGATGCGGCTGGCAGTCCCGGCGGCACTCAGCGGCACGCGCACGGCACGACTCTTCACGCCAATAGCCTCGATGATGCTTTGCCGAATCCACCATACAGCATAGGAAATAAACTTGAATCCGCGTGTTTCGTCGAAGTGGTTGACGGCCTTCACCAGCCCGATGTTGCCCTCGTTGATAAGGTCTTCCAACGACAGGGAGCGGCCTTGGTACTGTTTGGCCACGCTGACCACAAAGCGCAAGTTGGCACGCACGAGCCTTTCCTTGGCACGCTCTGCCTCCGCACCTTTTCCATGGAGCTTGCGGCCCAGCTCAGCCTCCTCCTCCGGACTGATCATCCGCTCGCGGGATATCTCGTTGAGATACACGCCCAGTCCCTTGGAGACACGGTTGGTGAACCTGCTCGTTATCTTCAGCTCTCTCATGTTAGTATCGTCTGATAAGGTTTCTTCGGCCGCAAAGGTAACAAAAAATCTGCTGAAAGCAACAAAATGCACCTTTTCTTCTTGAGAAAGTGCATATAAAAAGTGTTTGAGAGAAGAATGAGGAAAGTTTACTGGTTATCAGTTACTTTCCTCATTTTGGTTAAAAGTGGCGAGGACAGACGAAGACGGGAATACGACAAGATGAGACAGAGGAACGTTACCTATCCGTAACCTATACCCCAAATGGTGAATGTTGAGGTTCGGAAGAATGAGGAAGGTTACGAATTGAATTTGAACGCTCTGATTTATAGTGAGTTACTGATGAGCAACGTAAGATTTTTGGTTACGAACCAAATTTGCCGTGTTCTGCCGTGAAATGCGTAGCAAGAAAAGACTCTTCATGTATTAATTTTGAACGCAAAAAAGAATGACGTTATGAAGAGTACATTTTCAATTATCTTCTACCTCAAAAGACAGGTAGTAAAGAAAGATGGTACAGTTCCAGTTATGGGACGTATCACAGTGGACGGAACACAGGCACAGTTCAGTTGCAAGATGACTGTGAATCCCAATTTGTGGGACACCAAGGGCGGACGCATGACTGGAAAAAGTATGCAAGCCTTGGAGGTGAACCGCAAACTGGACAAAATGCGTGTGAGTATCAGCAAGCATTATCAGGAGATAATAGATCGAGACAACTTTGTCTCTGCCGACAAGGTTAAGAACGCCTTTCTTGGATTGGAGTATCGCTGCTATACCTTGATGAAAGTCTATGAGCAAAGCAGGGATGAAATGGAAAAACAATACAAGGCTGGCATGAAATCTTTGAGCACATTCACAAAATATAGAATCGGTTGTGCTTACGTGGGCGAGTTTTTGCAGTCGCATTATCGTGTAAAGGACATTGCCTTGAAAGAATTGTCTCTGCCGTTTATTACGAACTATGAGACATTCCTTAGAATAGACAAGCAACTGAAGATAAATTCCGCAATGGTGTTTGTCCGTAATCTCCGTGCCATGATTTTTCGGGCGATTGATAACGAGTGGCTCGTCAAAGACCCTTTCAGACGATACGAGTACAAGAACGAGGAAACAACAAGGGAGATCCTGACAAAAGAAGAAATTCACCTGTTGATGGAAACTCCTATCACCAGAAAACATATGGGGTTGGTGCGTGACTTGTATCTATTCTGCTGTTTCACAGGTCTCGCATTCATTGACCTGTACAACTTGAAGGAAGAGAACATCAAGACATTTTTTGACGATGGCGAGTGGATTGTTATCCACCGACAGAAGACTGGAACGGAAGCCGACATCAAGTTGCTTGACTATCCCAAGCAGATAATGGAGAAATATCGTGGATTGTGCAAGGATGGCAGAGTCTTTCCTGTACCACCTTATAGAAGTTGTCTGCGTTCGCTCAAAAGATTGGGAAAGAAATGCGGTATCACCAAGCCACTTTCCTGGCATGTCTCAAGGCACTCGTTCGCAACCTCGGTTTGCCTCTCCAATGGTGTACCAATAGAAACAGTAAGTTCCATGCTTGGTCACAAAGACATCAAGACCACGCAAGTGTACGCCAAGATTACCAAGGAAAAGTTGAGCAAGGATGTAGAAAAGTTGTCCCAACAACTCAATCACATTGAGGAATTCACATTCGGGAATATTTGCAGCGATAATACGAACACAAAAAAGGCATAGTATGAAACGACAAGTGATAACTATACAGGAAAGCATGGTTATCTACGCTCCTCATCATGGCGAGGTGTGGATGACCGCTTGGGAGATTGCAGAACTGTTGAATGTGACAGGCACAACAGTGAACAATACAATCAAGCGAATTTGGAAGCAAGGTGTCCTAAAGGATTTTGAGCATTCGCAATACATCAAACTTGACAATGGATATTCTGCCGATGTCTATAGTTTGGACGTTATTATCGCCATAGCATTGCAAGTGGATACCTACCAAGCATTGCTTTTTAGAAGATGGCTTGTTGAAAAGATAGGAAATCGCAAAGAATGTCAAGCTACTTCAGGAAAGCAGGGGCGAACGACGATTATCGTGATGAATGGAACGATGCCGAGAGGTATCAGTTAAGCATTACACCTTAATTATATAATAGCGTACAGAGAAGAAATACCAAATGGTTGTATCACTCTGTGCGCTTTTTGCTTTCTATTTGTTGCGCAGTTTGCATATTTTAGAATGTTTGTCATCTATTACGGTGCGCTTTCTTACACAAAATAATCGAGATATTAAAGCTATTAGACTTAAATAGTCTTAAATTTGTGTTGTAGTATTTATATTTCCTGCCATTTCTTGTCTTTTCTCAATAAATTTTCGTATTTTTGTAGCCGGATTGTATAGCCAGACCGCAGTTGTCGCTGTAAGACGAGTTCTTTCATGATAATCGAGTCGGCAGCCTACGCCGTGCTGAGTGTAGTGAGGTCAACCATGACATATCTATACGAAAGCGGGCTTTGGGTGGGAAAACAATCCAGACATAATGGAAGGCGTTTATCGACGCTGTGTTTAAGACTTCCTGTAATCTTGCAAATTCACAGTAAATTGTTGTCTTGAACGTAGTCAACGGTAGATGTCCCGGGTGTGATTATATCAATCCCGTGGAGACCTGTAAGCATGGATTGTGTCCTTTCGGGCGCAGTCTAATGTGTTATTAGGTCTCTTTACGGACATTATTTTCATATCGGCGTGGGCTCTGACGTTGTCTGTTCAACAACAATAGGCAATTGCAAGAGCCTCAGGAAGTGGAATGGACAACAGGACGATTCCACGCTCTTTTTTTCTGTCGCAATTTAACGGATTTCTGTCTAGAAAAAAGTTAGCACCGATATGAAAGTCGATGAATGGACATCAGAAGATGTACACACCTCAGGAGGTGGTGAATTCCCTCCGTGCGCTGGACTTACCTCCAACGCCCTCCCCGAAGTTCAAAGCACCATGTCTGCAGAGAGTTCACAAACAGGGGTGTCCACCAGTAACCACCAATTACTTTTAGTGGATATAAGCATAGGAAAGCATCGGTAATGAAAGTGGTGAAATACCACTGATTTACAGTTTGTTAGGACGATAGGCGGATTTTTGATTGGTTCGTTATTCTTTCCTAATTTGGCGCATTTTAGAGCACTTTTGTCTCATTTTTGTCTCGTGAGGTTGTAACTTTGCAATACGCGCAAAGCGTTGAAATACAATATATTAGCAAATATCAACATCGGAAATAAAATTAAAAAAATGGGACGCAAAAAGACAGAAATCAAGTTGAAAGAGCCTGTTCGCATCCGCGAAGCAAGGCGCAGTGATGGCAACATCAGCCTCTATCTCGACATCTACAGTAAGGGTATGCGCAAGCGTGAGGGCTTGAAGCACTATCTCGTGCCGGAGATAAATTCCGCAGCAAAGGTGCAGAATGCCAACACCCGAAAGCTGGCTGAACAGATTAAAGCGCAGCGTATTCTCGACATCCAGACGAAAGGACTGGTGGACTGGGAAGGAGTGAAGCGTTCACACATGCCCCTCAAGGACTGGCTAACCAAGTATTCATCAGAAGACACCGGGCTGCAACCGAGTTCTATGCGGTCGAAGCGCAACGCACAGGCGAGAGTCGAGCAATACCTTGATTATATAGGTAAGCCCGATATGGGATTGAAGGAAGTTGACCGGGACTTCTGCAAGGGGTTCATTGCCTTTCTCAAGACTTGCACCTTCAATGACGGCAAGAAGACTTTGGGCAACATCACCTACTGCATCTATGTCAACCGCATCACAGCGGCTCTGAGTAAAGCAGTAGCGGAAGGGCAGATTGACCGCAATCCGTTCAAGTTGCTCGAACCGAAGGAAAAACCGAAGAAAGATAACTCCATGCGTGAGTTTCTGACCATCGAGGAACTGAAACTGGCTATCGCGACACCATGCCGCTATGAGATAGTGAAGAAAGCATTCATCTTCTCCTGCTTCACGGGGCTTCGTTATAGTGACATCAAGACCTTGTTATGGAATGATATACACACCGCAGCCGATGGCAAGACACTCTATATGGAGCATTTGCAGTACAAGACCAAGAAAATGGTAACTGTGCCTCTGTCGGATGAAGCCTTGAAATGGATGCCGAAGCAGACAGAAGAGAATGAGGATGTGTTTCATCAGCTACAGATAACATCTACTACTGTAGAAGTGGTGTTGGGCGAATGGATGAAGGAAGCCGGTATCACCAAGCACATTACTTATCACGTCGCAAGACATATAGAATTTCTTTCTTGTTTGAAAATCAATGTGTTACAGAATTGCCGAGTGGCATAGGTAACGATTTAGGAACCACCTTAGTTCCCCATTCTTACTCATTTTGCTTTGCTCTCAAAGAACGCTATCGTGCCTACAAAGATAACATAAATTGTTGAATTGACAAAATTTAGATGATGCTTTAACTAAATTTCGGAACGTTAATCGGTTCATCTTATTGTGTCTTAAGCTGTATCACGAAACTGAATCCTCGTCTGGTGTCATCACCCAATCATATTTCTTCACCCATCGCCAGATGGTAACACGCGAGAGGTTGGTCATGTTCTGAATCTGTGTTTTTGAGAGTCCTGCCCGCATAAGGTAGCACACCTGCATCTGCTGTTCGTTGAAGTGACCAAGTTCCTTTAAGAGTCTGTCTCTGAATAAGGGATAAAGCTCATCAACGGCTTGATATAGTTGCCTCCAGTCCGCAGTTTTCATATTCTTCTTCCCTGTTGAAGTGTTCTTGATGGCATCAATAACATCTTCTGACTTTCCTTCCAGGTCTGACTTGTGCAGCAACTTGATGAACGTCTTGTTCTGATCCATCTTCTCTGCCAGTTGCTGCTCCTTCTCTTTGAGGACTGCGCTATAATCAGACAGTTCTACATTCACACGAAGAAGTTCACGCTTCACATTCGTCAGTTCATCTGATGATTTCTCCAGCGATTTCCTTGATTGCATAAGCTCTTGTTCCTTCTTTTCTATATCTGCACGCAATTGTTTGTCATTATCAGAGATTTTCTGCAGAGTAGATGATAATGCCACAATTTCGCGAAGATGCTTGTTTCTCCTTCTGACATGCAGGATATAACCGAGTCCTGCAAGGATGATGGCTGCTAAGAGTACCATGATGAGCGTATTCCTGTATTTATCTCGCTCGTCTTTCAATGATTGCTCTTTCTTTTGGTCAAGATGATATTGGAATTCATTGTTGACTGTAGACGCCAGTTCCTGTCTCTTGCCGAAGTCCAGGGAGTCGCTTAGCTGCATATAGATTCCTGCATAATGGCTTGCATTCTTGGTGTCTCCGTTTCTGTTGTACAAGCGGCACAGCATTTTTGCCGCATCATACATATTGTTCAAATCAGTTCCATCATCGAGGATACGTTTGCAATAAATGGCTACAGAATCTGTCTTGCCTATTGATTCATAGTATTGTGCAAATGCCAAGCAAGCGAATGGGGAGAAATGTTCCAGCGGATTATCCTCGATTCGTGATAAACACACCCTTGCCTTTTGTGTTTCACCCAATTCAGAGTAGTTACAGAGTAGAAGAATAAGTGTAGCTCGATTTTGAGAAAAAGCTTTGGATTCTTCTATCTGTCTATATGCTGAATCAAAATATGAGCTGGCCTGTTGAGACTTGCCTAATGCAAGATAAGATGCCCCCATATGCATATAAGGTACGATACCGTCCATCTTCATTTGATTGCACAAATCAAGCTCGTGCTTTGCCATCCGGAAGGCTTCTTCAAAATTTTGCACTCTAAAGAGTAAATAATTTAAATTTGAATATGCATTGCGCAGCATTATCGAATCACATCGATTTCCTTCATTAGCATATTCTAAAGACTTTAAGAAGGATTCCATAGCCCGAGGAGTGTCCTGCAAATCGCGATAAACACTTCCTGCATAATAGTTTACTTCCTGCTTTTCAGACAGAGAGCCTTCTTTCTCAAAATAATCCACAAGCCTCTTAACGGTTATGTCTGAACTGGGCAGATTGTCTGCCTTGTCATTTAAGCGAATCTTCAACAAGTCATATTTGGCCCTGACATATTCGCTACTTTCACGAATATCCATCTCCAATGAATCAAGCATTGAAATAGCCTTCTGTGGATTGTCGTTTCCAATCTCTTTAATACGTTCCATCTCATTTAGTGAGTCATGCTTGGAGCAAGACATCAATACAAGCAGCAAAGATACGAGTATACACAAAATTGAATTGTCATTCATGTTTCTTTGTCTTTAATTTGGCTGCAAAGGTAATCAAAAACTGCGAAACGAGGAAGTATTTTGCATTATTTATGTTTCTTGATGTTTCCGAAAGATTTGATATGAAACAAGAGAAACATTTTCCCTCATAAAATCATAAAATACTGTTTATCAGAAAATTATGACATTGAAACGGGGGGGGATAACATATTTTAACACATATAAGAAACACTATGAAACTAAAAATTTTCTTTAGCATTATGATTTCGATGTAATTTTGCACCCAGAAATTTAAACTTCTAATAATTAAATTTATGAAAAAGAAAATTTATTTAGTGGCAATTCTGACTGCCTTAATAATGCAGAGTATGAGCGCATGGTCAAACACTCTTGGTATCTCACAAGTGAACTTATATCGCAAGTATGCGCCTAAACTTGACGGAAATGCCAAACCGACTAAGGCTCCCGCTAATTTCAGTATCCCATTAACTGTTTATCTTGATAAGGATAATCATCAGTTAAAGGTGACCTCTATTTCAGACGGGGATTTCACGTATTATATATATGATGAGTATGGCAACGTCGTAACACAAGATGTAATTAACTGCTCCTCAAATACAATCATCTACATTGACCTATGGTTATGTCAAAGCGGGGTATTCTCTATAGTGTTCACCAACGACGGAAACACCTACGAGGGAGAGTTCGAGATAGAATACTAAAAAAGAACATCAATACATTTCCGGAATAATTGAGGCAGACCACACTGAATTAAAGGAGCGGAGATCGAAAAGCTTTAAGAGTAGATATTCAATTAAAAGATTATTTGGTGATGTACTACAGTCCATAGTGAAACATGAAAATGACTTAATGTATAGTCATTTAAATACTGGCCTTAAAACGAAAGGCTATATCAAATCTAAATGTACCTATATTATTAAAAATTGGCATAATATTTTGCCTATTACTAATTATGAACTTAAAAAGAATTCTTTACAGCTTGGTTTTTATACTTTCATTGGTCTTAATTCTTATGATTATTGACTGCTATATCAGAAAGGACTGGGATTATATTATATTCCCGATAATTTACCTTGTTATAATATTAGGTTCAAGTAATAACATTAAAAAAATAAAATGATGAGAAAAGTGTTAACATATGCAATGTTGTTTTTAATACTTTGCACGGTCTTCTGTTCTTGTAGTAATGACGAAAAGATAAGTGATGCTACAGAAGCAGATAACAATATTCTAGAATCTGAATTATTACTTAAAATAAGTGCTTTCAATGATAGTGCAATTAATAGTAAAATCCAAACTCGTGGTTGGATTAAGCCTGGAGCTTGGAAGCGTGCTCAGGTTATAGCAGCTGATATTGCCGGTGGTGTCAGCGGAGGCAAAGCTGGTTTTGGAATCGGGTCTTTCTTTTCTCCAGCCGGAGCTGGTGCTGGTGCTGTGATTGGAGCTATTGTTGGTGCTGGTTGCGGTTCTTATATGGCTTACGCTAATGCATATTGGACAAGAGCTGCGCTTAAAATGGACATGACTCCACAGAAAGCAACTCTAGCATATGCATCTGTGCTTAAAGAAGGAAATATTGAGAATAGTGTTCCTAAGGATATTATTGTGGATTATCCTATTGAGGATAAGGATATAACTCTTATGGGTGCGAAGCATAATCTAGTTCTAAAGAAGTTGATAGATAACGATATTAAACTAGAGAAAGTTGAGGATTGCTTTACTAAAGAAGAACTGGCTGTCATCAATTCGGATGAATATCAAAAAGTTTTTGACAAAACAATGAGTGCAATTTCCAATAATAATGATATCCTTAAAATTGAAGGAGATGATGTGACGACAAAGGTAATGAACCTTTTCTATGAGATTTTACAGAAATATCCAGATAACAACGACGATATTGAGTATATTATTAATAAGTATATCGAAGTTATAAAAAAATCAAATGAGATTTCAGACGTAGATAAGAAGAATATTTACTCAGGTTTAAGCATAGCCGCTTCAAGCAGTGAGTTCTGGGAACAAATGGAGTTAAAATAAGTAATAAATTAAAAAATGAAAAAGTTTAGTACAATTACATTAGGCATGGTTATGCTTCTTACAGTTTCATGTAGCAATGATATGATAGAAGTAACCGACACCGCTACTATGAACAATGGCTCAAATGACATTGTTGCTCAAATGTCACATTTTAATGACAGCCTTTCAATGACAAAGCCAGAGACCAGAGGAGCCGGCCGTATTTTATATTGGATGTGTGTAGTTAGTTCAGATATAATTGGAGGTTATTCTGGTGGTTGCGCTGGAGCCAAAGTCGGTGCTATAATTGGACATCCTCATGTAGGAGCCGCCATAGGTGCTGTCGTAGTAGGTGGTTATTCCTCATACAAGGCACATAGAATTTTGTCCGATGCTTATGCAACAAGAGGGGTAGAGAAAAACAACATCTCTTTAAAGCCTATGGAAGTCGCAGCTGCATATGTCCCTGCTTTAGAGAACGAAGCAGTGATTAAGGATAATTATCCTACGCAAATAAAACTTGATAATTTAGACAAGAAAGATATAGAGATTGGTGCTAAACATAACGCTATTCTCAAAAATTTGGAAACAAACAATTTCAATAAAGAGAAGATTTTACAATATCTTTCAAAGGAAGAACTTCAGATACTATCTTCAAAAGAACTTGAAGATGAGATGGAAAATACAGTAGAAAAAGCTATTGAAAGTTCACTTAAAGGAGAATATATAAAGACAGATGGTAACGATACACCAGCTAAAGTCATGAATTTATTCTTTGAGATTTTTGAGAAATACCCAGATAATGTGGATGATGTTCAGTTTATTATAAATAAATACATTGAAGCAGTAAAGAATACGGAGGAAATTTCTGAAGCAGATAAGGAAATAATATATCAGGCTTTAAGCATTGGTGCCTCTAGCTACGAATATTGGTCAGGCACATCTAAATAAACTATGTTCCTGCAGAGACCAGGATATATCAGAATATTCCTAGAAATGATTTTGTTGAAGGTATGCGGATCCTAGAAAAAAGGCCCCAATGGAGATGTGTATCTTTCCAAGAAATCTCAGGCTTTACTTTTGAAAGCGGTTATGAGTACGAGCTTCTTGTGAAGAAGACAACGTATGCCAACCCGCCACAGGATTCTGGTAACATCAGATATGAACTTATTCGAATCGTTTCTCGGAAAAAGGTTGAATAATAAACTCTTTCTCGATAGTGGGCAGTACGCTGGCATCATACCAGCGACTGCTCACTTTATGTATGTTCGGCATGAGCATTGTCTAACGGGTGCAAGTCCCGAGTAAGCCCTAATAGCGGGAATTACATAGCCAAAGGCAAAGGTGTCCATCGTGAGTTGGAATCTGAAAGAAGCCGGCGGCAAACATCTGACCTAACGAACAGAAACTTCATACAAGGCATATGACCGTGGGTAAGGTTGCATAACAAACCAAAGCCCTATAGCTATTCGGAACGGTCGGTGTAAATGAAGTGGGTATAAGATGGAAAGACAATGCTCTTATCCGAGGAGGTCTCACGGACACTTCAAATAGTTTTTCTTACGAAAGAAGTGGAGTAAAGCTTGCCGTGAGAAGTCAGCAGATGCCATAGTAGTGGAGTTCTCGATAACGCTCCATGAAGGGCAGAACCTATAAATTAAACGATAGTAATTGAAACGTACCTTATGAAGGAAAGAATGCAGAAAACATTGGCAGAAGTCAAGGGCTGCCCTCAGAAGGATAGGACGGAATCCGAAGGATATGTGGGAGTGCAGACCTTCATGTGGATATGTGAAGACAACATCGTGGAAGTACCATTCGACAAGGAACACCTTTTCGAGCAAA
>ERZ809742.86-NODE-86-length-24542-cov-7.23147_pt1 | contig 24542 bp, 21 predicted proteins | sample MGYA00520278_ERZ809742 | MGnify/ENA primary metagenome ERZ809742 (study PRJEB31588, sample SAMN03401275) | human gut metagenome | study: EMG produced TPA metagenomics assembly of the PRJNA231909 data set (A prospective, longitudinal analysis of the... | reverse complement strand
TGATGTGGACAGGTTCTTATCCACCCTGCGCCGGAAACGGCAGCAGGTAGTCGCACAGGACGAAAGTTTTGACCTGTACGAAATCGACCTGTCGGACGAAAACGCAGCCGAATAATTTTTATTTTGAGTGTCGCAGAATAAGCGGCAGAAAGTGAGGACCTTATGGAATTTTTCAACAGTGCAGTCGATACTTTGCAGACCATCGTGGTCGGTCTGGGCGGTGCCCTGTGTGTCTGGGGCGGCATCAACCTGTTGGAGGGCTATGGACAGGATAACCCCGGCAGCAATGCTCATGTACGGTAAAGAAGCAAGCAACCGAAAACAATAGATAGACCGCCAGCACTACACTATTCCGAACCAAAGACCAAAAGATAAGCATTTTGAGAAAATCTAAACTTTTGGATTTTCCTACAATGCCGACTACGGCGGAATCCCTCCCACTCCTTATATATTTCTTTCTGTATACATTGAATTTGTATTTAGTAAAATGCAGACAACACCACGGATCGGCTTTTGGCTGGACAATTCCAACCAAACACCGCAGCAGACAGTAGAAACCATTCTGAACGTTAGGAAGCCGGTATGATTGTTACATATAAGGGGAAGAAAAATTTCTTTTAGATACTTGTTTTCCTAAAACTGATGTGATATAATAATTCCAGAAAAGGAGTAAAAAATATGCGGCAAGGTATTCTTAAATAAAACTATAATCAAATAGTGGGAACAAAGGATTATGATAGCTCCTTTTGTAGGGGCTTAGTTTTTTGTACCCAATTTAAGAATACTTTTGCCTTATCAATTTTGACATATCCCCAAAAACAGCAATCACAAACAGGTGTATGCTGTATATGTGTATGTCCGCAACTTATAATCCCCAGTGGTAAAAGTATTTTACTGCTGGGGATTTTTATGCCCTTTGGGGCTGTAAAGGGAGGACAATCACATGAAAATAATCAATATTGGAATTCTTGCCCATGTAGACGCTGGAAAGACGACCTTGACGGAGAGCCTGCTATATGCCAGCGGAGCCATTTCAGAACCGGGGAGCGTCGAAAAAGGGACAACGAGGACGGACACCATGTTTTTGGAGCGGCAGCGTGGGATTACCATTCAAGCGGCAGTCACTTCCTTCCAGTGGCACAGATGTAAAGTTAACATTGTGGATACGCCCGGCCACATGGATTTTTTGGCGGAGGTGTACCGCTCTTTGGCTGTTTTAGATGGGGCCATCTTGGTGATCTCCGCTAAAGATGGCGTGCAGGCCCAGACCCGTATTCTGTTCCATGCCCTGCGGAAAATGAACATTCCCACCGTTATCTTTATCAACAAGATCGACCAGGCTGGCGTTGATTTGCAGAGCGTGGTTCAGTCTGTTCGGGATAAGCTCTCCGCCGATATTATCATCAAGCAGACGGTGTCGCTGTCCCCGGAAATAGTCCTGGAGGAAAATACCGACATAGAAGCATGGGATGCGGTCATCGAAAATAACGATAAATTATTGGAAAAGTATATCGCAGGAGAACCAATCAGCCGGGAAAAACTTGTGCGGGAGGAACAGCGGCGGGTTCAAGACGCCTCCCTGTTCCCGGTCTATTATGGCAGCGCCAAAAAGGGCCTTGGCATTCAACCGTTGATGGATGCGGTGACAGGGCTGTTCCAACCGATTGGGGAACAGGGGAGCGCCGCCCTATGCGGCAGCGTTTTCAAGGTGGAGTATACAGATTGCGGCCAGCGGCGTGTCTATCTACGGCTATACAGCGGAACGCTGCGCCTGCGGGATACGGTGGCCCTGGCCGGGAGAGAAAAGCTGAAAATCACAGAGATGCGTATTCCATCCAAAGGGGAAATTGTTCGGACAGACACCGCTTATCCGGGTGAAATTGTTATCCTTCCCAGCGACAGCGTGAGGTTAAACGATGTATTAGGGGACCCAACCCGGCTCCCTCGTAAAAGGTGGCGTGAGGACCCCCTCCCCATGCTGCGGACGTCGATTGCGCCGAAAACGGCAGCGCAAAGAGAACGGCTGCTGGACGCTCTTACGCAACTTGCGGATACTGACCCGCTTTTGCGCTGCGAGGTGGATTCCATCACCCATGAGATCATTCTTTCTTTTTTGGGCCGGGTGCAGTTGGAGGTTGTTTCCGCTTTGCTGTCGGAAAAATACAAGCTTGAAACAGTGGTAAAGGAACCCACCGTCATTTATATGGAGCGGCCGCTCAAAGCAGCCAGCCACACCATCCATATCGAGGTGCCGCCCAACCCGTTTTGGGCATCCATCGGACTGTCTGTTACACCACTCCCGCTTGGCTCCGGTGTACAATACGAGAGCCGGGTTTCGCTGGGATACTTGAACCAGAGTTTTCAAAACGCTGTCAGGGATGGTATCCGTTACGGGCTGGAGCAGGGCTTGTTCGGCTGGAACGTAACGGACTGTAAGATTTGCTTTGAATACGGGCTTTATTACAGTCCGGTCAGCACGCCGGCGGACTTCCGCTCATTGGCCCCGATTGTATTGGAACAGGCATTGAAGGAATCAGGGACGCAACTGCTGGAACCTTATCTCTCCTTCACCCTCTATGCGCCCCGGGAATATCTTTCCAGGGCTTATCATGATGCACCGAAATACTGTGCCACCATCGAAACGGTCCAGGTAAAAAAGGATGAAGTTGTCTTTACTGGCGAGATTCCCGCCCGCTGTATACAGGCATACCGTACTGATCTGGCCTTTTACACCAACGGGCAGAGCGTATGCCTTACAGAACTGAAAGGGTATCAGGCCGCTGTCGGCAAGCCAGTCATCCAGCCCCGCCGTCCAAACAGCCGCCTGGACAAGGTGCGCCATATGTTTCAGAAGGTAATGTAAAGATACATAATCGTCAAGACGGCAACAATCAGAAGTTATGGAGGGTAACAATGGAATATAGTGACGAACCACCGGACAAGTCATAAAAACTGAATACCAGCCGCCACCGACGCGGCCAGCGAAAGCAGTAAGTCTTGAAAAAGATTTACTGCTTTTTTTGTTGTCCGGCTCCGCTCCCGGCCATTTTGCCCCCTGCCGGTTGTAGTAGTAAGCGAGGAGGGAATTTTTCTGCCCTGGTGTTTGGCATTTGGAGCATTTACCCGTAGTAGAGGGCAAAGAGAAAGGATTTCTCCAACACCGGGTAGAAACCACTGCGTCCGGTGTCATTTTAGCGAAAGCGGGCAGGAATGCCCTTTACAGGATTAGTAGTAGCAGAAAAAGAGAAACAAACTTTTGTGGTTGCAGTTTTCCAAAAAAGTGGCGGACGGAAGTGAGAGAAAGTTTGCAGTCACGGAGAGCAAGTTTCTACCACGGTGCCAAAATCCGCAATTCTGCGGTTTTGCCCCTCGCGGGAAACTTGTTGGGGAGTGCCTTCCCCAAACCCTGCTTTGCGGCTTGCGCCGCTTATCCCCGCCGCGCTCATGCGGCAAGAAAGGAGGTCACGACCATGCGAAAGAAATACAACACACCCCACCGCAGCCGCGTTGTGAAAACCCGGCTGTCCGAAGATGAATACGCCGACTTCACAGCGCGGCTTGCGCCCTATGGTATCAGCCAGTCGGAATTTCTCCGGCAGGCGATACGGCGCACCACCATACGCCCCGTTATCCATGTGTCGGCGGTCAATGACGAACTGCTCTCCGCTGTCGGGAAGTTGGCCGCCGAGTACGGCAGGATCGGCGGCAACCTCAATCAGATAGCCCGGTATCTGAACGAGTACGGCGCACCCTACCATGCGCTGTCCGGCGAGGTACGCGCCGCCATAGCCGACCTTGCCGCCCTCAAGTATGAAGTCTTAAAGAAAGTAGGTGACGCGGTTGGCAACACTCAAGCATATCAACTCTAAAAACGCCGACTACGGAGCCGCCGAACAATACCTGCTGTTTGAGCATGACGAGTTTACCATGAAGCCCGTCCTTGATGAAACCGGCAGGCTTATCCCCCGCGAGGACTACCGGCTGTCCACGCTGAACTGCGGCGGGGAAGATTTTGCCGTGGCCTGTATGCGGGCAAATCTCCGCTATGGGAAGAACCAGCGGCGGGAAGATGTGAAAAGCCACCACTATATCATCAGCTTTGACCCACGGGACGGGCCGGACAACGGCTTGACCGTAGACCGGGCGCAGGAATTGGGCGAGAAGTTTTGCGCCGAGCATTTCCCCGGCCACCAAGCCCTTGTATGCACCCACCCGGACGGCCATAACCACAGCGGCAACATTCATGTGCATATCGTCATTAACAGCCTGCGGATTGAGGAAGTGCCGTTCCTGCCCTACATGGACAGGCCAGCCGATACAAAGGCCGGTTGCAAGCACCGCTGTACCGACGCTGCCTTGCGCTACTTCAAATCCGAAGTCATGGAGATGTGCCACCGGGAGGGGCTTTACCAAATCGACCTCTTGAACGGCAGCAAGAACCGCGTCACAGACCGGGAGTATTGGGCGCAGAAAAAGGGACAGGCCGCGCTGGACAAGCAGAACGCCCCCATGATTGCAGGCGGTATCACGCCCCGGCAGACCAAGTTTGAAACGAACAAGGAGAAGCTGCGGCAGACCATACGGAAAGCCCTTGCCACCGCCGCCAGCTTTGACGAATTTTCCTCTCTGCTGCTGCGGGAGGGCGTGACCGTCAAGGAGAGCCGGGGGCGGCTTTCCTACCTCACGCCGGACAGGACGAAGCCCATTACCGCCCGGAAGCTGGGCGACGACTTTGACCGCGCCGCTGTCCTTGCCGTTTTGGAGCAGAACGCCGCCAGAGCCACAGAAAAGGCCGCAGCCATACCCGAATACCCCCGGCATGGGAAAACCGGCATACAGCCCACAAAAGCCCCACAAACCGCCCCGAAACAGGACGGTGTGCAGCGGCTTGTGGACATTGAGCAGAAAATGGCCGAGGGCAAAGGCCGGGGCTATGAACGCTGGGCGACCATGCACAACCTCAAACAAATGGCCGCGACGCTGAATGTGTATCAGGAATACGGCTTTACTTCCCCGGAGCAGTTAGAAGCCGCCGTTGATACCGCCTATCAGGAAATGCGCCAGACCAGCGGCGAACTGAAAGCACTGGAAACGAAGCTGCAAGGGAAAAAGGAGTTACAGCGACAGGTACTTGCCTACGCCAAGACCAAGCCCGCCCGCGACGGGCTGAAAGCGCAGAAATCCGAGAAAGCCCGCGCCGCACACCGGCAGGCATACGAGAGCGATTTTATCATAGCCGAAGCCGCCGCCCGGTATTTCAAGGCGCATGGCATTACCAAGCTGCCCGCCCGGAAAGCGTTGCAGGCCGAGATCGAGCAGCTTATCTCCGAGAAAGACGGCCTGTATAACACCTACCACGAACAGAAACAGCGGTTCAAGGAGTTGCAGACCGTCAAGCGGAACATCGACCAGATTTTGCGCCGGGAGGAACCCCACCGCAGAAAGGAGCAGAGCCATGAGCGATAAGTTACCGAGAATGGACTACCGCCAACACCGGCGGGCGCGGCGGCTGGTGCATGAGTGCTGTAACTATGACGGGGGGAACTGCCTGCTGTTAGATGACGGGGAGCCTTGCGTGTGCGTCCAGAGCATTTCCCTTTCTCTCATGTGCCGCTGGTTCCGTGTGGCTGTCCTGCCCCTTGACGGGGAGCTGGCCGCAGCCCTTTTGTACCGGGGGAGTCGGAAACGGTGTGCGGTCTGCGGCGCGGCATTTGTCCCCAAATCCAACCGGGGAAAATACTGCCCCGACTGCGCCGGACGCATGAAGAAACTCAAAGCCGCCGAGAGGAAGCGGAAACAAAGGCAGAGATGTCACGCTTTAGAACCTTTCAAACCCGCATAAATCAAGGCTTTTTTCGTGGGTGTCAAAGGGTGTGCGATACATTTATCCTTTTCCCCCGGAAACGGCGTCCTAAAGCGTGACAAAACCCAAAAATCAACCCGAACACAGGGAGGTGATACTATCGCTGATTATATCATGGCAGACACGCCGCTGCCTATCTATCTGCCCTACCCCCGTTTCCTGCTGAAAATGGAGATTTCCCAGACCGCCAAGCTGCTGTATTCGCTGCTGTTAGACCGTTCCACACTTTCCCAGAAGAACAAGTGGCAGGACGACGAGGGCAGGATATATATTATCTATCCAATCGCGGAGATAGCCGAAATACTGGATAAAGGCAGCACCACCATAAAGGGGGCGCTTAATGAACTGGACACGGCGGGGCTGCTGGAACGGGAACGGGGCGGCTTCTCCGCACCGAACCGGCTTTATGTCAAAGTGCCGCGAGTGCCACAAGTACAGTTTTCCGACCAACTGATGGCCGGAAATCCGACCCTCATAGAGCCGGAAAACCGTCCTACTGATGGTCAGAAAACCGACCTTATGATGGTCGGAAAACCGTCCCCTAACCAAACTACTATAAACAACCTTACAGAGAGCCAAACAAAGGGAGTGAGTGGGGAGCCGCCCGCGCCCTATGGCCGATACCAGAATATTTTTCTGTCGCAGACCGAATACGACGAGTTGCAGGCAGAGTACCCCGACAGGCTGGAACGGTTCATCGAGGAAATGAGCCGCTACCTTGCTGCCAACGGGAAAAGCTACCAGAACTATGCCGCCGCCCTGCGGATATGGGCGGGGAACGACAAAAAGAAAGCCCCGAAAAAGGGCATACCAGACTACTCATGCAAGGAGGGCGAGAGTTTATGAAGAACGAAATCAACGCTGTTTTGGAGAATATGACGACTGCCACCCCGGAGCCGGAGGACTACACCGGCGAGGACGGTTTACTGTACTGCGGCAAGTGCCGCAAGCCGAAAGAAGCCTATTTTGCGCCGGATAAGGCCGCTATCTTTGGCCGTGACCGCCACCCGGCAGAGTGCGACTGCCAGAGAGCCGCCCGCGAGGAACGGGAGGCCGCCGAGAAGCGGCGCAGGCACCTTGACACCGTGGAGGAACTGAAACGCCGGGGCTTTACCGACCCCACCATGCGGGACTGGACTTTTGAGAACGACAACGGCAGGAACCCGCAGGCCGGGATTGCCCGCCGGTATGTGGAACACTGGGAGGATATGCGAGCCGACAATATCGGCTGCCTGTTCTGGGGCGGCGTGGGAACCGGGAAAAGCTACCTTGCGGGCTGTATCGCAAACGCCCTCATGGAGAAAGAAATCCCCGTCCTCATGACGAACTTTGCCCTTATCCTCAACGACCTTGCCGCCAGCTTTGAAAACCGCAACGAGTACATTTCCCGCCTTTGCCGCTATCCGCTGCTTATCCTTGACGACTTCGGCATGGAGCGCGGGACGGAATACGGGCTGGAACAGGTTTTCAATGTGATTGACAGCCGTTACCGCAGCGGCAAGCCGCTGATCGTCACGACCAACCTCACGCTGGACGACCTGCGGAACCCGGAGGACACCGCCCATTCCCGGATTTATGACCGCCTGCTTTCCATGTGCGTCCCGGTACGCTTTACCGGCGATAACTTCCGGCAGGAAGCCGCGCAGCGGAAAATGGAGAGCATGAAGAAACTGATTACCGACTGAAAGGAGTATTGCCTATGACAGATAACAAGCAGCACGACACCCGCACCGCCCGCCGCCCCGACTGCGTGACGGAAATCCGCATGGGCAATTCCGTCCTTGTCGTGTCCGGCTATTTCAAGAAAGACACTACCACCACCGCCGCCGACAAAATGGCGCGGGTACTGGAAGCGGAAGCCGCTGCTACACAAAAACCGGCAATTTGACAAACCATAAAGAAGCAGATTTTACACTTTTGCCGCTATACAGCCCCCGCTATTCCGTGGTACAATAAAGCTACGGAATAGTGGGGCTGGCTGTCGGAAACGGAGGATTTTATGTTAAGACAAGCCACCCAAAACCTCATTACCGCCCTTTATCCGAGATTGTCCCATGAGGACGAATTGCAAGGTGAGAGTAATTCCATATCGAACCAAAAAAGGATACTCGAAGCCTTTGCAAAACAGAATGGCTTTACCAACCTGCGCTGGTACACCGACGACGGCTTTTCCGGCGCGAACTTCCAGCGCCCCGGTTTTCAAGCCATGCTTGCAGACATTGAAGCCGGGAAAGTGGGTACGGTCATCGTCAAGGACATGAGCCGGTTAGGGCGAAACTACTTGCAGGTAGGGTTTTACACGGAAATGCTGTTCCCTCAAAAGGGAGTGCGTTTTATCGCTGTCAACGACAATGTGGACAGCGCAAACGGCGGCATGGACAACGATTTTACCCCTCTGCGAAATCTGTTCAACGAATGGCTGGTGAGAGATACGAGCAAGAAAATCAAAGCAGTAAAACGAGCAAAAGGCATGAGCGGCAAGCCCGTTACCAGCAAGCCGGTCTATGGCTATCTCATGGACGAGGACGAGAACTATCTCGTTGACGAGGAAACCGCGCCGGTTGTCCAGCAGATATACCAGCTTTGCCTTGCCGGGAATGGCCCGACCAAGATTGCCCGTATGCTTACGGAGCAGCAAATCCCTACGCCGGGAACGCTGGAATACCGCAGGACGGGCAGCACCCGCCGCTACCACCCCGGCTATGAGTGCAAATGGGCGACGAACACCGTTGTTCATATCCTCGAAAACCGGGAGTACACCGGCTGTCTGGTAAACTTCAAGACGGAGAAGCCCTCTTACAAGGTCAAGCACAGTGTAGAGAACCCCGTAGAGAAGCAGGCCATTTTTGAGAACCACCATGAGCCTATCATAGACCGGGAAACATGGGAGCGCGTGCAGGAGTTACGCAAGCAGCGCAAACGCCCGAACCGCTATGATGAAGTGGGGCTGTTCTCCGGTATGCTGTTCTGCGCCGACTGCGGTCATGTGATGTACCAGCAGCGGTATCAGAACAAGAACCGCAAGCAGGACTGTTACATCTGCGGCAGCTACAAGAAGCGCACCCGCGACTGTACGGCGCACTTTATCCGCACCGACCTGTTGACCGCCGGTGTCCTCTCCAATCTCCGGCAAGTGACCGAATACGCCGCCAAGCACGAGAGCCGCTTTGTGAAGCTGCTTATCCAGCAGAACGAGATCGGCGGCAAGAGAAAGACCGCCGCAGCCACCAAGCAGCTTGAACAGGCGCAGGAGCGCATTGCCGAAGTGAGCCGCATTATCAAGCGGCTGTATGAGGACAATGTGAACGGCAAAATCAGCGACGAGCGTTTCATGGAACTGTCGGCAGACTATGAGCAGGAACAGCGGGAACTGAAAGACCGCGCCGCCGCTTTGCAGGCCGAACTGGACAAGTCGCAGGCCGCCACCGTCAACGCGGAAAAGTTTATGGGTATCGTCCGAAAGCACCTTGCCTTTGAGGAACTTACCCCCACCCTCTTGCGGGAAATGATTGAGAAAATCGTCGTGCATGAGTGTAGCTATGACGAGAACGGCACCCGCAGGCAGGACATTGAGATTTATTACAGCTTTGTCGGCAAGATTGACTTGCCCGAATAACCGCCCGACCTATCCGACACAATGGCCAAGTGCCGGATAGGAACGGCAAAATTTTTTACACTTCTATTACTTCTTTATCACACATAAGCAAAGAGCCAGGGCGTGAAGCAGTTGGTTGCGGGCGGCGGCGTTGCCCTGATCGGCATGACCCTTGTCCCGCTGCTGTCCGGGTTGCTGGGCTAACCTTAATTTATCCGTACATCCATCTTTGAGACCCCACCGCGCTCTCCCGGCAACATGGGAGGGCGCGGGAAAGGAGGTATCTTTGCTTGATTAGTGAGATCATCGAGAAATGGATAAAAGGCATTTTGATCGATGGCATCACGGGCAACCTCTCCGGCCTGTTCGACAACGTGAACGCCAAGGTGGGCGAAATCGCTTCGGACGTTGGTTCTACCCCGCAGGCATGGAACAGCGGCATTTTCAATATGCTGCGCAGTCTTTCCGAAACGGTAGTACTGCCCATTGCAGCGGCCATCCTTGCCCTTGTGATGTGCCATGAGCTTATCCAGATGATTACCGAAAAGAACAATATGCACGACTTCGATACTTCCATGTTCTTCCGCTGGATTTTCAAGTCTGCCTTTGCCATCCTCATAGTCAGCAACACATGGAATATCGTTATGGGTGTGTTCGATGCCACCCAGAGCGTTGTCAACCAAAGTTCCGGCGTTATCATTGGCGAAACATCCATCCACTTTGATCGCCTGATACCCGGACTGGAATTTCAGCTAGAAAGCATGACCATCGGCAGTCTGCTCAGCCTGTGGTTCCAGACCCTTGTGGTGGGCCTGACCATGAACATCCTGTCCATCTGCATCTTCCTTGTGACCTACGGCCGCATGATTGAGATTTACGTTGTGACCGCACTGGGGCCTATCCCGCTGGCGACCATGGGCAGCAGCGAGTGGCGCAGCACCGGGCAGAACTATTTGAAATCGCTTTTGGCGTTAGGCTTCCAAGCGTTCCTGATTATGATTGTCGTGGGCATCTATGCGGTGCTGATACGCAACATTTCGGGCGCGGCGGACATTGCCGGGGCTATCTGGGGCTGCATGGGCTATACTGTGTTGCTCTGCTTTTGTCTGTTCAAGACCGGCAGCATCAGCAAGTCCGTATTCGGTGCCCATTGAGAAAGGAGCGTTTGAATGGCGTATGTGACCGTTCCCAAAGATTTGACCCATGTAAAATCCAAAGTTTTATTCGGGCTGACCAAGCGGCAGCTGGTCTGCTTCGGCGGTGCGCTTCTCACGGGCGGGCCGCTTTATTTTTTGACCCGGAACTATCTTTCCAACAGCGCGGCGGCTCTGCTGATGATTTTTGCCATGCTGCCGGGGCTGCTGTTCGCTCTGTTCGAGCGGCACGGCCAGCCCCTTGAAGTGGTGATTCAGCAAATGATTCAGTGCTGCTTTATCCGTCCCAAGGAAAGGCCCTATCAGACCAACAATGCTTACGCCGCCCTTGTGCGGCAATACCAAATGGAACAGGAGGTAAAGGCCATTGTCCAGAAAAACGATACCCCGCGAAACCGAAAAGCCCAAAAAGCTCACCCGCGCCCAGAAGAAAGAAATTGATGCCGTTATCCGCAAGTACAAGGGTGACGGCAAGCCCCGCACGGCACAGGCCACCATCCCGTATGAGGCCATCTACCCAGATGGCGTGTGCCGCATTGACCGCCGCACGTTCTCCAAGTGCATTGCCTTTGAGGACATCAGCTATCAGCTGGCCCAGCCGGAGGCCCGAACTGCCATCTTTGAACACCTGTGCGACCTGTACAACTATGTGGATGCTTCCATCCATGTGCAGCTTTCGTTTTTGAATCGCAAGGTTGACCCGGTGCAGTACGCAAAAAGTTTTGAGATCGCACCGCAGGGGGATGATTTTGACGACATCCGCGCCGAGTACACCGCCATCCTGCAAAAGCAGCTTGCCAGCGGCAACAACGGCATCGTCAAAACGAAATACCTGACCTTCACCATCGAGGCCGACAGTCTGAAAACAGCGCGGGCCCGTCTGACCCGCATTGGTCTTGACCTGCTGGGCTACTTCAAGACCATGGGCTGCACGGCGCACGTCATGGACGGGCAGGAGCGTTTGGAAGTGCTGCACGGCATCTTCCACCCGGACGGCGAACCGTTCCGCTTTGACTGGGACTGGCTGGCACCCTCCGGCCTGTCCACCAAAGATTTTGTGGCTCCATCCTCCCTCTGTTTCGGTACGGCCAAAACCTTTGGTTTGGGCGGCAAGTATGGAGCTGTGAGCTTTTTACAAATCCTTGCGCCGGAACTTTCGGACGAAATGCTGGCCGACTTTCTCAAAACGGAAAGCGGCATTCTCGTCAATCTCCATGTGCAGGCCATCGACCAGACCGAGGCCATCAAAACCATCAAGCGGAAGATCACAGACCTTGACGCCATGAAGATTCAGGAGCAGAAAAAGGCTGTCCGTTCCGGGTACGACATGGACATCCTGCCCAGCGACCTTGCCACTTACGGCGAGGACGCCAAAAAGCTGCTGAACAAATTGCAGACCCGGAACGAACGGCTTTTCATGCTGACTTTTTTAGTGCTGAACGTGGCCGACACCAAGCAAAAGCTGGGCAACGATGTGTTTCAAGCGGCGGGTGTGGCGCAGAAGTACAACTGCTCCCTTGTCCGGCTGGACTACCAGCAGGAGCAGGGCCTTGTATCCAGTCTGCCACTGGGCATCAACCAGATAAAGATTCAGCGCAGCCTTACCACCTCCAACGTGGCGGTGTTCGTGCCCTTTGTGACGCAGGAGCTTTTCCAGAGCGGGGCAGCCATGTACTACGGCATCAACGCAAAATCCCACAACATGATCATGCTGGACCGCAAGCAGGCCCGGTGTCCCAACGGCCTAAAGCTGGGCACGCCCGGCAGCGGCAAATCCATGAGCTGCAAGTCCGAAATCGTCAGTGTGTTTTTAACGACTGCTGACGATATTTTTATTTCAGACCCAGAGGCCGAGTATTATCCGCTGGTCAAGCGGCTGCATGGGCAGGTCATCAAACTTTCGCCCACCAGCAAGGACTACGTGAATCCTCTGGACATCAACCTGAATTATTCCGAAGATGACAGCCCGCTGGCCTTGAAGTCGGATTTTGTGCTGTCGTTCTGTGAGCTGGTCATGGGCGGCAAAACCGGTCTGGAAGCGATTGAACGCACCGTGATAGACCGCGCTGTGAAAGCCATCTACCGCCCCTATCTGGCGAGCCCCTGCCCGGAGAATATGCCCATCCTCTCCGATTTGCACCAAGCCCTGCTCGACCAACACTTGCCGGAAGCGGACCGGGTAGCGCAGGCATTGGACCTGTATGTGTCCGGCTCGCTGAACGTGTTTAACCACAAAACGAATGTGGACATCCACAACCGGCTTGTGGCCTTTGACATCAAAGAGTTAGGAAAACAGTTAAAAAAATTGGGGATGCTCATTATCCAAGACCAGATATGGGGCCGCGTCACCCAGAACCGCAGCCAAGGCCGGGCCACATGGTATTTTGCAGACGAGTTCCACCTTTTGCTGAAAGAGGAACAGACCGCCGCATACAGTGCCGAGATTTGGAAGCGCTTCCGCAAATGGGGCGGCGTGCCCACAGGTGCCACCCAAAATGTGAAGGACCTTCTTTCTTCCCCGGAGATTGAGAACATTCTGGAAAACAGCGACTTCATCACGCTGCTGAATCAGGCATCCGGCGACCGCAAAATCCTTTCGGAACGGCTGAACCTCTCCGCAGACCAGCAGAAGTACATCGACAATTCGGAACCGGGCGAAGGACTGCTGATTTTTGAAAACGTGGTGCTTCCGTTTTCCAACCCCATCCCGAAAAACACACAGCTCTATAAGATCATGACCACCCGGCTCAGCGAGGTGGTGGAGCTATGAGCTTAACACATTTCAGCTTGTTTTCCGGCATCGGCGGCATCGACCTTGCCGCAGAAGCAGCGGGTTTTACTTCGGTCTGTCAATGCGAGTGGGCGGCATTTCCCGCCGCTGTGCTGGCAAGCCACTGGCCGGAAGTGCCCCGTTTTCAGGACATCACCACTGTAACAAAGGAGGCTTTCTTTGAAAAAACAGGACTTCGCACCGTCACCCTCATTTCAGGTGGCTTCCCGTGCCAGCCGTTCTCCACCGCAGGGCGGCAGCGCGGCTTCCACGATGAACGCTACCTGTGGCCCGAAATGCTGCGGGTCATCCGGGAATTGCAGCCCCGTTGGGTGCTTGGAGAAAATGTTGCTGGCTTCCTCCGTATGGGGCTCGACAAAACGCTCATTGACTTGGAGCTGGCAGGTTACGATGTTCGGGTTTTCGTATTACCTGCTGCTGCCGTTGGCGCGTGGCACGAACGGAAACGGGTATTCATCATCGGCTCCGCTGCTTCCCACACCCCTTGCCAGCGACACCGGGGATGTGGGCAAGGGGCTGGACATCCAAATCTCTGCGAATGGCAGTTACCGCAAGATGAACAAGGATGGCAAGGCGTGGACGGCGCGGCTTTCCCATGTGGTCTACCGGATGACCCCCACCACGCTGGAAAAGCCCTACCTCAACCCGGACTGGGTAGAGTGGCTGATGGGTTTCCCGCGCAAATGGACGGACATTCCCTTTGGGCCGAAGAACCCGCCGACATCCCGCGCCTGACCGAAGAGGTGCCGAACCGCAGCAAGCGGATGAAAACACTGGGCAATGCAGTTTCGCCGCCGCAGGTGTTCCCGATTCTCAAATACATTGCGGACATTGAAACGGGCCGCTGTCCGATGGGAGGTGAAGAACTTTGAAAGAATTGCAGGCAAAAGCCAAAGTCACCCAGACCATGACCCGTGACGGTCTGGTGGTGGAAAATCAGGCGGACGGTACTGTGGAGAACATTTCCAGCCGGGAGGCGGAACAGGACTACTCCACGGATGCCGAGGGCAAGGCTGAAAAAATCTTAGAACGGGTCGAGGACATCAAGGACAAGCACAAGGCAAAGAAAAAGGCCAAGCAAGCTGCGGAAACTGCCGAAAGCGAAGATGGCCTGCACCGCTCTGCTTCCCGTCTGGAACTGACCGAGGAAGAACGGGCAGACCCGGAATTACAGCCGTATATCCACAAAGCGGGGGCAAAAGCCGACAAGCTGGATGCGGCCCGCGCTGCTTTGCCGAAAAAACGTGTCCCGGTCAAGGAAAAAATCTACGATGCCGCCAGCGGCAAGGCAAAATCCACCCTGCGCTTTGAGCAGCAGGACAAAGGCCCGCCCAGCCTGAAACCAAACCCGGCCAGCCGCCCGCTATCGGAAGCGTTGCTGTTCGCTCACGGAAAAATCCATGAAGTCGAACACGAAAATGTGGGTGTGGAGGGTGGCCACAAGGGTGAAGAACTTGTGGAGCATCAGACCGCCAAGGTCATCCGCAGCGGCATCCGGCACCACAAGATGAAGCCCTACAAGGCCGTGGAAAAGGCAGAGCGGGAATTGCGTTCGGCTAACGCCGAGTATTTCTATCAGAAGTCTTTGCGGGACAATCCGCAAATTGCACAGGCGGCCAGCAACCCCATTTCCCGGATGTGGCAGAAACGGCGTATCAAACAGCAGTATGCCAAAGCTGCACGGCAGGCCGGCCAAGCCGCCGCGCAGGGTGCAGCCGCCACCGTGGAGAACGGTTTCCGGGTAACAAAGCTGGCGGCCGAGGGCGGCGAACGGGTAGCCGAATTTGCGGCCCGGAATTGGAAAACCATTCTGATCGTGGCGGTGTTCAGTCTGCTGGCTCTGCTCCTGATAACAGGGTTGCAGTCCTGCACCGTGATGGCGGGCACCGCTGGAACCGGCGTGACGGCATCCTCTTACTTTTCCAAGGACAAGGATATGCTGGGTGCAGAGAAAGCCTACGCCAAGCTGGAACAAAAACTGCAACGGTATCTCGACACCTACGAGGCCACCCACAACTACGATGAATACCATTTTTATCTGGACGAAATCGAGCATGACCCCTATGTGCTGATCTCGATTTTGTCCGCGCTCCATGATGGCGTTTTTACATTGGCCGAGGTGCAGGGCGAACTTGAAATGCTCTTTGAAAAGCAGTACATCCTGACCGAGACCGTGACCATGCAGATACGTTACCGTACAAAAATGATGGTCATTATTGGCCCGTATGGTGTGCCGCAGGTTATCACCTACCAAGAGCCGTATGAATACTACATCTGCACGGTCAAGCTGAAGAACAAAGATTTGTCCCATCTGCCCGTGGAAGTGATGACCGAAGAACAGCTTAGTGCCTATTCGCTCTATATGCGCACGCTGGGCAACCGGCCGGATTTGTTCGGGCAGGCACAGTACCCCAATGCGTCCACCATCAAACAGCCCACTTACTACGATATTCCCCCGGAAGCACTAAAGGATGATAAGTTTGCCGCCATGATGGAGGAAGCAACCAAGTACATCGGCTACCCGTATGTGTGGGGCGGCAGTTCGCCCAGCACCAGCTTTGATTGCAGCGGCTACATTTCGTGGGTGCTGAATCACTCCGGCTGGAATGTCGGCCGCCAGACGGCGCAGGGCCTTTACAACTTCTGCACCCCTGTTTCGACGGCGCAGGTCAAACCGGGCGACCTTGTGTTTTTCAAGGGAACCTACGATACCCCCGGCGTGAGCCATTGCGGTATCTATGTGGGCAATTCCATCATGCTGCACTGCGGCGACCCGATCTCTTACACAAACCTCAACTCGAAATATTGGCAAGAACATTTTTACAGCTATGGGCGTTTACCGTGACGCCAGAAAGGATTTTGTATGGCAAAAAGACTTTCCCGCATTGAGCGCGACATTGAACGGCTCAAAGAAAAAATCAGCGAATACCAGCAGCAGTTGAAAGAACTGGAAGCTGCAAAGACCGAACAGGAAAATTTGCAGATCATTCAGTTGGTGCGCAGCATGAATATGAAGCCGGACGAGTTTGCGGCCTTCCTGCGCAGCGGTGCGCTGAACGCCGCTCCTACCGTCACCCCGTACCACAAACAGGAGGATGCCGCCGATGAAACCTGACAACTGGAACCGTTTCGCTGCCGGACTGCTGGCTATCCTGCTCTGCCTCTGCTCCTTTTCCATGCCCGCTTTCGCAAGCGGTACTGACCCTGCCCCGGAACCTCTGCCGGAGATTATCGAAGAAGAACCCACTACGGGCGGCATGGAGCCGGAGGGTGTGCCCATCACGCCCAAGGGCAATGCAACACTGGTGGATGACTTTTACGGCGACAAGCAGCTTATCACAGTGACCACCAAGGCCGGGAATTATTATTACATTCTCATTGACCGTGCCAACGAGGACAAGGAAACGTCCGTTCACTTCCTGAACCAAGTGGACGATGCCGACTTGCTGGCCCTGCTGGATGAAGAACCGCAGACCACCGAGGTCTGCACCTGCACGGTGAAATGTGAGGCAGGAAACGTGAACGAAAACTGCCCCTTGTGTGAAAAGAGCCTGCGGAGCTGCACGGCCCCGGAAGCTGTGAAAACCGACACCGAAACGCCGCAGGAAAAGCCGAAATCCAACATGGGCAGTCTGATGATTCTGCTGGTGCTGGCTCTGGCGGGCGGCGGCGCGGCCCTCTATTATTTCAAGTTCCGCAAACCCAAGGCCGACACCACCGGGCACGATGATCTGGACGAGTACGATTTTGGCGAGGACGAGGATGCAGACGAGGAACCGGCTGAAATCGAGATTCATTCGGAGAACGGACAGGAGGACGAAACATGAGCGTTCAGCTGGTAATTGCCGAAAAGCCCAGCGTAGCCCGCAGCATTGCCGCCGTGATCGGGGCCGCTGAAAAGCAAAACGGCTATTGGCAGGGTGGCGGGTATCTGGTCAGCTGGTGCATCGGGCATCTGGTGTCCTTTGCCGAGGCTGGCCAGTACGACGAAAAATACTGCAAATGGCGGTATGAGGATTTGCCCATCCTGCCCCAGCCGTGGCAGTTCATTGTCCCGGACGAAAAGAAACAGCAGTTTGAAGTTCTGCGTGCCCTGCTCAACCGCCCGGATGTGGACAGTGTGACCGCCGCGACCGATGCAGGCCGGGAGGGAGAACTGATTTTCCGTTTCGTCTACCAAATGGCCGACTGCACGAAACCCGTAAAGCGGCTCTGGATTTCCAGCATGGAGGATGCCGCTATCCGGGAGGGCTTTGCAAACCTGCGCCCGGATTCGGATTATGATGCTCTGTATCAATCGGCCCTCTGCCGTGCAAAGGCGGATTGGCTGGTGGGCATCAATGCAACACGGCTGTTTTCGGTGCTGTATCACAAAACCCTGACGGTAGGCCGGGTGCAGACCCCGACACTGAAAATGCTGGTGGACCGGGATGCAAAAATTCTGCGCTTCCAAAAAGAAAAGTATTACACAGTCGGCATCCAGTCCGGCAGCTTGAAAGCAGACAGTGGGCGCATTTCGGATGCAGAAACCGCAAATTCTCTCAAAGAAAAATGCACAGGCACAACTCCCGTTTGTACTTCTGTCAAACGGGAGAAAAAGACAGAACAGCCGCCCAAGCCCTATGACCTGACCACCTTGCAGCGGGAGGCAAACCGCCTGTTCGGATTTACGGCAAAGCAGACCCTTGATTATGCCCAGCAACTTTACGAGAAGAGACTGCTGACCTATCCCCGCACGGACAGCCAATATCTGACCGAGGACATGGGCCAGACAGCACAACATCTTGTGTCTGACCTGCTGGAGCTGCTGCCCTTTGCCCAAGAGCTTGACTTGACCCCGGAAGTGGGCCGGATTCTGAACAGCAAAAAGGTATCGGACCACCACGCCATCCTTCCCACGGCCGAATTTGTAAAACAGGGCTTCACCGGCCTTGCGGAAAGTGAGTGCAAGCTGATGAACCTTGTCTGCTCCAAACTGCTCTGTGCGGTGGCCGCACCCCACAAGTACGAAACAGTGACCGCCGTGTTCTCCTGTGCAGGGAACGAGTTCACCGCCAAGGGAAAAACGGTGCTTGTCCCCGGATGGAAAGAGATCGACCAACGGTTCCGCTCCACCATGAAAGCAGACGGCGAAGAAGAAACGGAAGCCCTGAACACCCTGCCGGAACTGGCCGAGGGGCAGAGTTTCCGCGTAACTTCTACCGTATCGGAACACTTCACATCCCCGCCGAAAGCCTACACCGAAGATACGCTCCTGTCAGCAATGGAGCGGGCCGGGGCCGAGGATATGCCGGAGGACAAGGTGAATTGCTCCGCAGGAGCAAGAGAGGGTGGCCTGGGCCATGCGGAACGCAAGGGGCTGGGTACTCCGGCCACCCGTGCGGCGATTCTGGAAAAGCTGGTGCAAATGGGCTTTGTGCAGCGCAAGGGCAAACAGCTTGTCCCCACCAAGGACGGCATCAATCTGGCGGTGGTTCTGCCGGAAAGCCTGACCTCTCCCGTCCTGACCGCCGAATGGGAAAATCGCCTGACCGAGATTGCCAAGGGCAATGCAGACGCGGACGAGTTCATGGCCGAAATTGAAGCGCAGGTGCGCCAGCTGGTCAAGACCTATTCTTGTATCAGTGCAGATAAGCAAAACCTGTTCCAGTCGGAACGGGTTATTATCGGCAAGTGTCCCCGGTGCAGTGAAAACGTCTATGAGGGCAAGAAAAACTTCTACTGCGGGAATCGTAGCTGTCAGTTCGTGATGTGGAAGAATGACCGCTTCTTTGAGCAGCGCAAAAAGGCGTTCACACCGAAGATTGCCGCTGCTCTGCTCAAAAACGGTAAGGCAAAGGTCAAGGGCCTCTACTCCGAGAAAACAGGCAAAACCTATGATGCAACGGTGCTTCTGGCAGATACGGGAGACAAGTACGTCAATTACCGGGTAGAGCGCAAAGAGTAAGGCAAAAATACGAGGGCCGGTTATGGTAAGGTGAAGCATTCATTTTGCCATAACCGGCTCTCTCTATCCGTAGGATAGCAAAACAAAGGAGTTTACATCATGGAGCAGAAAGTTATTCCCATTATCCTGAACGGCAAGGACAGCGCAGAACGGATGAAAGAAATCACGGACCGGCTGGAAACAGGCATTCAGCAGTTGTTCGACAGCGACCGCTACAAAGCCTACCTCACCACGATGGCAAAATTTCATAATTACAGCTTCAACAATACCTTGCTGATTGCCATGCAGGGCGGACAGCTGGTGGCGGGCTTCAACAAGTGGAAAGACACGTTCCACCGCACCGTAAAGAAAGGCGAAAAAGGCATCAAAATTCTGGCCCCTGCGCCGTACAAGGTCAAGCAGAAAACGGAAAAGCGGGACGAACAGGGTAAGCCGATTCTGGACAAGGACGGCAAGCCGCTGACGGAAGAAAAGACGGTGCAGATTCCGGCCTTTAAGGTGGTGTCTGTGTTCGATGTCAGCCAGACCGAGGGCGAACCGCTGCCATCTATCGCAGTGAATGAACTGTCCGGCAGCGTGCAGGACTATCAAGATTTTTTCAAAGCGTTGGAGCAAGCTTCCCCGGTGCCCATCGGGTTTGAGGACATCGAGGGCGGGGCGCACGGTTATTTCCACCTGCTTGACAACCGCATTGCCATCCAAGAGGGCATGAGCCAGTTACAGACCATCAAGACGGCTATCCATGAAATTGCCCACGCCAAACTTCACGCCATCGACCCCACCGACCCGGAACAGACCAACCGCCCGGACAGCCGCACCCGCGAGGTGCAGGCCGAAAGCGTAGCTTATGCAGTCTGCCAGCACTACGGGCTGGACACATCCGAGTATTCCTTTGGTTATGTGGCCGGGTGGAGTTCGGGCCGGGAACTGGCCGAGTTGAAAGCCTCTCTGGAAATTATCCGCAATACGGCCCATGAACTGATCTCCGCACTGGACGAACATCTGGCAGAACTGCGCCAGCAGCGGGAAGCAGACCTTTCCGCTGCACAGGAGGCCGCATTTGCATTGGATAACGGCAGTACCCTGTTCATCCAGACCTGTGATTCCGGCTATGACTACACCCTGTACGGCCCGGACAATAAAGCTCTGGACGGCGGGCAGTTGGACGCGCCCGGTTTGACCCTGCCGGATGCCGGGCAGGAAGCGCTTAATCTGTTGGGGCAGACAGCCGCAGTGTCGGAAGTCCTGTTGGGCGACAAGCTGGCGGCGTTCCAAGAGGCGGCGGAAAAGGCCAACGAAATTCCCGCACCCGTTAAAATTCCAGACCCCGCCGCAGAACCTACGGTCACGATTCTTTGGAGCGAAAGTGACAAGCTGCAGGACGGCGAAATCATGCCGCTGTCCGTGGCAAACCGCGTCTTTGAAGAACTGGACACCGCCCAGCACACGGACCGGGAAAAGGACGGCTACACGGGCGGCTGGTACGACAAGACCGCATTCCGTATTGATTTTACCCTGAACGGCCAGCCGGACAACTACGAGGGGCGGCAGGATTTCGGGGACGGGGATGGCTCCCTGATTCAGCACATTCAGAGTTACCACGAATACTACGCCAAGGACGAGAACTGGAAAAATTTTGTTCTGCACAACAAAGGCCCGGAAGCGTGGGAACAAGACAAGGCAGAGCGGGAAATGGTGCTGACCGAGTTTATCCCGTACCTCAAACAACATTGCAATCTTTCGGCCATGGAGCAGGCAGCCACCGCCGCTTTGCGGGAGGGACAGAACATTTCGCCGGAACAGGCTGCCTATTACAACACTGTTGTGGCCTATGTGCAGGACTGCCGCCCGCTGCTTAACCAAGGCCAGTATAACTTGCCGGAACCGCCCAAGCTGGCTGACTTTGACCAGAGCTTGCAGGATTACAAGGCACAGGTTCAGGCCGAGATCGCGCAGGAAGCGGCTGCTGCCGGAATAACCGTAGAGGAATACGCAGCGGCAGGCTTTGAAGCACCGCAGCAGGACAGCTTTTCCATCTACCAGCTGCGCAATGAAGATTCCACCCGCGATTACCGTTTTGAGCCCTACGACCGCCTGCAGGCTGCCGGTTTGACCGTGGACAAGGCCAACTATACGGAAGTATACGCCGCGCCGCTGACTGCTGGCACCACGTTGGAGGACATCTACCGCACATTCAATGTGGACTATCCGGCAGATTTCAAGGGACACTCGCTGTCTGTTTCGGATGTGGTGGTGCTGCACCAGAATGGGCAGGACACCGCCCACTACTGCGACAGTGTGGGATTCCAGCAGGTGCCGGAGTTCTTGCGGGAAAATCCGCTGCGTACCGCAGAACTTTCCACCGAACAAAACGAAAATATGATTAATGGCGTGCTGAACAATGCGCCCTCTCTGGGCGAATTGGAGGCCAAAGCAAAGGCCGGAGAACAAATCTCTCTGACGGACCTTGCCGCCGCAGTCAAGGCCGAGGAAAAGGTACCAAAAGCCAAGAAGTCCCGCACAGCCAAGCCGAAAAAGCCGTCCATCCGGGTACAGCTGGATGCCGCAAAAAAGGAGCAGAGCAAACAAACACTGCCACGGGAAAAGGCAAAGGAATTGGAGGTGTAAACTGTGCAGAAGTTTGAAAATATGGATGTGATTGCTGCGCTGGAAGCCATTATGCACCAGAACACCGCATACTATCAGAGCGATTTTGCCTTTGACATTAAGATGCTGCGGGAGGCCGCCCGCAGCGACCAGCCGGAAGATAAGCTGTTGTTGTGGCTGTCCCGGCCCTCTGGAACATTCTGCTTCCGGGAACGGGACGTGCTGCTCAAAGACACCCAAGCCTACAATACATGGAAATTCTGCGGTGAGCAGATCTGCGACAGGATTCTTGCCTACGCGGTGGAGCTGACCGGCGCAGCCAATGGAACCGTACAAGGCAATCTGTATGAACTGGACTATCAGCAGCACTTCCAGCATATCCGGGATGCCGCCCTGCCCGTGGGTGCCAATCGCCTGATCTACGAAAGCGGGATGCGGGAGATTGGCCCGAAAGAGCATTTCGACAGCCGCCCGGACAAATATTTCGGAGAGTTCGTGCGGTATGAAATGCAGCCCCGTGACCCGGAACTTCTGCAAGCGGCCATCCGTCAGGAGCGGCGCAGCCGGGAACCTGCACGGCCCGGTAATTTCAAAGAACATCTTGCAGCACTACACGCCGGGCTGATCGAAGCCGAGGCGCAGCGTATCGCAACCGATATAAAGCGGCTGGCGGCTCCCAACAGCCCGGACAAGAATCATTTTATGGTGGAGGTATCGCCCTATTTCACCAAGCTGGCAAGCAGCCGGGACACGAACCGGCTGCTTGCCATGCTGCCGTATAAGTCCCTGCACCTGTCCAGCGTGAAAGACCGTTTCGGTATTTACGCACTGATTGATAAAAACGAGAACCGAGATAAGAACATTCGCAAGCCCCGCGCTTCCGTCCGCAAACAGCTTTCCGAAACAAAACAGGCCGCCAGCCCGAAAAAGGAAGCGGCCCGCAGCAAGCAACACGAAATGGAGGTTTAACCATGAATTTCAGCGTGGAAGAAGAAAATTTAATCTGTATGTACCACACCTCTGACCGCCGCCGGACGATGGCGCGGATGCTGGCCGCCCTGCCGGATATGAACACCGAAATGCGGCAATTGGCAAACGGCACCATTGCAAAGTTGGAGCGCATGACCGATGCTGACTTTGACGGACAGAGGTTTGATTTTACGAGTGAATAATACCGTCAGCTTGACAATGACGCATTATTTTTAATCAAAGTAATGTGTCATTGTCAAAACGAAAATAGCCGGACACGGTGGCCTTGTGGCTGCTGTGTCCGGCTGTTTTTCTGTCAATCACTTTCTGATAAAGCGAATGATATTCCCGTGTACCGAAATGTATTTTTCTTTTTCCAATGTTTTTATATCGTTGTCAAAACTCGCCGTTACGCCTTGAATTACGCCGGGCTGCTCAGGCGGGAGATATCGTTGCTTTAATTCTTCATAAGAAATTTCCCCTGCCGCTGAAATAAGGGCTAAAAGTCCCAGATTACAGGGTTCAGTCATTTTCATATTAAATCCTCCAAATCTTATTATTTTTCTTTCTTTTCGGCAGACTGCTCTGGCAGTTCTGCGGCATCTTCTACAATGTCGGTCACAAGCTGCTGGAAGTCAAACGCATTCTTTTCTGTGATAACGGGCTTGCCGGTTTCCGCTTCAAGAGCCTGCCGCGCAATGCCGGCCACCTTGCCGCCGCGTTTGGCAACCTGCTTGTTTTCTTCAAAGGTCTGTGGCTTTGCAGTCTTGGAAATATCCGTGGTAGATGCTTCCGCCAGCATGGTCAGCACAAGTTCCAAATCGGTCATATTATCCCGGAGATTTTCTTTTGTTAGACCTTTCAGCCGCTTATACTGTCCTGTGGTCATGCCGGACCATGCACGGGAGATTTCGTCGGTCAGGATAGCGTACTCCTTACCCTTTTGCACTCCGCGCTTCTTCCATTCATCCGTCAGCTCATTTCGGATGCGGATTGCCAAAAGCCGCTGATGAATCCATTCTTCGGAGTAGCCTTTCTTCAAATAGGTATCAAGCGCGCGGTCGATGGCCTGCTCCGGGTCGATGGTTTCCTCGATGCGTTCCTTGCCTACCATTGCCAGCCATGCCTTGAACGGTTCAGCTTTCGGGGACGGGATGGACTGGATGATACGCAAAAGCTGTTCGGTGTTGGCGACATCTGTCTTGTACCGTTTTCCATCAGAGGACAACATTTTCAGTTGTACGATTTTTTCGTACAACTCATTTGCCCCCTCAGCTTTCAGCTTACGCTTCAGGTCGCTCCAATAACGCCGTGGATTGGCTGTTCCAGTTAAAACAGAAATAACATCAATAATCGAAAAATACCATTCTTCCTTTTCTGCATCCCATGCAGTACGGATTTTCTGATCTTCAAAAAGCTGGATAGAGCCGTTATCGTTCACTTCTGCCATAGAGGGTTCCTCGCTTTCGTTGTCTAAGTCTATTTTACATGATTTCGGGCGGAAACGCCACCCGGTCTAAGCGTTTGGGATTCAAAAATCCGAACAATATTTTGTGCAGATTTACCGTTCCTGCATCTGCTCCTTTCCCGGTGCTGTCCGCAGAATGCCGTCCACA
>ERZ809742.25-NODE-25-length-41900-cov-13.3213_pt1 | contig 41900 bp, 44 predicted proteins | sample MGYA00520278_ERZ809742 | MGnify/ENA primary metagenome ERZ809742 (study PRJEB31588, sample SAMN03401275) | human gut metagenome | study: EMG produced TPA metagenomics assembly of the PRJNA231909 data set (A prospective, longitudinal analysis of the... | reverse complement strand
TTTTTAGCGTACATAGGACGGGAAAAGATGCAAGGGCTGCCCTACGGCGTATCGTTCCTTGTCCCTTGCATTTATTCCCTCTTACGCCTATGTTTTTCCGCTGTCAGCAAAAAAAGCTTGCGAGAGTATAGAGCAAATAGAGTGATTCCGGATTGAGTCATTCAGTGCTATTTACCGAAAGGAGAAGTTTAAAATGACAGAAGCCGCAATTACTGCAAAAGAAATCAAAAAGGTTTTATAAATGCACTTTTAAAAGAAGTGTAGAATTGTGATAAAATATGAAATAATTAGGAGGATATTGAAAATGTCAAAATTTTACGATAACGAAAATCTGCTCGAAATTGAAATGGTTGATAAAAACGGAACACGCTTTGAGAATGATTTTTTCGAGGCTGGCGGATTACCGTACAGCGAAGAGCTGGATGCGTACAAGGTTGCCGATGTCTACTATCTTGTAGACTATGCAACGAGTTACGCCGCCGGGAAAAATCCTGATATTGATAATGAGTATGACGATGACGGCGAACTCATCGCACCTTGTGAAGTTTTTTATGACATTAAGCAATTAGGCGTTTGTGAATAATCAGGAAATTAAAAGAGGGATAAAAAAATGAAGAACCGATATGGGCTTTTAACAAAAAGTGATAACGCTATTTATGCGGAAGAATTGGGTAAAAGAGTATACTCAAAATTAAAAGCTTGGCAAAAAAGAGCGGTAGATGCCGGCGTGATATCGTCTTGTGAATGGCACCACACAAGCGCCGCCGCCAACAAAACATTTTATTATGATCTTGACGATTTTGAAGAACTTGATCCGAAAGACTTTCCACCGAGAAAAAACGAGAAAGAAAGGCAAGCGGATTTAAGCAGATTAAAAATAAAAATAACTTTTGAAAAAATGGTTGGAGGATTTACAAGTAGAAATTATAAATTTGAAGAATGCACAGTCGAAGGATTAGATGTAAGAAAAAAAGACAACGTAATAACAGGAGCAGAAGGAAGAAGATTAAGCAGTAAAAACAAGGAGGTTATATTTCTTTATAAAAAGCCGCACGGTAAAAAATTTAAGCAAATCACAAGAAAAGAAGTTGTAGATTTAGGGTATAAACTCATATAGAAATATTACAAGGATTGAAAAATGGAGCATATACAGCTTTTGCCGGTTTTTGTAAAAACCGCAATGATTCTTATAGTTTTTCTTCCAAAATGAATAGTAAGAGCGGCGCAATGCCGCTTTTTTTGAAAAAAGAGCGAGAATGATATCGCTCTTTTTTCAAAAATATATGCATTTATTTTTTTCTGATAATTCCCTTAAATTATATCTTAGCGAGAAATAGAAGGGAATTACAATTTTTGAGGATTCTAAGCTGCCGAATAGGCAGCTTAGAATCCTCAATGTCTGTATTATATTTCTGTATTCACATTCTGTCAACGATCGATTAAATAGGCTGTTATTTCAAGCTCTATTGTTGGAAAGTGCTTTATCACTTTTGTTGCATAATGTAAACTGCCCGGCACCAATCCGGCGTCTTCTGATTCCAATACTCTCAAAGTTCGCTCAATACTTCCCTCCACGGCTTCTAATGCTTCTATCTCTCCAGATTCACTATTTACTGAAAATATCCATTCCGCTCCCACATCAAAATCCATCGCTCTATATTCCCATTCAATTAACCATTCCGGAAATAACGTGATATGTGTGCCTATTTTTAATCTATCTAACATAACCTATCTCCATTTTGATTCTATTATTTCTTTGCATCCGGATCCGGATAGTCTCTTCCTTTGTTCATTTCCTCAAAAGTAAGAGCTTTATCACTTATTTTTTTAAAACTATTATTTCCATATCCAACATTAGCTCGGAGTTCTCCTGCATTGTCTATATAAAAGTAGCATTCCCAATCACGAGCTAATTTATCTTTATCCGGTGTAAGATTATAGATGTTTTTTGTAGCATCTTTTGTATAAACATCTTTATTCAGATTCCAATCTCGATGTGGCAAATTTGATAAATGATACTGTGTAAGTATATACGAATCCGAATTTTTATTTTTTTCTATGACTAAATACGTTTCAAATTGGTCATCCCCTTTATTCCATGTTCCCACAAATTTATCTCCCGGTGAGCTTCCGCAGCCGGCAAGAACAACTGTAAATGAAATAAAAAACAGTGCTAATACCTTCAATACGATTTTCTTCATCTTTCCGCTCCTTATAATTCACTAATTGCCTTTTCTACTAATATTCTAAATTTTTTGAAACTATGAATGTTTATAAAGTCATTTTAGCATACTTTTAGAAGACATTTCTTATAGTCTTTTTATAGCCCGAAAAGGTTACTTTTATGAAAAAAGCACGGTATAAATGATGCGCCCCCTTTTTATACTATTAGGTTCCCACCGTTAAAATGAAAAGAGGTATTATTTATGTTTCACCGAATAAAAGACGCCACTCCTATAATTAATTATCAGATTTTAGTTCACTTTTTTGATGGAGAAAATAAACTTTATAATATGAAACCACTTTTGCAAAAAAATATATTTAGCCCATTAAAAGATATTAGTCTTTTTACTAAGCTAAATATTGATCCAGGCGGTTACGGTATTTCTTGGACAGAAGATATTGATATTTCTTGTGACGAATTATATGAAAATGGAAGACAAATTTAGATAATCATATAAAGAGAAAAAACTATTTTTATACCTGACTCGAACAGGAACACATGATTTATTTTAAAAATTCCGGATGAGATTACTATCCGGAATTTTTAAATGCAAATATAGGGTATACCTTTATTCATTTCTTAATTTTATTAAATATGAAATCATATGACAATTTATTTGATAAAATTATTTAACATTTTAGATTCTATATTTGTTTTTCTCCAACGATTTTGATAAAATTAATAGAGCATCAAATATGCTATAATTTACTTATGAGATAGTCAGATAAACGGCTTTCCCCTCTCACTTCGAGGGGGTGATACTATGAGCGTTTTTGAAACGTTGTCTATCATGATAGCGTTCGGAACCTTAATAGCTATCATGATGCATAAGTAATTTGTGCATTGAAAAAAGCCATTCCCAATGGCTTGCGAAGGCTTTCTTCAAACACTTAAATTTTGAGGGAGCCGTTCCTTGACCGGGAATATTTATCGGCTATCTCATTTCCATCTGTATTATATCATAAAAAATACTTTTTATGATAGGAAAGAATATTATGAAAAAAGAAAAATTGGATAACGAAGACAACATGATGGATAAAAGTTATTTAGAACAACATCTTCCACATTATCTGCAAAAGGATATTGACGCTTTAAAAAAGGGAATGAATGAAAACAGTATGCACCTTGATTGCTTAGTTGATGAAGTTGACGGATCAATTAATTCCGCCTACTGGGATCAAACTATCACAGAAGAACAAGCTAATTATCTGCGTAAAAAATATTTAGGTTTATGAAAGGAAAAAATGGATAAATATATCGATTTTACAAATTGCCCCGTTGATCCATATAAGGGATTTAGAGGTGCAAAAGGAAAAAAGATTTCTATTACATACAATAATGAAAAATATATGTTAAAATTTCAAACCCCTTATCTTGGGAAACCAACCAATTCCCATGTTTGTGAATATTTAGGCTGCCATGTTTTTAACAGCTTGGGCATCCCCGCTCAAGAAACTATATTGGGAACATATAAAGATATGCCTGTCGTTGCCTGTAAAGACTTTGAAACGGACGGCCGACAACTTCTTGAATTTGCCATGCTGAAAAATTCAATTATTACCAGTTCTGAAGAAGGGTATGGAACAGAATTAACAGATATCATGACTACAATCAAGGAACAGGAAATATATCCTTTTCAAAAATTGCAAGAACATTTCTGGAATATGTATATTGCTGATACATTGATCGGAAACTTTGACCGTCACAATGGAAATTGGGGATTATTAACCAGTATAAATCCACCGAAAGCGGAGCTTGCGCCTGTATATGACTGCGCTTCTTCTCTATATTCTAGACAAACAAAAGAAACTATGGAGTCTATTTTATCTTCTCCGGAAGAGATAAATCATCGAATATATGTATTCCCAACAGCTGCTATGAAAATCCAAAATGAAAAGATAAACTATTTTACATACACGTCTTCTCTTGTAAATTCGGATTGCACAGCTGCTCTAAAGCGAATCTATCCTAGAATTAACATGGAAAAAATTAATGCAATCATAGATAATACTCCTCACTTATCATCTGTTGAACGTTCTTTTTATAAAGAAATGCTCCATCAAAGAAAGACAAAAATTCTTGATTTTTCTATGGAAAAGCTAAAAGAAAAAGAGCGTTCAAGAAAATTGTGTTATAAAGGATTATCACGATGAATGTTGCTTATATCAGAGTATCTACAATTGAACAAAATACAACACGGCAATATGAAGATCTCAAAAAATTCAAAATAGATAAATTTTTTGAAGAAAAAGCTTCAGGGAAAAGTACCAACCGCCCTATCTTGAAGGAAATGCTTCAATTCGTCCGGGACGGTGATACGCTTTATATAGAATCTTTTTCCCGACTTGCCAGAAACACCAAGGATTTACTTGATATCATAGAACAACTGAAAAAAAAGAATGTAAAAATTATCAGTGAAAAAGAAAAATTGGATTCTGATACTCCTACTGGGAAGATGATGATTACAATGATTGGCGCTATCGCAACTTTTGAAAGAGAATTGATTCTTGAACGGCAGCGGGAAGGAATTGCCCTCGCAAAAGCAGCCGGTAAATATAAAGGGCGCAAAAAAATCCTTCCCCCTTCTAATTTTAAAGACCTTTATGCTCTTTATTTAAATCGACAAATTCGTACAAAAAAAGAATTTGCAAGAAAATGCAAAGTAAGCCTTCCGGTATTGGAACGCTTTATAAAAGAAATGAATTCAAATTGCAATTAAAAACTATTATAGTATATTATTTTTTATTATTTTATGTTGTTTTTTGATAAAGGAATAAAAATGACAAATATAAATTATGAAATTTCTTTGAAAACAGAAATTATGAATGAAGCTTATACTGGTTTAATTGCTGATTTTATTGATTATTTTAAAGTGAATAAGATCGACTGGAAAGATAACCCCCCGGAAAAGGAACCGATGATGTTGTTATTCAGAAAAACACAAGATACATATCACCGGCTTATGCAAATGAACACACTCGAAGAATTGCAAGAAGCTATTGGACAGTTTAAGTTAATGGATAAATTACTATCTGACTTAAGGAATAATTATGGAAAATAATATAATAAAAATAATTGAAGAAATTTCCGCAGCACAATATTCGTCATATAAATCAAAAGATCATCCCAAAGCCTTTATGGTTGTTGGACAACCGGGAGCTGGAAAAACTCAAATAATTAAAAAAATCTGTGAAGAAAAAGTTATTGCTTTTATCAATGGTGATTCTTACCGAAAATTTTATCCTAATTACCACGCACTCTATAAAAAATATGGTGATGAGATTGTAAATATCACCAAAGATTTTTCCGGAAAGGTTACAGAAGGCCTTATAGAAGAACTAAGTAATAAAAAAATTGATCTCATTATTGAAGGAACACTACGAACAACAAACGTCCCTGAAAAAACAAGAGCCTTATTATCACAAAAAAATTATCAGGTTGAACTTGATCTTATAGTCGTAAAACCAGAAATCTCATGGCTTAGGACGCTTAAAAGATATTCAGAAATGAAAACGGATGGAACTACCCCGCGATTAACAGCAAAAGACCATCACGATGCAGTTGTAAGAAACTTACAAAATAATCTTAAAACTTTATATCTCTCTAAAAAATTTTCAGAAATAAAATTATATCAACAAAAAAAGAATAATCTTGAAATCATCTATTCTATGCAAAAAACACCAACTATAGACCCTTCTTCTTTATTAAATAGAGAATTTAATAGAAAATATACTACAAAAGAAATTTATCAAATCAAAAATGAGTTTAAAAATTATATATCCCTTGATGAATTAAACACTTTATTTAAAGGAAAGATAAAGCAGAGTTCTTTAACTATAGAAAGATAAATTGTTCTTTTATTAGCTGAAATAAGATGAACAATAAACTTGCACGTAAATCCCCGCTTCCTTTTCCAGCAACCTTTTGTTCCCCTGCAGGAAGCTTAGAACGTCCGCTCTCATTCACTGCAGCATTATTGTTCTTTCTTCAAAATACATCCGTTAAAAAATCACCTATCCAGGCTCCTTATGGACACTGGATAAGTGCTAAATTATAATATTTTTTATTATTATATGCTATTAAATATTATTTTTTGTACTGATTAATCAGTACTTTTTTATTGAATAAGGAGAAATAATTAATGCATATACAGCTACCATTTTTCTCTACGATATAAATTATTTAAATATACTATTTTCTAAAATTTTATATTATTAAATACTTGTTTTTCGATGTAATCTGATTTATAATTATTATTGAAAACTACTATTACATATTATTTTATTTTATTTTTTATGGGTTTTTAGTAAAGGAGAAAATATGATAATTAATGTAGCTCACACGAAGGGCGGTGTCGGGAAAACTACAATAGCCGTAAATTTGGCTATTGAGATGAAATCTGATTTATTTGACTTGGATAATCAGAATTCATCTTATAATTTTTCTCTATTATCAGATATTAACCGACCAATTCATTTTTGGAAAGACCGTAATATGCTGAAAGACATCATCAAAACTTACCGAGATAATCCGGCCAAGAATATTATTATTGACAGTGGCGGTTATGATTCTAACGTTAGCCGTGAAATTATTTTAAACAGCAATTTAATTATCACGCCTATTACTGTTAGTCAAACGGAAGTGGACGGCTTGCAAAAATTTTATTCTGAAAATGTAGAAATTGCTTTAAAATCAAATCCATATATCAAACCGTATATTCTTTTAAATAGAATTAATTACTATGATCAAAAAGATGCTGAAGATCTAATCACATTTATTATTTCCGAAATACCGGACTATAAAGTCTTATCTACAGCACTTGGTGCAAGAAAAGACTTTAAAAAGGCGTTTTCTGAAGGTAAATCAGTTGTTGAATATAATAAATCAAGTCCTGCGTCTCAAGAAATTTCCGCACTTGTAAAAGAAATTTCCGCACTTATTAAAAATGTTTAAAGGAGGCATAACTATGAGATTCACGAAAAAAAACACTCTTGTTGAACAAGAAAAAGAAAAATATATAAATGCGGCTCCGCTTGAGGAAAAGAAAAAAGTAAGAAACATTTCGGTTATTTTAAATTCAATAGAAAATGAAACTTTGGAAAATTTCCTGGAACAGTTAAAAGACGAAAACGGGAGAAAGGTCTCCCGAAGTAACTTTGTCAGAACTGCTATTTTTGATACTATCCGTCGAGCGGAAAATCAAGAAAAACCTGATGAATGGTTAGGTGAACCTTTAACAGTAAAAGAAGCTGCCGAGAGATATGAATTAAGCGAATCAACCATAAGAAGTGCTTTACAAGCAAACCGTTTCTCTGCCAGAGAAACAAAAAGAATTGATGATAAACTTATCATTGTCACAGTAGCAGGTATGAACAGACTTTTCGGTAACAGAATAAAGTAAATCTTCAATTTAAAACAAATATATAATATTATTTTATAGTATTATATATTTGTTTTAAAGAATAATGAGGGCGTTTTATGTGGCTTGTAATCGACTTTATCTTAAATCTCTTGATTAATATGATTATTATCTTCCCTGTTTTTGCTATTGCTAAAGAATTATTTCCTGTCCCCGGAATAGATTCTTTTTGGTGTTCCGCTTTACCTTTACTTCATATTCCTATAAATAAAAATAGTATTTTTATTGCAGAATTAGCTTCTCTTATTTTGTTAGTTTGTTTTCTTTGGGGATTTGTTTTTCCTTATTTCCCTGTTACGAGATTTTTCCAAAGAATACTTCGAGGACAAAGCAAGCCTATTCCACTCGAACAGGAAAAGATTAATGCTATTACAAACTATATGGAAGAAAAAGGAATTGATACAACAAAATATAAATACTTTGTTTCTTCATGTTCTGAAATTAACGCTTTCGCATCCGGCGCAAAAGATATTACAATTACTCAACCAATGCTTTCCGCTTTTTCTGTTAAAGAATTGGCAGGAATTATCGCCCATGAAATGGGACATCATCAAAACGGAGATATCCTTTTTTTTAATTTGTCTTATGGGGTTAGTATTCTTAATATTTTCTGCATAAGAATATTATATTTAATAATATTCTTACTGAATATATTTCGTTTTTTCCCATTTATACAAATTTTTACAATTTTAATCGCCTTCATAATTAGTATTTTTTTAAATATTTATACCTTCCTTATATTTTATCCTTCAAGATTACTTTCAAACTTTTTTAATCGTAAAATTGAATCAAAAGCCGATGTTTATGCTACTAAAATAGGCTTAGGTAATGAACTGATTGATGGTTTATACAGACTTTATTATTTTTACGGAAAAGATCCTTGGTGGACAATTCCGTTCTCAGACCATCCCCGTTTGATGAGTAGAATAAAAAAGCTACAAAAGCGAATGGAAAAAATGAATCAGGATTTCTATACTGTATAGGAAAAAAAGGCTGTAAGTCACAGCCTTTTTTTATTTCTTATAAATTTCCCGTCTATGCCCAACGGTTAAAACAAGAATAATCAATTTATTATCTATAATTTCACAAATCAAACGATAGTTTCCGATCCTATATCTCCATAATCCAGCTTTATTACCTTTTAAACTTTTCCCAAATATTTGGGGAGTATCGCCCATTTAAACACATATCAAATGTCGAAAAATAGCCTTTAGGAAACTGTTTTGGCCCTTAACCGTGCCGGTCCGGTTCGTCACAGTTCCAGAAAGACTATTTTCCTCTTTTTATAACATGGTTCACTATTAAAAGCACCTATCCAAGCTCCTTACGGGCACTGGATAAGTGCTAAAATATATTATTTTTAAATATTATATGCTATTAAATATTATTTTTTAGTACTGATTATTCAGTACTTTTATTTATTAAGGAGAAAATGAAGCTGCCTTCCGGATCAAGAAAGGCAGCCATTCTTTAAAACGCATTTTTTGCTTTTTTAGCGTACATAGGACGGGAAAAGATGCAAGGGCTGCCCTACGGCGTATCGTCCCTTGTCCCTTGCATCTTTTCCCTCTGCCGCCTATGTTTTTCCGCTGCCAGCAAAAAAAGCTTGCGAGAGCATAGAGCAAATAGAGTGATTACCGATTGGGTTTCATTCAGTACAGTTAAAGAAAGGGAGAAGTTTAAAATGAACAATGAACAAATATTAGTGAAATTTTTAAATTGTGGTTTTCTTGATTTAAAAGTTCTTGAAGATACTAAATTTGACGTTATGGAAATAATTAGCGAAATAGAACGACCGACTCTTAACAATATAATTTGTGCTATTTTCCAAAAAGGGATTGATTTATTATTGAATGCATTGATGGAAAAACAAAGAGATTTTGATTGCCCAGATGAAATAAAATATCTTTCCGGGGAAGATATTGATTTCGATATTAATTTTGTTGCCAGTCGGATTTATTTTTTAAATAATAGTGATATTTGGAATAAATTTTTTAGAGCGGAAATTGAAGATGCGGAAGAAAAAATGGGTTTTTGCTTTGGGTAATATTCTGTAAATTTCAAATTGTACTTATGGATAACTTTTTCCCCCTTTTTATTTTTATCAAAAAATAAAAACTTGTTTTAATAGTTATAATAGTTTTAATAGTTAGGAGACGCTGAAAAAGACGATGGATACTTGACTTTTTTATCCTTCCGACTAACTTTTTCCCCCTTATGGATAACTTTTCCCCCTTTTTTGAGGTCTTTTGACTAACTTTTTCCCCCTTATGGATAACTTTTCCCCCCTTTTTTGAGGTCTTTTGACTAACTTTTTCCCCCTTATGACTAAAAAAATAATTAGCATATAGTCATGACTAAAAATATATGATATCATTTAGTCAAAAGGAAGTGATCATATGTCTAATATAGTCAAATATGATAATGATTTCAATCTAACGCAGCACTTTAATAAATTAAATCAGACAGAGCAGGATATTTTTTTTGCCATTACATCTGAATTTACTAAAAAAAATGAAAAAAGCATAGAGTTGAAAATTAATGAATTAAGAAAAATAACTGGCATGCAAAAAAATTACAAGCCACATGAAATGGTTGTGTTTATTAATAATATTTCCGAAAAACTAGCAGGCATGGTTTTTACTGTTTCAAAAGGAAATGAAAAAATCATAGGATCGTTGTTTTCTGTCTTTATTATCAATAACAATACCGGAAGCCTGAAAGTAAAATTGAATACAGATTTTATTAATTATTTTGCGGATATCCCTTTTTCTTTTACACAATTCGAATTACAACATTTTTTGCTATTGCATTCTAAATATTCGAAAATTTTATTCCGAATATTACTAGACCTAAAACACTATGCGCATGGAAATAATAATCGACATTGGAAGGTTGATTTTAATGAATTTAAAAAGTTAATGACATTTCCTGAATCTTATAAAACTTCTATTGTAATGAAAACACTTACAAAAATAATAAAGGAAATCAATGAAACGCATTATATAAAAAATTTGAAAGTGAAAAGAGAAATGGGGGATGGTGTAGGAAGGCCTATAAAAGATTTAATTTTCACTTATCAAATAAATAAAGACAATGGATCCGAATATATTGAAATTGACGGTAAATCAGATATGTTATGTTGTCCTTATTGTGGAGCAGAAGTAATAAAAAAAACTGGGATAAACGGGGAGTTTTATGGACATAAATATTATAAACAAACTGATTGTAAACACTCTTGGTCAAGCTTAGATGATTTAAAAACAGAAACAATGCTTGTAGAGGATTCAAGAAAATCACTGGAAGAAAAGAAAGCAAAGTATAAAGATGCTAATAAGAAGAACTTTGATTTTCTTTATAAACAGCAACAGGAGCTGTTTTCAAGATTAGGAAGAAAGGAAGATGAAGATGTTTATGGATAATGATAAAGAATATTTAGAAGATTTATTAGTCAGAATGGCACATCATAGCACAGCTATTGAGGGGAACAGCTTAACTCAAGGTGAAACCAAAAGCATTATTCTTGAAAATTATATTCCCAGACCAATAGATATTCGGGAAGTCAACGAGGTTTTGAATTATAAAAATCTATTACCTTATCTTTTGGAACATCAGAAAGAAAATATTACCATTTCCGGAATTCAGGATATTAACCGGATTATTATGAAAAATATTGATGATCGGGGAGGAAAATTTAAAATTGTACAAAATATAATAGCCGGCGCAGATTTTGATACAACGCTGCCTTTTATGGTTCCAGAAGAATTGAAAAAATGGACTGATGATTTATCTTGGCGATTAAATCATGCAGAAAAAAATCAAGATAAAATTGAAATTATTATGGAACAGCATTTACGTTTTGAAAGGATTCACCCATTTCCGGATGGAAATGGGCGGACAGGAAGGGCGTTAATTATATGGTCATGTTTGCAGCATGAATTGACCCCTATTGTTATAGAAAAAGAACAACGTAGTGAATATATGGCTGCTCTAAATCAAAAAGATATAAAAAGACTGACACTGCTTGCACAGCAAATCCAAAAAAAAGAGATAGAGCGTAAAGCTGTTTTTGACGGGATAAAAAAAGATGATGAAAAAAGAAGTTATGTAACCAAAAAAAATAAGAAATTTTCGATAGAGAGGTAATATATGAATCGTGATGATTTAGAAAAATTATCGATATACTTTATTATTCACAATACTGGAATTAATGAATGTTCTGTAAGTGAAGATGATGTAAAAAGTATTTTAATCGATAAATATATTCCTCGCAAAATGCCTTTAAAAGATGTTTTAGAGATCCTCCGGCATAAAAAAGTATTTAGGTATATAATTTCTCATTGCGATGGGGAAATTACCGTTAAAGACATTTTAACAATTAATCGGATGCTGCTTCATGAAGAAGATATTGATCCGGATCAGATTCCTGAAGAAAAAATAAATGAACTGTATCGATGGGTTAAAGAATTGAATTATAGAATGAAAACCAGTTCTAAAAAAGATAGTAAAGTTTTTATTCTAATGGAATTACACCTTAAATTTGAGGAAATTCGTCCGTTTAGAGATGGAAACGGACGAACGGGAAGGGCATTGATTGTGTGGTCATGTTTGCAGCAAAGGTTAACTCCCGTCGTTATAGAAAAAGAATATAACCGGGAATATATAGAATGTCTGAAACATAGAGATTTACAAAATTTATACAAATTGGCAGTAAAAAATCAGAAAAAAGACATCGATTTAGTTAAAAATGATGAAAATAATGAAATAACGAAAAATGCACTCAAAGCACTCTATAATGAGCTTGAGGATATTTATAATAATTTCCCTCAAACTGATGAATTAGAGGTTAAAAAAGCAGAAATTCAATCATCTGTGACGGTTATAAAGAATAAGGCAGAGTATGAAAGAGTTAAGCAGGATTTACGAGAATATGAAAAAGCTTGTATGATTCATAGAAGAAATTTAAAGCATAACGAAGAAAGAGAGAATGATTTAGGACGTATCAGAAAGTACTAATATAGCTTTTTTGAACAGATTTCAAGGAGTGAAAATAATGACTAATTACGAAAAATTTTTTGAAGAACAAATGCAGAACCCCGAAATAAAAAAAGAATATGATCGATTAGAACCTACGTTTTCTATTATTCAGGCTTTTATTGATGCCCGTAAAGCTTCAGGATTAACGCAAAAAGAATTATCTATACGTACAGGCATTACGAAGATAGATATTAGTAAAATAGAGAGTGGTAATGCAAATCCGTCTATACAAACTTTACAGCAGCTTGCTGCGGGAATGGGACGAATGCTGAAAATACAATTCGTATAACAGAAACTCCCCAGCCATTTGTTCTGTAAATAGTTTCATGATATAATAAACACAGGCAAGAGGAATTAAGTGATGTCCATCGAGGACACGAAAAACCCACGGAGTGCCATCCGTGGGTTTTTCTATGCTTACAATGCCAGCACTAAGGCAAGGCCGGTTGCTTCTCTACTTCCCATTCAGCCATTTGCAAATACAGGCGGCTACTATACTTGCCAAGATAGAAAGTAAAAAGGAATTAAGTATTTCCATCAAAGACACCCCCCTTCCGTTGCCAGATTGGGGATAAGCAACGGAAATATTATAGCATGAGAAAAGCTACTTATCGGAGCATTTTTTTGTATTAGTTATATTAATTTTATTTTCAATACTTGTCCTTTTGAATTTAAAAATTAAATTATCAAAAAAGAAAAATAATGATGGTTTGTGAGATAGTAGGCAAAAATACATTGTTTTGGATGGAAAATAATCCGGTCCTATAAAATATTTTAAAATGTTGTAAAACATGGTATAATGTGAACAGGCAAAGGAAGTAAAATTTAAACAATGTAACACGAAAAGCCCAAGGAGTTCCAGTCCTTGGGCTTTTCTAATGCTATACGGTAGCACTTACCGAGGTTAGTTGCTAAGGAAATACTTGAAAGCGGCGTCTAACCATTTGCAGAAATAATAGGCGGTTATTTCTACCATGACGGCTTTCCAAAAGGAAGTAAAATCACACAATATAACACCTCCTCCCCGTTGCGGTTTGGAGTTTAGCAACGGAAATATTATAGCATGAGAAAAGCTACTTATCGGAGCATTTTTTTGTATTAGTTATATTAATTTTATTTTCAATACTTGTCCTTTTGAATTTAAAAATTAAATTATCAAAAAAGAAAAATAATGATGGTTTGTGAGATAGTAGGCAAAAATACATTGTTTGGGAAAAAGCTGTGGTATTAAATAGTATTTAATGCCTGCAGGTGTTAAATACCATCATTGTTTTTTTATTAAAGGGCTTATTATAGGGTAAACTACAGGGGGAGTACCGAGAAGAGGCTCTCTGTCTGACTTGATAAGATATGCCTGTTCCCGTTTATGCGCAAGAGCGTTCCCGTTTATGCGCAAGAGCGTTCCCGTTTATGCGCAAGGATGCATACCTTTATTTGATTGTTTTTCGACCGTTAGCGTTTATGCGCAAGAGCGTTCCCGTTTATGCGCAGGGGAAAAGCAGTGTTTATATGATTTTCTTATGAAATGCGAGAAAAATATTTTTTTGACCGTTTTATGGCTAAAATATTTTTTATAAATTAGTTATGGCTAAATATTATGGATAAAAATTAGTCAGAACGTTTAGTCAAAACAAAATTATTTGTTCTATAAAATAGTTTCATGATATAATGCATTTAGGCGAACGAAGAATAATTGTTCAATGTAACACGAAAAGCCCAAGGAGTTTCAGTCCCTGGGCTTTTCTAATGCTATACGTCAGCGCTAAGGCAAGGCCGGTTGCTTCTTACTCTTGAAATATATTTATAAAATATGTATTATATAAATATAAAAGGTTGGCAAGACAATGACATTTGAATGGGATGAAAATAAAAATCGAATCAATCAGCAAAAACACGGCGTATCTTTTGAAGAGGCTAAAACTGTATTTTATGATGAGCAAGCACTATTAGAATATGACGAAAATCATTCAGAAAATGAAGACAGATTTCGTATTCTTGGTTTTAGTGATGAAGGAAATATTCTTATTGTAGTACATTGTATTCGTGAAGAATCAATTATTCGCATTATTTCATCAAGGAAAGCCACAACAAAAGAAAAAGCAGGTTATGAAAGGAGCAGGGGAAGATAATGAAAGAGAAAGACGAGTTTTTGGAAAAAGAATTTAATTTCAATAAAGCTATAAAAAATCCATATGTAAAAGCGTTGAAGAAGCCAATTACAATTAATCTTGATGAAAGTGTAATTCATTATTTTAAGGATAAGGCAATGAATACAGGGATTCCGTATCAAACCTTGATTAATTTATATCTAAGGGACTGTGTCAATAATAATCGCAATCTTGAATTATCGTGGAAGTAAAACGAAAAGTCCGAGATGTTCAGCCCCTGGGCTTTTTTAATGCTTGTTTTGGATGGAAAATAATCCGGTCCTATAAAATATTTTAAAATGTTGTAAAACATGGTATAATGCATATAGGCGAACGAATGCGAATAAAAGCAAAGTAGCACAAATCTCCTTAGAGGTTATGACTCTAAGGGGATTTTAACATTATTACGCTAATGCTGGAGCGAGGCTAGTTGCTTAACAAATACTTGAAAGCGGCGTCTAACCATTTGCAGAAATAATAGGGGGTTATTTTCACTAAGCGATTTTTGTGATATAATGCGTGTAGGCAAAAGGAAATGATTTAATTCTATGAAGACACGAAAAACCCACGGAGTGCCATCCGTGGGTTTTTCTATGCTTACAATGCCAGCACTAAGGCAAGGCCGGTTGCTTCTCTACTTCCCATTCAGCCATTTGCAGATACATGTGGCAATGATACCTGCCAAGATGGAAAGTAAAAAGGAAATGATTATTTCCATAAAGACACCTCCTCCCTGTCGCCAGTTTGGAGAAAGCAACGCAAATATTATAGCATGAAAAAAGCTCCTTTCCGGAGCGTTTTCTTATGTTTATTTTGTTTTCTTTATGCTTGTTTTGGAAGGGAAAATAACCAGTCCTTTCGGATCGGACGTATCACACTTGAAATCCGGGTAAATTTTCTGTACAGATACAAGATGTTTTTTAAAGCGGAATTTAAATTTTCGTAAATTGGATTCTATGGATCCAAACTGTAAAGCCAGGTCTTCCCATGGAATGAACGTCCGGGAATGGCAGTAGCACATTCTGTAGGTTGCCCAGCAGTAAATATCCACAGCCATAGGGGATTGTTTCAGCTTTAAGACAGCGTTGAAATCTACAGGAATTGGAGCTTTATTGATAGCGTTATAAAAAGATTCCGAAAGGATAACATAAGAACAAAATTCTCCGGATTCGTCATACAATGTATGCGGATCCCACCATAAATCAGCTTCATCGGCGATCAGCATATTGGCTATGGATTTTATATTCCCGCCGCCTTTATGCTTCCAATTGGAGGTACAGGAAATAAAGCAGGTGAACAGGCTGTTAAGCTGCTTGCGCAGTCTTGTGATTGTACCGTTTTTGCCGCCCGTTCTTCCCAATCCGATTCGAGTTAAAAATTCAGAGAGTGTTTCTCCTAAATGAACTTCTCTTGTCTTCTTCCTGATTGCTTCCGTAACAATAAAAGCAATGACAAGGCGAGGGAGAGATCCATACGGAAGACCTGTCGGAGAATACAAAGATAGCGTTAAATTTCCATTTTTCCGCACAAATTCACGTCCCTCGACTTCCGTATAGGGGAAATTAGTCTGAACGAAGAAATAGGGCATAAACGCCAAATTTGAGGGGCTTTTGAGTGCCAGCTCATCTTTTCGTGATAAAACCAAAAAATCATCTTTTTTTATCATTTTTACCTCGGCAATTCCCTTATACGATATTTTTTAGAATTTATAAGATGCAGTTCATCGTTTGAAAGGGGAGTACGTAAATCCTGTTCCGCACTTGCCATCGCAGCGTTATTCTGATAGTTTTCTTCCATAAAATCACCATCGATAGTATTGATAATTGATTGCGCTTTAAGTTGGGTATTATTACTTTTTGCCTGTTCCGCCGCCAGCTTCAAGAGCGCTCTTTTTTGTGCAAAAGCATAGGCATTTCCTGAATTGTCATTAAGAAAAGTTTCTACATGATCATTAAGTGCTTCACTCGTTTTTTCTGTACGGTCAGAAACGGAAAGTGTCATTAAAAATTCGTCTTCGTGTTTTTTCAACCAATTGTCCCAATTTTTGTCTCTTGTTTCTTTTACATTTATTTGTCCGGCATTTTTATATGTCAAATCGGGCTGCGTCCGTTCATTGATTTTTTCTTTAATTTCTTCTATTTCTTTTCCTGTACGGAGAAGTTCTGATACGGGGTTTTCATGAGAGCTGCCAAAAAAAAGGGAATATAAAGATGTAACCGACTCTTTAAATGGTTCCCATACGGCAACTATATCTTTATAGTCTGAAGACAGCTGTCTGATGTGAAGAAGAACTTCATTTTGTTTTGCTGTTTCTACAGCCTGTTTAATCCGATTAGGAATATCTTTTACTGATCCGCCGTGAAAATGCCACCGGGCATCAACTATTCCGGATAAACAAAGCAGAATAACCGGAATAACAAGGTATTTTTTCGTTTTTATATTCATTTTCAACTCCATAAAGTATTAAAAGCTTCTCTGGTACGTTTGGAGAAGGAAGGAATGAAGAAAACTAACAGTCCCCAGCAGCCGGCGAATAAGACTAAGGAAGCTACGCTGTCTTTGTCTATCGGCTCCATAGCCGCTAACTGATCGGAAAGGAAAACAAATAGGAAAGCGGTAATAATTAAATCAAAAATATTGGCCAAAATTCCGGATAGCATATTTTTTCCATAATGTTTCATCTTAGGAAGGAAAAACAGTGGAATTCCTAAGACACCGAAAACGCAGGAAATATAGAAAAGAATCAGTTTTTCCATTAAATAAATCGTTGCAATAATTGTAAGTGCCAGGATGATAAGAACAAACAGTGCAACAAATAAAGCGACAGCAATATTGAAGCGGGAATCCACGTGCAGAAAGGGACTAATTACATGACTGACACTTATAAATAATTCATCGAAGTGCAAGAAAGAAGTTTCAGTCAATTCATGCCCGGTATAAGTGCTGCTGATATTTTCCAGTAGAGGAAGGAAGAATGTAGCGACAATCTTCCTCCAGGAAAGAAAAAGCATAAAGAAAAAACCATATCGGATCAATCTAAGGATGACACCGGATAAATTACCAAGCGTTGTCATCCCTAAAATTACCGGAATCATTAACCAGGAAAAATCTATAATGGCCAAAATAACAAGTAACGGGAATAAATTCTTTTCCGCAAAATCAAGGGAAAGTACAATGGATGCCATAATTTGTTTTGCGATTTTAGCTAATTCTTCTGAAGGAGAGAAATACTTTGTGAAATTAATGTCCATAGCTGGAGTTACTTTACCGAGCGCCCATTTACCGACTTCAGTAATAACATTGGTTGTTGTATCTCCATTCAAGTTCCATCCTGCCGCTAAAGCGTAAGGGGTGGGATCCATATGCTGGCCGTCTTGCACTTCATCAACTTCAAAGTGCAAATGACCGCCTGTAGATCTTCCGGTATTTCCGGACAAAGCTATAAAATCTCCTTGACTTACGTGATCACCGTACGAAACGTTGATTTCAGAAAGGTGGGCATATCTGGCTACATGTCCGTCCGGCATTTGAATTTCTACTAAATTTCCGTAACCGCCATTCCAGCCGTATACAGCGTAAACAACGGTTCCATCTGAACATGAAGGGACGACAGTACCTTCATCAAGTCCAATGTCAAGGCCGCTGTGGCAATGCATTTCTCCTGTAATAGGATGAGTCCTGTAACCATAAGGAGAGGTAACCGGTCCACCGAATGCGGAAGCCGAAGGCATGACAAAAAGAGCAGAAAAAAGGAATAAGAAAAAAGCAGTAAAAACTTTTTTTAATTCCATATAATCACTTCCTATTCCACCAAGAAGAATTTCCAGTTTTTTTATTGGGTTTATCGAACTTTACACCAACTTTTTCCGCAATTTTCTGAATAGTTTCTGCTTGTGCCTGTTGAGATTTTCTTATTTTTGAGGTTTCAGAAAGTCCAGTTAAGCCCCAAAGGAAACCGCCTGCTGCCATTCCGGTTGATGCTGTTCTTCTTGTTGCGCTTGCCGAAGCATGGACAATGCTGTTAGTTGCAAAAGCAGCGCCCGTTGTCATGGCACCGGCAAATTCTACGGCCTGTGCTGTTAAGTAAGATAAAAACAGTAAACAGCAAGCGGAAGTAATAAAACCGGAAACGGTTTCATTCGTAATACTGCTCGATACATTAAATGCATCATCTATTTCATTACCAACCAGACACACCATGAAAACGGCGACCATTAACTTAACAGCACAAGTGAGAAGAATGCCCCATGTTTTTTCACAGATAGAAGATGTCCACCGGGTAACCCCAAACGGAAGCAAAACCATTGATAAAGACCCTAAAATAAGAAATTCTGCGTTTGCCATAAAAATAACGAAAGCAATCCGAAAAAGTGCTAACAATGCAACGCACAGGGCAATTGTTGCCAGAATATGAACCATAATTGTTCCTGACATGACGCCGGGAAAATTTTTCCATAAATTTTCAAATGCTAGATATACCTTGCTACAAGTTGAAGCAAGTAAGTACGTCGGCGTAAAAGTCACATCTACACCACCGGCAGCCATGCCGAGTGTTTGCCCAGAATTTTTTACAATTTTCAACAAGTTATCCCAGTTTTTGATTAAAAACGCCAAGAAACCGATATGAATGATTTTTGTAAAAATATTTCCCCAATTCCAGGTTGAATTAAAGAACATATCAAATTCCGAACATACTCCGATGATAGCAAGCGTAATAAGAAGCAGAAGTAAAGGATCCTGCAGATTGAGAATGCCATTATAAGTACTGGTTTCAATCTTGTCTCCGATGTTTTTTAAAAGGGTGAGGCCGCTTTCTGTCATGATTTATCTCCATTTTGTTTCATCGACGAGGGAATCAAATTTTGAGGATAAGGTGGTTGTGGGTTTGTAATCTTCCGGATGCTCATCTTTTCTTTTTTCTAGCTTTGCTTTGCTGCTTGTATATTCTAATGCCTCATCAGTAGGTAATTTTTCATTCGTCTTTTTATATTCTCCTTTGGATAGACTCGCGCTAAAGCCCATAACATCTTTATTCAGAGTTAATTTATCTTTCTCGATTTTCCCAAGGATGATTTTATTCCCTATCAAACCGATATCACAGATATTCTGCTCTTTATCTACGATAATTTTTGGGGCAGAATCATAATATTGTTTCCCTTTATAATTACTTTCCGGGGTTGTTTTATATACGTCAAATTCTTCTAATTTATCTTTATTAGGCAATTCAGTTGTTCCCTTGTGATAGAGATAATAAGTGATCTTATCATTTTGATAAGCGCCTTCCATATCTTTGGGCGTTAAGGCTCCGCATCCGGAAAGAGCGAAAAGCGCCAGACCACAAGCAGATAGGGCAATTAACTTTCTTAAATTTTTCATTTTAAAACCTCCTTGAAACAAATACTGGAATTACAGTTATTATTTCAAAATACAGTTATCATTTCCACTTCGTTTCATCAACGAGAGCGTCAAATTTTGGGGTCAGTGTAGTTACACCGGATTCTTTATCAGCGATTTCACGCATCTGTTTTGCGGCGGAGCCAAAATCATTCGCTAGTAATTCATTAGCTTTATCGGCTGCATCATGTTCCAATTTATTTGTTTCGTTTCGGATAACGGCAAGTTTCGTATTCAATGAATCAATGTCGTTAGAAAGATTCTGGCTATAAACCGTTTCAGCGTCAATTAGTGCTTGGATCTGACCTAGGTCTTTAGAACCTTTCGCTGTCTTCAGCTCTTCTGTGAGCTTTAAAATTCTCTTTTGAGATGCGTCAAGTTCTTTTTGCTTGTGATTAATCAAAAGAACGGTTTCCCGGTCTAATTTACTTATTTTCTGCCGATTGTATTCCATCCTGGCTTTTAAGGATGAATAGCTTTCCGTTTTGACATTAAAATCATCAAAATCACGGAACGTCTCTTTAAAAGATTTTTGTACGTCTTTTGCGCCGGACAAAATTCCGGAAACACTTCCCCGAAGTTTTGCGTATTCGTCCCGATGCTGCTGAATATCTTTGATAATCGGTCCAATTTTACCCCAGCCCAGGTCATATAAATGCTGTTTTTGAAGAGCAATCTGCTGCTTAATTGTATTAATCTGTTCTGTTACTTTCTTAATTTGAGCAACAATTTGAGCGTAAACTCTTGAATCGTGGACGGGGTAGACCGCCGAAGCCGTATATCCGCTGCCGAGTAAAGCGCAAATAGTGAATCCGATAATCAGAAATTTCTTTTGTTTTTTAGAAATCATGATATACCTCCTACATTTTTTAATGCCTTCCACTTTTCAGTAAATTCTGCCGGAGAAAGAGATTCTAATTTAGAAACATTTAATTGATCTTCTTTCGATGTTGCGCCGAGGAACGCAAGCTCTAAAGGGGAAAGAGACAAGTCAAAAATTCTTGTCCCGGAATCAGATTTATAAAAATACTGCCGTTTGGGCTTCATGCTTCTTAAAATCTCTATTTCCGTGTCATTTAAGTCAAAACGTTGATACATTTTATAGGTCATATCATTAATTGAAGTATTCGGCAGGAATATTTTCGTTAAACAGTTCGAATCGACAATCGGAATCAACTGTTCGTCCATATCAGAGAGATTTTGTGTGGCCATCACTACAGCGCAATTCTTTTTACGAAGATCTTTTAAATATTCCACAATTTTTGCACGGAACGCATCATTTCTGAGGAAAAGCCAGCATTCATCAAGAATCATCAGGGCAGGGGAACCGTCTAACTGGCTTTCAATTCGGTGAAAGAGATAATCTAATGTGGGAGCGACAATCCGGTTATTTTCCATCAGTTTTTCCATTTCAAACACTTGCCAGTTTCCGGTACCAAAATGGTCAACGTTGGAATCGAAGAGAGAACCGTAAGACCCTTTTAAAGACAAGTCTCTTAAGGAATTTCTTATCTCTTCGTCTTGCAGCATTGTGATTAAAGCGGTGATTGTGCGTTCACTTTCCGGAGCGGTAGAAACGCTGTTTAATGCGTTAAGGATTGTGTTTCTATGAATCGGTGTAATTTTTACATTGGACGCTTCCAGGTAATTTACAAGCCATTCCAGAACCCAAGTTTTTTCTACAGGATCGTTAATATGGGCTAAAGGTTGAAAAGAAATGGATTGATTATCTACAAGCAGGTTATAAAAATTGCCGCCTATTGCTTTCGTAAGAACTCTTGATGATGCGGATTTATCGAAAACAAAAACCTTGCAATTCGGATATTTTTTAAAATTGGCAGAAATTGCATTCAGAAGAACCGATTTACCGCTGCCTGTCGGTCCGACAATAAGTGTATGCCCGACATCGCCGATATGAAGATTTAAGAAAAATGGTAAATGTTCCGGGGTTATGCATTGTATCAATGGATCCACCACAAAATTAAGGCCGTCCCGGTGGACTGTTTTAGCTAAATCTACAAAGTGCTTATTTTTTTTTTGACCTTCCCAATAAGCACCCATAGGAGCTATGTTACAGAAATTAGTAGAGTTGACCAGATAACGCCTTACATTATTTTCGTAATTTGACGGAATCGTAGAGAGCCATGCAGCAGTAGCATTATCTTTTTCAATGGTGGCAACGAATCCCAGGTCATTAACAATTGTTCTGATTTCAGATAAATTTTCTTCCAGTCGCTTGAAATCTTTATCTAAAATGACGATTTCAAAAGATAAATAACCGAATCCTATTTCGTCTCGTGATAAAAGCTCATATGCTTGCTCTGCATCTTCTGTGTCTAATACTGCGTCCCTGTCAACTTTCCCGGAGTCTATATTTCTAAGGGACTCCATTAAAATAGTTAAAATTGTTTTTTCACGCTGCCTATGCTGCGCTATAATCTTTTTTAGCTCATTTACGGCCTGATCTTTATCTAAAGCGATATAACGGACCGAAAACCGATACTCTATGGAAAGAGAATTTAAACGGTTGAGGAAAAAATCCATGGTGTCTGCGGGCATGTCTTTGATCCCGACGATTCCGATATATTTTTCACCAAGTTTTGGGTAACGGCCGCCAAGAAAAACGCAATCTTTTAAACGTTCTGTTATATTTGATCGGACGTTTGCTTTAACTGACACATGTTGATCAGAAATACAATCGTGAAGATAAGTTAAAGTTTCTTCCTGATTGCAAGGATGAATTTCTACGAAATAATCACTTAATCCTTTGGTAATCAATTCACATTCGTCAAGAAATTTCCGTTCTAGTTCATGAAAATGAAAGCTCGTTTCACGCTGATCCTTATAAATTTCATCCAGTCCGGACTGGATGGGATTAAAAACATTGATAAATTCTTTAATTGCTGACTTTGCTTCAGAAAGAACTTCTTTATTTGATTTATCAATCACCCTTGCGGCACGCTGCAGCGCTTCTGACGGCCAGCGGTAACAGATTGTCAAATAGAAATCGTTCTGAAAAACCTTATTTTTGGTCAGGTTTTCCTCTCTGTTTTTTTGAAAATCGCTTAAAAGAGAATCAGAAAAATGACTTTGTATCACATCACCGGTTTCTCTTTTTGCTTGTTCAATAAAAATATAATAATTGGCTTTTAATCGAAGAAAGATATTATTCAATCCGACATAATAGGCATTAACCATGTCTTCTGTCATGTTAGAACCGTCTTTTCCACGGAAAAGATAAGTTTTTTGAAACGTACCGTTGTTATTAAAAACAACATTGTTGTCCGTGAGGGCATCCCACGTAACAACATCGGAAAAAACAGGTAATTTTTTACTCATACGGACACCGCCTTAGAAATAATGGGAGTTAAAACGGAAGGATTCACGAAGAATAGAAAAGATGCGATGATCGATCTTTGCTATTCCAGCAAGAAAAGCGTAAATAATGAAAAGCGGGAAAAGCGCTTTTAAACTATGAAAAATCATAATGGACAATAACCCGAACATGAAAAGAAAAATGAATAATTCACGGGGAAGACCACCCCAGAAAACAGGCTTAGTCAAGGATTTAAAAACTTTTGCACGCATTGGGATTCTCCTAGAAAAAATAAAAGAGGCTGATAAAAAATAACACTTACCATTAAAAAGCAATATTTTATAACATTTAATATTAAAAAATATTATTAAATGTTATTTTCTATCAACCTCTAAATGGGTTGATAGTCAGGATTAGCCTCCGGCGCTGTCTACAATCATCTGGACAAATGTCGGTGCGAAAATACACATCGAAATTGCCAAAATAATAACAAGAATTCGACGAACACCATCACCGGCATTTCCTGTAAAAAGACCAACGGCTGCGATGACAATTCCTAGAATTCCAAGTGTTGTCGGAAGCGGGCCGGTCAATTCATCTCGAATTTCAGATAAAAGATTTGTCCACGGCCAATTTCTGGCGTCAGCAAGTTGCATAGAAATAAAACTTGAACAAACGGTAAAAACCGTTGCGAAGACCCGTGATAACCGAAGGTTTGAAAACTTTTCCCATCCGGATGAGATAAATTTCATAATAAGATTCCCTCTTTCTCTAAATTAAACTTTTGAAAATAAATAACAATTCTTCTGTAAATCGAACCTTTCAATCGAAATCATGTCATCGACCAAACGGAAGGATTTTCCGTCACATGCTTTCTTTTGAATAGAAATAATATTTCCGATAGTAGAACCGATTAACCGCTGAATATCTGAAGTTGAATTATTGGATGAAACAGCTTCTTTAATCAATAATTCAAGACGGGTAAGGCAATCTTCACAGCCATCGGCATGGATTGTACAGAATCCACCGGGATGACCCGTATTCCATGCTTTTAAGACATCGTAAGCGGATAAATCTCTTACTTCGCCGATGATAATTCTTGTCGGCGAAAGCCTCATGCACGCAAAAACCAAATCTTGCATAGTAATAGAGGTTACTTTATTACCGGACGTTGTTAAATACTGCACGTCATCGGAACTGCATTGTAATTCCGGTAAATCTTCTAATATGCATAATCGATGATCCGGGTTTAATTCTGAAAGTTTTTTCAGAATCGCATTTAAGAAGGTTGTTTTTCCGGAACCGGTAGCGCCGCAAACGATAACATTTCTTGATTGTTTAATACAATCAAGAATGGCATTGTAATAATGCAGGGATAATGCCCCTTGTTTTATATAATCCTCTAACGTGAAGATTTTGCGTGGCTTTTTCCTAAAGAAAAAGGTTGGACGAGGAGAACAGGGGGGGTACTCAATCTGTACACGAATTTTGAGTGGCTGTATTTCTACTCCAAGCATCGGATGATCTTCATTGATAATCTGATCATTCATACCGGCCACGATTTCACAGATACGCTTAACCGTTTCTGGAGATAATGTAATATCCGTTTTACGCCTTCCGGAAGATGAATCTACACGAACTATATAATCAGAATTGATGTAAACTTCGGTGATAGAATCATCATCAATCAACTGCTGGATTTCTTGTCCTAGAGCTGTCCGGAGCATGGCTAAGTGTCTCTCAAAGGTACTGTCCATCATTTTTCTTCATCTGCCGGTAACGGCTGTCCTTGTTTGTTCAGATTCTTGTAGTAAACGCAGGCATCAACTATAAATTGAAGATCTGAAGGATCAATATCATTGGCTACCAGCTCAAGACTAAGCGCTTTATATTGGCGATAACTTAGCTTTTGCTCTTCTTCTGTTGCCTTTTTTGCTAATCTTGAGGCTTCTTCACGCATTTTCTGAACATTTTCAAAATCCTTTTCCAACGCTTTTAATTTGCCAAGAAAATCCATTTTTTTTGCCATATTTTCACCACCTTTCTTTAGGGCGCAATCCGACTTCATGCCGGGGATCCAAAGCATGGCCTTTGTCAATTTTATCGGTCATGTCCTTCATCAGGAAGAATTTATTTTTAGGGGACAAGATCCGTAAGCCTTCAATCAGCATGGCGGATTTATCCCATAAAAAACTTGAGGTTTCATCAGGCAGCAGTAACGCTCGCTCCTGTTCCAGATATGTATAATTTCGCTTTGAAAAAAATCCTGCTGCCTGTGAGCGTTGTTTTAAGCGAATTGTCTTTTTTCCGAGTGTTTTAGATACGTACTCTCTTGTTTTATTGTCATTGGGCCCGAAAAAGACTTGCGTCTGACAGTTTGTCAAAAGTTCTTGCGATTTATAAATATTGTCAATTTGTTCTAAGCCCTGAATTATAATTAAAGTCTTCAGACCGTACCCGGCAATGTACCCTAATTCACGGACAAGATTTTCCATTTTTCCAAACGCCGGAAATTCATCGATCAAAAATAGACAGCGGAATTTATCGCCGGCCAGTTTTTCTGTAGATCGGATAACCATGAACTCAATAATTAAACGGAATAACTTCCCGACACGAGCCAGATCCGATGGTGGTGTTACGAGAAACAGATCTACCGGAACATCGGAATTTCTTATGTCTCTTAAATAGAAATCGCTCGTGATTGTATTATCTATAATTGTCTTTTCCGCAAAAATCATCAAAGCGGTAATTGCTGTAGATAAAACACTTCCTGCTTCATTCGCCGGTTTTCCGATGAATGAATTAAATTTAGTTACAACAACCGGGTGAAGATGTGGCGTTTTCATGGCTTCCATGGAAAAATGAGTAACGGTGGTTGCTTGAGCAGGCGTTACACGGATTTTGATAAAAGCGTCTTTTGAAGTTCCGTAAGGATTAGGCACCTCAAATACAGCGCCATTGTCAGGGAAATGTTGGATACCGGGCTTCCCGGCAATTCCTTTGTCGGGCCTTTCCGGGATTCCAAAAAGCTCTTCTTTTAAGACTTTTCTAAATCCTGTAGGAGCAGTCGGATCTTCAGCATCTTCTTCATCATCGTCTGCTGTCATTCCGGCAGACAAAAATTGGTAAATATCATACATACATGTCTCTTTAAACTTAGAATCTCCGGGATGATAATTGTGGACCGTATTATATACGGTATCTTTGTATTTAAGATGTGTAATTGCCCCGATGATTAAATCTTTTGCATTTTCAAGCCAATGCGCTTCGCTGCCTTCGCCGCTTCCCACCAGAGAATGAACTAATCCGGAGACGTCCCGTCCCTCGTTGGGCGTTCCCCAGCGTATTTCATTGATAGGATTCCAGCGGTAAAAGTTTCCTGCTTCAGCCGGATCGAATTTAATAACTTTGTGGCCTAAAACTTTTTCAAGATATGCGCCGCAAGTATCGATATTTTCCCCCTTTGGATCAGCGACAACCATAGATTCCCGCCAATTTAGACAGGTTGGGATAACAACACCGATGCCCTTGCCTGATCGGGACGGAGCACACATAAGAATATGCGTTTTTTCATTATCTACAATATATTCCCGATGTCCGGGAATTAACCGCATGAAAAACCATTTGTTTATCTTCTTTAACGTCAAGTTTGAAAGAAATTCAGCAATTTTCAGGCGTTTTTCGTAATGCATTCCGAAATCCCAGGCACCGACAATCACGCCATCATTCGTATTATCTGTTTTAGAGAGCAGTTTCTTCTTTCTTATTTCTGAAACGGTAGCCCATGCAGCTGTTCCTCTTGATGTCAGGGTTTCGGATCCATCAAGTATCCATTTCATGCCGAGGATAATAAGAACAGAGAGAATCAAACCAACATAGCAGATACCCATAGCCCCTTTAAAAATAGAGGGAGCTGCTTCATGAAAACGGTAATATAAAATGATAAAGTAATACGGAATGTAGGCTTCAGCAGAAAGCTGAAAGCCTATTTTCTTAGCTATATTCGCAAAAGCGTAATAGCAGGAAATATAATTGATGAGAAGAAATGTAAAAAAATATATAATTGCATTTTTCATCAGGAAGTCCCTTTTTTAAATTTTTTTAGCATGTTCTTTTTTATACAAAACGGAGCAAGTGTAGGAACAAAAATGTTCCCTTTTGTCCAAAGGTTTGGTAATTTTTACAATCTTTCCGCAATACTCACATTTAAATCTTCGTAAAATTTGGCGTTTGCGGGCTTTTGATCCGTATAAGTTCATAACCCCCTCAATGGTTATTAAAATACTCCCTACAGCTAAAGCTGGGGATATTGCGCCCCGGCATGAAGTCGAGGCTTTCTGTTTAGTTAATTATTGACATACGGGCGGATCCGGATGTCTGTATTTAAAATTACATTAAATTGATATCCTTCCCGAACCGTTCCGGTAGGTTTTAATTCCTGATTTGATTCACGAACCATATCATTGATGCCGTTCATTATTTCAGCAATAGCAGCTTTTTTAGCTTCTGTTCCGGCACTTTCTGAATCGTTCTTGTCAGACCTATCAGATTTATTAAATGTCAGTCCATCTGCAAGCCCGGCAACAATGGCACCGGTGAGGATGCTTCTTGTCTTGAGCCAGGTGTGCCTGGTAAATTTATCTTTTAGTCCGGAATAACCAATACCGTCAATTGCCCTATAATCCGGCAAATCGATAGAATGCCCATTGGGGAAAATAATCCGATTAAAAGAAATATCAATGCGACGGCCGTTCATTGTCATCGGATCTCCGATCAATTTTGAGCCGGCCGGAATTAATAAATTTTCTCCGGTGACTGAATCAAAGACATCCTGCCGGACAACGGCAATAATTGTTGTTGTCATATTATCGGAGATGACAGGAGTTAAAAGTGTTGACGGAATCACTGTTCCTGCTTGCAGCACTTCTGAAGAATTAACAAGCTCGTTATACGTTTTCCCGGAAGAATATGCTGCTGTTGTATAAGTAAAAGGAGATAAAATAACGAGACTTGCTAAAATAACTTTTTTAAACATACATCTACTCCCCCTTTCGTCCAATAACTTGAATGTAATCATCATCAAAATGGTCAACGTTTTTATCAGGAAAAACACCGTCATTGTAATAACGATTAGCAGCTGTTTCGGGAGAAGAATATTCTTTTGACCGGACGGCTTGTTTTTTATGACCATCTAAATTAAAGAAAATGTCACTTTTCTGTGCTTGCTTTTCTTCTTTGTAATTGTTCTGCTCTTCGTCAAGCTGACGCTTGTAATAAGCCTTTTTAGATTCATCAACATACTTTTCATATGGGGTAATAGGAGCAGGAGCGGACTGTGAAACTGCAGCTTGTGCAGTTTGTCTTTCGGAAGAAATTTTTCTTAAATTTCCTCGTTCGTCTTTTTCAAATCCCGGCGGAATTTTGTCATTATATGGATCTTCGGAATGACTGGATGATCCGTTTTTCGCCGCTTTATTATTTAAGGTTTTATTTTTATTTTCTGCTTCTTTTAATTTATTTTCCGTAAAGATTTCATTCGTAGAAGAAACTTCTTGTTTGGGTTTATTCTTTGCGTTATCACTTCCCGGAGATAATGCAATCCCGACAGCGATAATTGCAAAAAGACCAACGCCATAAACAACCAATTTGTTAATCCTTTTTGCCGGTTCCGGTTTAACACTAATATCAATGTGTTCTTCTTCAGGAACATTATTTTCTACATCGTCTACAGGCTTTTTAAATCTGTTCATGAAATTCATTTTGTGTCACCCCCTGGCGTTGTTTCTACATCTGAATCGGATTCCAGAATATCTGCTATCCGATTTAACGGATCCTCGTTTTGAGAGTTAGACGCTTTGAGCAATTCAAGCTGTTTCTTTTCCATTATTGCTTTCATCTTTTCTTTCAATGAAATAGGAGCCTGTTCATGCAGATCTACATCTTTTTTCTGTTTTGCACCTGCATTTACACTTTGTGTCGCTAATTCTTGTACAGAAGTTTTGTTCAAAGGAATCTCTTTTATTGAAGGAATTTTATTGTCTTCATTTGTCCTCTCAAAAATCATGTAAGATTTCTGAGAAAAAACTAATTTAATATGATCCATTACTCTGTCGATTTCCATGAAATTTCCTTTTAAACGATAATTGACCATCTGTAACTTGGACTTATCAAACTCATCAAAATAGAAGACCACAGGCATGTTTTGTGTGTTACCTGGAGCAATTTCTATGTACGTTTTTCTACCGTCATCAAAGACAGCAAGCGGAATGTATTTAGAAACTACATTCTTATTTTTCTTTACTTTATATTGTTTGTTTAAAGCCTTCGCTTTTTCAGCGGCCTTGACAGAAAGATCCATTCTTTCTTGGAACTCTTTAGTTCGTTTCAGAATAGCGGCTCTTCTTTCTGCTTCCTCTTCTTTCGGGTAATTCCATTTAATAATGTAATTCATCCAGCCATTCAAAGAAGTAACAATCAATCTGTAACTTCTTTGTGATGTGTTAATGATTACGTTTGTTGCAGAATCGGATAAAGGTTTAATGTAAACATGAGTAACATCAGCTACTGTATCCTTTTCAACAGACCATTGCAGGGTGTTCCCCGCTGCAATCTTTTGGACTTCTTCGCCTGGTCTAAGTTCAATGTCCGTCACGTACCCTAAACGGGTGTTGACAACAAATTGATTTACCGGGTTAAATTCATATATAGTTGCTGTTCCTTGAACAGCTATTGGCTCATTAATTAATCCGGTTCCGGAATAATCATTTGCTATTACCGATCCACATGATAAAAAAGAAGAAATAGCTAAACTTAATACAATCTTTTTCGTATTCATTACTTTGTCTCCTTTTCTTCTGAAATAGAGAAATCGGTAATAAATAAGCCGATTGGATTTAATGCCAATTCTTCTTTGTCATAGATAGGTTTACTCTTTATAGAGAAATTACCTGAATAATAATAGTCATGAGAAACGGATCCGGTTCCGGCCGTTTTCGTTTCTTTCCATCGAACGCTATAAACGTTTTTCTGTCCCGCCACAGGAAGACAAGAAAGAACTGTGACACGGGAGACTACGGTTCCGATTTCACCAGTAAAAGAATTTAAATACAAATTTTTATATTTATTTGCCGCTTCAGGAGTCAGAAATTTCACTGCTCTATTTACATTCGTTTGTAAAACGGCAGAATCCGTTGGGATATTTCTCATTCCTTCAATAAATCTTGATAAAAAGTAATTGACTTCAGCATCAGTTATTTTTGCATTTTTTTCTGTCAAAGCCCCAAGACTTTGAACATACCCCGTTTTCTCGTCAACATGGATAACATAAGGAATAAATGTGCTTTTTGTCCCGATATAAGTGACACAGAGGACGGAAACCAAAGTGGATGCGATGGCAAGATAAGCAACTCTTTGCCATTTAACTATTTGCCGATCTTTCATAGAAAAAACTCCGGCATAAGTTTTTATCCCTTCATCGTCACCTCCAGCATAGCTGATTTTTGATTCTTTTGACATAAGGCACTCCCTTCCTTTTTTGATACTTTGACAAATAAAAACAATGGTGATAACATCAGTTTAGAAATTTTAATTTTTATTTTCGAGGATTAAAATTTCTTTCTACCAAGAAGTATACGATAAATACAGAAAAAATAGAAGATAGGAAAAAAGAAGAAAGTATATAAAAAAATAGGAAGTGGTAATATTCTTAATATATATAAACTATTTATAAACAATTGAAAATAGGCGAAAAATTTAGAAAATAACAGAAAAAATAGAAGATAGGAAAAAAGAAGAAAGTATATAAAAAATAGGAAGTGCCCACTGATGTGGAGAACGAATGTTCCTATGATTTCATCATAATTAACATTCGTTCTCCACTGCGGGCCCCCTCTTGCAGAGAGCATATCGCCGTACCGGCTCCAAAAACATCGTTTGCGTACCGCAAACAGGATAAAACACAGTAAAGGAATGCATAATGAGTTTCTTTTCAGCAAATATATCAATGTTACGCTCCCCCTCTATGGTGAAGCATTTTAATTACATAAACCGTGAGGAAAACTACAAAAAAATGAAAGACCTTATTTATTCAGAAAGTGGGAATTTGCCAAACTGGGCGAAAAATGGAAAAGAGTATTGGGAAACAACAAAATCCCAAGAAGAACAGGTTGAAATGGAATTTCAAGAAGGGAAAAGAGGCGAAAAAAATTGTTCGGTTCGGAAATATCGATTTGCGCTGCCAAATGAAATGACGGACGAAGAAATGATCAATTTTACCAAAGAATATTTAAAGGAAAATTTTAAAGATCTCCCCTATACCTTCGCTATCCATAGAAAAACCTCAACGGTTCATGAAAAAGAAAATCCCCATGTCCACTTAATTTTTGCAGACCGTGTAAATAACGAGCGCTCCAGGAATTTAGATAAAGCAGAATATTATAAAAAACATGGAATTAGTAAAGCTGGAAAGGAATATGGTGGTGCTTACCGGACTACAGACTATAAAGATATAAATAGACGGGTATATCGACAGACAAGAAAAAATCTTGCCGATCGAATCAACGCCTATTATAAAGAACACGGGATAGACAAAAGGGTTACTGAAAAGTCTTTAAAAGCAGAACGAAAAGAAGCTCTTTCTGAAGGTGATATTTTGACAGCAGAAAGTTTAAATAGACCTAAACCATTCAGATTATCTGCAGCTAAATTCAAAAAAAATCAAAAAATTATCCAGGAAAAAATCAAAATGGGCTGGAGAAATGTAAAAGATCTTGATGACGTTCATGATCCGGAAGTTAGAGAACGAATTATTCAAGAATTTGAAAAAGAAATCAAAGAAGAGTCTTTAAATGAAGTAAAATCCAGTTTACTGGAACCAAATGAAATTGATAAATTACATGCTATTGAAAACAAAATCAACGAGCTGAAAATGCTAAAAAAGTTCTCCCCTACCCGCTCCGGTATTTCCAATATTCTTAATGAAATGGAGCTGGAACAACTGGAAAAAGAAAAGGAAAAATTAAAAGAAAACTCTTCCGGAAAAGGAAATTACTATCTCACAAAAAAATATGAAGCTGCTTTAAATGACATCATTTACAAAAAACAGATAAAAGGTTTAATGGAAGCATCTATTGCTGAAAAAATCAAGGAATGTGCGATAGCTGTTTATTCCATTCAGGAGATGGAACAGCGAATTAATGAACTAAAAAAGAAGAAGGAAAATACCCTTCTTTTTAACCATGCAGATAAAATTTCCAATGGAGAATGTAGACAACTTTTAAGAAAATTGGATAGTCGGAAAAGTTTGAAGAAATATTATCTTCGAGAAGGAAAAGATCCAGATCTTATTGATCAGCAAATTAAAGAAATTGAGGAAAAAATCAATGTTTTAATTGCTAAAAATGTAAGTTCTGAAGAAAAAGAACGAATTCATAATGAATATGAATCTGTCCAGAAGGAAATTTTTGAATTGACAGAAGTTTCTACAAGTTATGAATCTCGTCTTGAGGCTACCGGAATTGATAAAGCTTTTAAAGAAAAACATTCTGCTGCTATTCAGGAATATTTACAAAGTCTTAAGCGGCTAAATCGCTATAATGTATCGGAAAAAGAACGGCCTTCCAATTCTATGTATAAGGATTTATTAAACGACGCTATTTTAAAGAAAGCTGAATCCTTTGAACGTTTACTACAAGAAGAACAGGACAAGAATTGGGAACATTCTCTATCAGAAGTCATAGATAAAATGACCGATGGCTCTTTACACAAACTGAAAAATGAACAATATGATCTTCTCCAAGAGAAAGAATCAATTTCTTCTTATGATTACCGAAAAGTCTATGCAATCAGAGAAAGAGTTAAAGAAATTGAGCATTTAATCAATCAACTTGTAAAAGAAAAAATGCCTGAATGTGAAAAAAAGGCAAAGAAGATTTTGCGTGAATCCCGCAAAGATCGACTGCTGCGAGTGAATGAATTAATTTCTCTTAAAAAACGGCTTGAAAAGGATCTAAAACGAAAATATTTACATCCGGAGATTGCTGATCGGCTGAAAAAAATATTAAAAAATGCAGATGAAAAGATTGATGCTATCCGTTTGCGCCGCTCCGGTTCCCGGTTTGAAGAAAGCCGTTTGAAGTGGATTGAAGAAACTGTTAAAAACAGACAAAAGAATTTCTATAAAGAATATCAAAAACTTATCCCGCAAACGGAAAAAGCTTTAGTTGAAAAGTTGATTGACAATGAAAGCGGTATGCAGCTATCTAAACTCAAAGAGCAGCTTAGGAGCCAGGAAAGCTTCAGAAAATATACTATCAAGCAAGGTAAGGATCCTATAATTTATGATAAAAAAATCGAAACTCTTAAAGAGAAAAAGGAGTTTATTCGCAAGCAGTACCGCACGCCGGAATTGTTACTTAAGGCTCGTAAGTTAAGCCAATTTACCCGAAAAAAATGGAAAGAAAACAGACGTCTTGCTAAAAAGATGGAACAACAGATTTTAAAAGATGCTCAACGAAGGAATATTTCTTCAGAACTGAAACAGTCCTGTAAAAAGGCTCTTTCATATGCAAAATACCAGTTATCCAAGCAAAAACTCTTAAATGACACTGTAACTCTCAGAGTGATTGCTTTTAAAGATAAAGTTATGGCAGAAATTCCAAGAAGGGAGGAGTTTTACTTAAAACAGATTATTAATGAAAAAACAAATAATAATCTGCAAAAAGTGGAAGCGTTGCTTTACTATTATGAAAAATTAAAGAAAAATGAAGATTATTCTGCCGGAACCATGAAAGAAATTGATCTGAAGATTAAAGAACTAGCTTCAAAAAGATCTAAGATTATTTCTGAACAGAAAACGCCGGAAATTCTGAAAGAGGTGATGTTAAGAAAAGAAAAAGCACTGCTTGAATACGCTGATAAAATCAAGGATTTACGGAAAGAGTTTAAATTTATTCAAAAAGATGCCCAGCGTAGACATTTGTCTCCCAATACGAGAATTTTCGTAGAAAAGAATGCTAAAGAATTAGAAAAACTTCTTTTCCACAGTGAAAGTGTTGTGCTGAATCACAAGAATCGTCATTCTACCTTACATACTCCGAATCCGTTTAAGTCTCTAAAAACGGTACGCTTACCATCAATGTTGAAACGGCTTCAAGGAATAGGAAAAATTAAAAATTCAAGCATTCATGGTCGTGCCAACATTCGGATCTATAAACATGAAGATGATTTTGAACGTTAATTTGTATTTAGATAGGACGTGATTTTATGGAACAGTTATATATCGCCGAAAAACCAGCCGTAGCAGCTGCTTTAGCAGATTTCTTTTCTAGGCACGGCAATAAATTTACAAAGGAAAATGGGCATTTTATCAGTATAAAAAAGGATATTGTCATTACTTGGGCAATTGGACACCTTTTGATGGAATATGAACCTGGTGATTATACAGAAAATTGGAAATCTTGGTGGAATACCCCCCTGCCGTTGGTGCCGAAAAAATTTATGCGAAAGCCGTTTAAAGATAAAAAACAGCAGTATGAACATATTTGTAAATTGCTGGAAGACGCCGTCATTGTCATAAATGCGGCGGACGTAGATAGAGAAGGCCAAAATCTCTGTGACGAAATCACAGATGGAAAAACAGAAGAAAAAATAAATAAAAGGTTATTCTTGAATGCATTAGATGATGAATCTATTCAAAATGCTTTAGAGTCAATGGAAAATAATGATAAATTTAAAGGATTATATTATGCTGGGCGGACAAGACAGAACATAGATTGGTTAATCGGGATAAATTTAACCCGGTATTTCACCAATTCTGCGCATAACGGCGGAATTGAAGGAACGGTGGCCGTAGGACGTGTAAAAGCCCCTACCGTTGCTTTAATCGTAAAGCGGGAGAAGGAAATTGAAAATTTTAAACCGGAAACATATTTCAACATCTTTGCGTATGTCAGTGTGAACGGAAAAGATTTTAAAGCAGGTTATGAATCAACAGAAAAAATTAAACTGGATCTTGATGCAAGCAAAATTGTCAATAATTGCTCCGGGAAGCAATTTGTTGTCAATAATGTGAAAGTGGAAACAAAAAAAGAAAAGGTAAATGTTCTGTATTCTCTAAACACATTACAGATCGATGCGGATAAAACTTATGGAATTTCCGCAAATAAAACGCTGGAAATTTTGCAACATTTATATGAACTGAAATATACAACGTACCCCCGCAGTGATTGCCAATTCTTACCGGAAAGCCAAAGAAAGGATGCTTTGGAAATTGCCTCTTTAATGAATGAAAAATTGGCTATTGAATTAGGTTTAATCCCCTGTATTGCCAAAAATAACCCGAATTTGAATAATTCTCCCGTTTTTAACGATAAAAAAATTACTGCACATCATGCGATCATTCCGACGAAAGTTGTTCCTATTTTAAGCAGTTTATCAGAAGATGAAAAGAAAATTTATCTTCTGATTGCGAAAAAATATGCCGGGATTTTCATGAATCCTTACACTTATGAAAAAACAGAGGTTATCGGAAGAATTGAAGGTTATCCATTCAAATTTATCTGTAAAAACATAATTGACCCCGGATATACCATTTATTACCCGGAAAGAACAGAAAAAGATAAAGAAACTCCTTCTATTTCCGGAAAGTTATCCCCCGGGGAAAGGCTAAACGTATCCAAGGTGGAGAAAAAAGAGGAACGGACACAGCCGCCAAAGCGATATACGGAAGGTACCCTGATCGCCGCTATGGCAAATATAAAAAGTGAGAATGAAGAATTAAATGAAACACTTGCCGAGATAAAAGGAATCGGCACACCGGCAACGAGGGCAAATATTATAGAGACGATTATCAAAGTAGATAAACATGTTTTAAAAAAAGGAAAATCACTTTATCCCACAGAAAAAGGAAAACAGCTTGTTGAATTTTTACCAAAAATCCTTACGGAAGCAGATTATACTGCTGAAATGGAACTGGAACTGAAAGAACTTGAAGAAGGAAAAAAGACAGAGCAAGAATTAATAGATAAAACCATTAAATTTGTCACGGGAATCGTTGTAAGTAATATTCAAATCATTAATAAAGACTTCCCGTGCCCCAAATGCCATACCGGATATCTTTTTTTTAAACGTTTTAAAAACAAAGACACCGGCACATTCGATGAAAAGTATATTTGCAATAATGATTCCTGCAAAATCAGCTTCCCGTCTATTAATGGAAAACCGAAAATCGTAAAATGTCCGAATTGCAAAAAAGGCTTTATGCTTAAAAAGCGCGGTAAATATGGTGATTTTTACGGATGTAGCGAATATGCCAACGGTTGTAAAAAAGTCATGAAAGAAGAGGAATTTTCACAATCTAAAAGGTAAGTTCCAACTCCAGGCTATGCCTGTTTATATATAAATCCTTTTGAAAGGAGGTGCATCATGGAAGATAAAGATCTTTTGATTGACTTCGATCATGTAAAAATTCTTGCTTATGAAGATTTATCTGATGAGCAGAAAAAGGAAGTCAATACAATCTGCGAATCGGAAGGTATTTCTCTTTCCGAAGATATGCCTGAAGAACTTTATCCGGATTCTTTGCTTAATGCCGAATCGGACGACATAGAGTAATAAGTACTTTATCCCCTGTTTTTAACACGGGTAGAACAGGGATATATGTAAAAAATTCCGATATTCACAATATCATCCATTCATTATTCCCCGGCAAAATGTGACCGGGAGAAAGGCTATTTTATGGCTACAAAATACGATTTAACGGAAAGTGCAAAAAGCACAAAAAACAATGTATTTAACTCTATCATTAATGAATTGGAAAACGGTCCAGGCCAATTCACTGAAAATCTGGAGAATTTGAAAGGTGTTTTGTATAATCCGACTACCCAAAAGGAAATCCATGACAAAAAGGTTATTGAAATTCTCGCCCAAGGCAAAGATCTGACGGATCAACGTTTTGTAACGTTTTCTCAAGCACAAAAAGCCGGTATGCATATCTCAAAGGACGCTAAGGGTATTCCCACGGTCAATTATTCGCTTGAACAAACAAAAGGCAATAATGATGTAATTCTGAAGGGACGAACCGTTCATTATTTTAACGGAAAAGACATCACCGGTTTACCGGAACAAAAATTGAATCTTCAGTATACAGACTCCGAACGCTTAAAACTCAACATGAACCTTATTTCTCGTATTAAAGACGCTTATGAGAATGGAGTTAAAGCAGCAGAAAGAAAAGGAACCAATAAACCCGAACCTATGCCTGAAAGAGCCGATTACAAAACGATTGATCAATTTTTTGAAGCCGTTACCGGATATGCAGTAAAAAATACAATGGATATGAATAACAACACGGAGAATCTTCGGCAGGAATATTTTCGTGATGAAAAAGGAAAAAGCGAAAAACGAGAAAACAGCATCGAAGAAATAGCTGCCCGCTCAGAGTTTAGAAAAGGATTGGCTACAGCTCTTCTAAATCGTGAAATCGGAAACCCTGTACAATTCAGGAAATTCCTTGAAACACCTGCAATGAAACCTTATTTAACAACCATTTCCGAAACTTATAAAAAAAATCCGGAAAAATTGTCCCATGATATTAATGCGGCTGTTTTAGCTAAAAATTATGTTAAAAACAAGGTCATGTTTTTAACAAGGCAGCGGAAAAGCAAAGAAGAAATTCAATCAATGGAAAACAATCTGAAGCATGATCCAAATAGAACCGGCAAGTCCTTAAAATCTACTGATTATTACCAGTATAAAAAAATCGATATACCCAAAAAGGAAGATATTATTTCTAAGTCTAAAGAGATGAGAGATGTTAATACACAGATGGTTATTTCAAAAGCCCAGGACAAAGCCATGAAAACGCTGGAAACTCAAATTTTGAATATGACCAATTATGCTGAAAATACGGTTATTATTTCCAAAAGTCTTTGTGATAAAATTTCCGATGCCAGGAAAAATGAAGGCCTTGAGTCAGATCCCAAAAAATTCCTGAATGGATATATGGAATTTAAGAGTGATAAAGGAATTGAAGTTGCTTTTAAAGCGGATATACGGCGTATTCAAAGTGAAAATCTAAACCACAAACAGATTATTAATTGTTTTGCCAACGGCAAAGAACGTGATTCCATTGATATTGTTGAAAAAATGAAATCCAATGAACTTGCTAAGGCAGAAAAAAGAGTAATTACAAGCTTAAAAGCAAAAGCCGGTAAAACGGCAAGAACAGCTGTCCGGACAAAGATTTCTAAAACTAGGCGACCTACAGAAAATACTAAAACAACATCAAAGCCTAAAAAGGCTGCATTGGAACGATAATTTTATAGAGTAAATAAGGTAGCGAAATGGAAATCATGCCGGATCATGTACATCTTCTGCTTGAAGTACACCCGCAGTTTGGAATCCATAAAGCCATAAAGACCATCAAAGGGAAAACGTCACGTATTCTAAGGCAGGAATTTCCTTGGCTAAAGACAAAGCTCCCCACCCTTTGGACAAACAGCTATTTTTGCGCTACGGTTGGCGGTGCGCCGCTGAGCATTGTAAAGCAATACATCGAGAATCAGAAAACATCGCAAAGGAAGTGAGAAAATGAAGACCTTCTGCTTTAAGCTGTACAAGGCAAAGAGAAACCGAAAGCTCCACCGGCAAATCAATGCGGCAGGTCTCTATCACAAATCGCTGAACGTCTATGCCCTGCAAAAACATCTCACGAAGCTCAAAAAGATCCCCCGGTTTTCCTACCTGAAAGAAATCGGTGCACAGGCGGTGCAGGACATCACGCAGCGGATTGACCGTGCCTACAAACTCTTTTTCCGAAATCTGAAACAAAAGGTGCGCACAGCGCCGCCCTCGTTCAAGAAAGTGAGAAAGTATAAATCGTATACGTTGAAGCAGGCAGGGTGGAAGCTCCTGGAAGGAAATGCCGTCCGAATCGGTACGCAAAAGTACCGCTATTTCAAAAGCCGCGGCATCGAGGGAACGGTCAAAACCGTCACCATCAAACGGGATGCACTCGGGGATCTCTATCTTTATTTCGTCTGTGAGACGGCAGAAAACGAAGTTTTGGCAAGAACGGGTAAAAGCGTCGGCTATGACTTCGGACTCACGCAGTTTCTCACAGCATCGGACGGAAACGACAAGGAAGCCCCGCTCTTTTTCAAGGCGAATGTAGCAGCGATACGCAGGGCAGGGAAAGCGCTTGCACGGAAAAAGCAAGGGTCGAACCATCGAAAGAGGGCACGGCTCGCACTGGCACGGCTACACAAGAAGACAGCCAATCAACGCAAAGACTTTCATTTCAAGCTGGCACATGCGATCTGCAAGGAATACGCTCTTGTGTGCATTGAGGACTTGAACCTGAGGGGAATGCAGAAACGATGGGGACGAAAAATCTCGGACTACGGCTTTGCGGAGTTTGTGAAAATCCTAAAGCATCAGGCAAGCAAAACAGGAACGACGATTCAAAAGATTGATCGGTATTATGCAAGCTCGCAGACCTGCCATATCTGTGGCGCGCAGAATCCGAAAACGAAAGATTTGCGTGTACGAGAGTGGATATGCCCGCATTGCGGAGCCATTCATGATCGGGACAGGAACGCCGCAAAGAACATCTTGAAGGTTGGGGCATCAACCTTCTTTGGAGAGGCATCGTAAGACCTGCATTTAAGCAGGCAAATGCCATCTGTATCCAAGAATCCCCCGGCTTTAGCCGTGGGGAGTATGTCAATATTCTTAACCTAAAAGGAGGCATTATGCTATTCACCCAGAATTTTAAAAGACCTGAAACAGAAACAACGAGAGCAACAGATGTTGATGAATTTGATGATCCTACGATCCCTGAAGAAGAAAAAATGAGATTAGCAAATCAAAAAAGATCTGAAAATACACATGAAGATGATTCTCTCGATAAACAGCCTGCTCCACCTAATCCCCACGATAAATTATCCTTAGCTTATCTTACAAATTTGGTAACTGCCATTGCGAAAAAAGTAAATTCTCTCTCTGATGATATGCTAGATCTCAAAACTGCGGTGAATTTACAACAAAGCAATATTGCCAACTTTACTGAAATCACAAAAAATAATTGCCATAATATAGAACGTATGGAAAAAGAAATGCAAAATTTCTTTGATGTGAAAATAGCTACAGAAACCACGCAAAAAATCTTAGAAGCCATGAAAATAAAATGGGATTTAACTTACAGTCCCCTCACACAAGAAGATGTTTATAGACAAATGGAAACGTCCCCATTCAAAGAAGAATATACTATCTTGAATAATATAATCAATGAAATCAGTCAATTAAAAATGACTGTAGAAAACAAAATGGAAGACCTTCAGAAAAATCCTGGGAGTCCAGAATATCAAGATTTATATATTTTAGGACAAACGCTAGAAAGAATTTTCAACGTCTGGCCACCCAAATTAAAGTATTTTGCAGCAGATAAAGAGCGTTCAATTGAAATTCAAATGGAAGAAGCTTTACGCATCGATATTTCTGCCGCTTTATCTGAAGCTGAAGCGGAAAAGCAAATTAAAGAAATAATGAAATGAGGTTACTATGTCATTTAAAAATAGTATAAAATATTTTTTAATATTATTTTCTATTTGTTTTTCGCAATTTAAAATAAGCGCTATGACACTTACGGATTATATTTCACAATATAATCCGCAAGATGCTCCTATGATTGCAGAAGCTATTTACAGAACATCAAATAAATATAATCTCGATCCACTTTTCGTTGCCAGTGTTTTTAATATAGAAAGTAACTATCATAATAACGCAATTTCTTCTGCAGGGGCTATGGGCATTGCTCAATTAATGCCCGGAACGGCTGCTATGATGAATGTAAATCCGGCCGATCCACTGGAGAACATTGAAGGTGGTGTCCGATATCTACGAGAAATGCTTGATTTACAACCTAAAAGCAATCCTTATCGTTATAATTTAGCCTTAGCAAGTTATAACGCCGGGCCTGGAAATGTTAATGGATATATTCCTTCATACACTTATTCTTATATTCAATCAATTAAAGATGAATATGAAAAGTTAAATCATATTATAGATAGAGACTCCTCTCCGCTGCCTAACCGGAATACAACCGTAAAAGCAAAACGCTTAACCCGGAAGGCTCGCCTGAAAAATGCTATACGAAGATATAAGCAAGAAAAATATAAAAAGAAACATTTTTAATGCAATTTTGCAAGAATCAGAACATATAAGATATCATAAAAATTTTTTGACACCTCTTTCTGCCCATTTAAACACATATCAAATGTCGAAAAATAGCCTTTAGGAAACTGTTTTGCCCCTTAACCGTGCCGGTCCGGTTCGTCACAGTTCCAGAAAGACTATTTTCCTCTT
>ERZ809742.6-NODE-6-length-73267-cov-10.7122_pt1 | contig 73267 bp, 103 predicted proteins | sample MGYA00520278_ERZ809742 | MGnify/ENA primary metagenome ERZ809742 (study PRJEB31588, sample SAMN03401275) | human gut metagenome | study: EMG produced TPA metagenomics assembly of the PRJNA231909 data set (A prospective, longitudinal analysis of the... | reverse complement strand
AGATTGGCTCATCGGGAAACTATGCTAAGATTGATAGCACAGGAGAAGATTCCGTTATCATGTGTGCTGGCAATAGTTCCAGAGCAAAAGCAAAGGTAGGCTCATGGATAACGCTGGCAGAATGGAAATGGAGCGATGAAAAGAAACGTGATGTTCCAGTATGTGTTAAGACAGAGTACGTTGATGGAGATAATATCAAGGCTGATACTTGGTATCAACTTAAAAACAGAAAGTTTGTTGAAGTAACTGAGTAACTAACCACCCTCTCCTGTAAAATGGAGAGGGTAAAAAGAGAAGAGAATATAATTATGACTTTAATGAATTTACAGAAAGAAATTGTTTCTATGATTGCTAAGTGTGGTTCAGAAACTCTTGTTGTTAGAACAGACAGCCAGAGTTGGATAAGAGATATAAAATGTCTAAAGCACGCTAATATTGATGGTAGAGAAATGGTAATCATTGATTGAGGAGGAATAGATATGGATTTAGCAATATGTTTTGTGGCATTTGTTCTTATTGGAATAATGGTAAGTATTGACAATATAGCCAAAGAGCTTTCGAAAATAAGAAAAATATTAGAAGAAAAGGAGGAATAGTTATGGCACAAGAAGGATGGATATGCCCTAGATGTGGAAAGGTAAACGCCCCTTGGGTAATACAATGTTCCTGCAATATGAACACTCAGATATTACCTAAAGTCGGTGCTCCTTACTATGAAGGAGACCAAGCAACGTGTAACGCAAAGGAGGGAAAGTAATGAGCAAAATTAAGAAATTATTAAGTCAAGCATTCAGTCAGCTTGATGAATACAATAAAGGTGGTGCTACTCAGCATAACCTTCTTTGGAAGGCTATGGGCAATATTGAGGATGCACTTAAAGAATTGGAGGATTGATATGACAGAAGAAATTTATAACAAAGCTACAAATTTAAGAAGTTTAATTGAAAAAGAAAAGAAGGCTCTTAAATATTGGAAGGAAGCTGTAGATGCAACAGATGAAACCATCACATTGTCTAATTGGCTAGGATATAATGGGTATAAAAAAGCTTCCATTTTTAGGTTTATATCTTTTAAAGAATTGAAAGATATGGCTATTGAGAGACTTACAATGAGTTTAGAACAACATCAAAAAATGTATGAAGAATTATAATGGAGGACTAAATTATGGACAGAAATCAAGCTAAAGAATTTTATCCTATTCTGCAAGCTTTTGCTAAAGGAGAGGCAATTGAGTGTAGGACAAAGCCGAGTGCCGTAAAAGGTACAAGTGTTCAGAATAATTGGACGGAAATGACAGAGATTGAGTTTTGGAATAATACAGAGTACCGAATTAAGCCAGAACCAAAGTACCGTCCATTCAAGGATGCAGAAGAGTGCTGGCAAGAAATGTTAAAGCATCAGCCGTTTGGTGTTGTTAAAGATAAGTACTTTGCTAATTATCAAACACATCGTGCATTTACATGCTTAGTTACTAATGGCTGTCACTTCCGTGGATATGAAGATGAGACATTTGAAAATAGCTTTAAGAATTTGTTATTTGCCGACGGAACTCCGTTCGGTGTAAAAGTGGAGAAATAGTTATGGCATGGGTAGCAGTAACAAAACAAGGAAGAGAATTTATCTCAATGTGTAAGCCAATAAGAGTGACGGATGAAGATAACTATTATGGTTGGAAAGATACATTTACTGAGATTTCTCTTTGTAGTGGTAGCATCAAGAAACTCATCGGAAGAGAATTGTCTTGGAGCGATGAACCAGTAGAACTTAAATAAGAATAGCTTATGTTTGGATTTTATGTTATACTTACCATAGTTGTTCTATTTATAGCTTTTATGGGTGGAGTTATCGGTTATTTAATTGGTAAATATTGGAAAAAGAAGTAGCTTATGAAAACAGAAAACATAAAGTTTAAGGCTAAACGTCTTGACAATAACACTTGGGTAGAAGGTTACTTCTATGCTGAATGTGGTAACACTTACATCATCGAGGATAGGCAGAGTGAATCAATGCTTAATAGAAACGAGGCACATCAGGTTGACCCTTCTACAGTCTGCCAGTTCACAGGACTGAAAGATAAGAATGGAACACCTATCTATGAAGGGGATATAGTTACATACAAAGATAACAATGCCGAGAGAATAGGCGATATTAATTGGGATAGTAAAGCTGCTGCTTTCTGTTTTGGGCAAGATTTCTTATTTCACTACTCTTCTGAATATATTGTTGTTATTGGTAATAAATTCGATAGAAAAAAATAGCGTATGAAGAAGATTATATTATTATTTGTATCGGTTATAATATTCCTGCTCGTTTCTTGCAACGAGAACAAAGGAGTTAATGTTCCAACATCAGACTCTATTAATGAAATTAAGGTAGAGAAGCTATTTGTTGTGGATGGTATAACCGTATATCGTTTCTATGATGGTGGTAGAGTTGTTTATTTTACCAATAAAAAAGGTGTGGCAAAGGCTTTTCATGACGAATATGACCCTGCAACAAAAACCACAAGAACAAAGGTTGTAGAAACTTTATGTAACGAAGAATAGCTTATGTATAGACCGATTACGATGTATCAGATTGTTTGCGATAGATGCGGAAAAGTATTTGGCGGTACAGATACTTGCTCCGCGTTATTCTGCGACAAGAGTACTGATATTGGAGACTACTCAGACTGGGAAATGATAGATGGTAAGCATTATTGCCCCGATTGCTACGATGTAGAAGTTATAAACGGAGTGTATAATGTTAAAGCAAAGGAGAAATAGATATGGAAGTATTAAAAGACATAAGTCAGTTAACAAAAGGTTGCGGAGTGACATTTATTAAAAATGATAATTTCCACTTCTACGAGTACCTCATGGTACACCCCAATCGTGAAACCTATTATCTATTTATAGATAACTGGTCGCAAGAAGTAGTACGAATATACATTAATGACCTCTTGTCAGGAGATTATTATGTTGGTAAGTACGACCGAATCTTCGTCATGGAAAAGAGAAAAGATTTCTTCAGACGAATGATAAAGAATTGTGATAAAAGAATTGAAGAACTTAAAAGTAAGTAGTTATGACAAAACCTTACAGAATCAAACATAAGGCTAGTGGATTGTACTACCAGCCTGCAATCAATCATAGTAATCTTTCCAAGAAGGGCAAGGTGTACATGACAAATAACTCACTATTGATGATAAATGATAGCTATGATTATATAGATATTAGTGTTAGAAAAGGCACGAAGGTACATGATATTTTAGAAAAAGAAATGCCTTTAAAAGGTATAGAACGTTCCTATGGTGCAGAAGTTTGTTATCTTGTTCCAAAGAGTGAATTTGAAAAAGAAGAATTAGTATAGAAAAGAATATGTTTGAAGATATTGTTGCCGAAGGCAATATAGTTGTGATAGATAATGATTGGATTGTGTTATGTAATCGTTGGAAACCATGGTATCACAATCTCTTCTGCTATCTTTATCTTCACAAGGAAGATAAGAATTTAATGGTAGGCTCTCATTTTACGATGACCGAGGATAAAAAGAAATCTACTCGGTTGGCTACCAACGAGGAGCGTCTTATGCTTTTTGAAGAAATGTTCAAGTATGGAATTGCTTTCGATAAGCACGACCATCATTTGATTGGAAAGTTATGATAATTGTAAGATAAAATAGTGTATGGAGAAACGAATAATTTTAGACGAACAAGATATGAATGAGTTTACAAAGATTTTCGCAAAGACAATAGAAGATGAAGCTATCAAACAGATAGAAACCCTATCTAATAGCGAGGCTTACAATAGTTGTAAAATAAGAATAATGCCAGATTGCCATGCAGGTAAAGGATGCACTATTGGCACGGTAATAGAGCTTGATAACAGAGTAGTTCCTAACACTGTTGGAGTAGATATAGGCTGCGGCATGAAAGTCGTAAGACTTGGTAAAGTTGATATTGACTTGCAGAAATTTGATGAAGCAGTCAATAAGTTGATTCCGTCTGGTTTTAATGTCAACGAGGGAGAAGTATCAGCCTACATAAACGGATTGGTTGATGGTTGTATGTTTGGCAAATTCCGTGCTTGGGATTGTCTTACCAGCATGGAAATAGTATATCGTTCTGTTGGAAGTCTTGGCGGTGGCAATCACTTTATTGAGTTAGATGCAAATGAAGAAGGAGAGAAGTTTCTTGTGATACATACAGGAAGTAGAAACCTTGGTGTTAGGGTATGCAACTATTACCAAAAACTTGCCTACGAGTATTGTCGTAAGAAAATAGCTGATAAGTCTGAGGTTATTGCCAAGTTGAAAAGCGAAGGAAGAGAAAAGGAAATACAGAGTGCTATCAAGTTGTTAGGTACTAGAAATATTAGCAAGGAACTTTCTTACTTGGAGGGCGATTTGCTTGATGATTACTTAAATGATATGCGTATAGTTCAGAAGTATGCCGAGCATAATAGAAGAATTATAGCTAACAGACTCGTCAATGCTCTAGGTGTGGATATTGACCCAAATTCAGACAAGCATTCTTTTACAACCATTCACAACTATATAGATACAGACAAGGGCATATTGCGAAAAGGAGCTATCAGTGCAAAGAAAGACGAGATTGTCATTATTCCTATGAATATGCGTGACGGTTCTCTTATCTGTAAAGGTAAAGGAAACAAGGAATGGTTATGCTCAGCCCCACATGGAGCAGGTAGATTGATGTCTCGTACACAAGCGAAGAAAGAGTTATCTATGGATTCTTACAAGAATGAAATGAATGGTATTTATTCCACATCAGTTTGTGAAGAAACCATTGATGAAGCACCTATGGCATACAAGCCAACCGAAGAGATTGTTGAGTTAATCAAACCTACGGTTGATGTCATTGATGTTATTAAACCAATTTACAACTTTAAAGCAAAATTATAATGAGCAAGGAAATATTTGACTTCTCTGAGGCTCTGAGAAGAATGAAGGAGGGTAAGAAAGTGAGAAGGGTAATTCGGGAAGAATGTGGAGCTTATATCCATATTGTCTCTGAGACTATTGTGGCTGTATGCGATGGAAAATTCTTTCCTTGTGTTTTCAAAGATTCTGAGGATATTCTCGCAACAGACTGGGAGGAGGTGGGGAGGATGAAGAAGAAAATATTGCCCCTCACCATCAACAAGCAATGGTTCGATATGATTGTGGCTGGCGAAAAGAAGGAAGAGTATCGTATTATTAAAGGTTATTGGGCAAAACGACTTCTTTTAGTTCGCTCAGAACTTGAAGAGCCATTCAGTAAACTAGACAAGGATTTGTCCGAGAAATGGGATAGCATAAGTCCAGAAATGGCTAAGTATTGCTTTAATAGCCCATACTATAAAACTGTTCCGTTTACCCATGTCCTTTTTATCAACGGCTACCGCGAGGATAGTCCACGAATCGAGAAGGAGATAGAGTGTATCACCATCGGTAAGCCGAAGAAATGCTTATGACCCGACAAGTGGCTTGATACCGAGTTTTTTATCATTAAATTCAAGTAGCGTATGACAAACGAAGAATTTTTCAATGCTCATATGGGTGAGCGAGTTCTTTATAAAGGTAAGGACATCGGGGCATACGTAGCAGGTTATGTAGAGAAAAAGTATATTATCTTAGGATTTGATGATTATACAGGCTGCATTCTATGCTTCACTTCAAAAGTGAAAAATCTTTGTGACATATATCACTCATACCGATTCGCAAAGTTGAAGTATTTGGAAGTAATAAAACATCAGTAATATGGAAAAAGAAGAAAAATGTTGTGGTAACTGCCTTTGGATGGGATGCGAAGACATCTTAGGCAATGGATGGTGCTACAAAAAAGATTGCGAAACATCTTGTGATAAGGTTTGCAAGAAACATGAATTTTAAAATTTAAATATCAAATGGAAAAGATTTTTAGACATTTCAAAGGAGGTTATTACAGATTTATCACTGAGGTTACAAATAGTGAGACTCAGGAGAAGGAAGTTGTTTATCAGGCTCTCTATGGAGAGTGCAAGGTTTGGACTCGCCCTGCCGATATGTTCTACGGAAAGGTGAACGTTGATGGTGTTGAGTTTGATAGATTCACCGAGGTTGTTGGTGTGCCTGTGTTATTCAAAAAGACCAACGAGAACGCTATTATGCCAACTAAGGCGCACGATGATGATTTCTGCTATGACTGCTATGCCGTATCAGAAGAAGAGGTTGCGCCTAACGTATGGAAATACGGTCTCGGATTTGCGCTACAGATTGAAAACCGCAACAAACCTGCCGACATTTCTAGGTGCTTTACGTTCCGTCCTCGTTCTTCCGTATGGAAGACTGGTATGATTCTCAGTAACTGTGAAGGCACTGTCGATGACCCATATACTGGAGAGATTTCTGCCGTATTCTATCACTTGTTTCCAAATATGCCAAGATATAAGGTTGGTGACAAAATCGTGCAATTCCACCTAGAAACAAGTGACAACATCATGTTCTTTAAGACCGACGAATTATGTAAAACAGAGCGCGGCGATAACGGCTACGGCTCTTCTGATAAAAAGTAATACATGAATATCACAGATGAACAGAAAACATATATAAAGAAACACCCTTACGAATCTCCTTACGCAATGGCCAAGAGCTTCGGTTGCGCAGTACAGACTGTTTACTGGTGGCTACATAGGCTGCATGGGGATTCGTTCAAGGACGCAAGAAAAGAGCAAAGAGAGAAGATTAGGGAATCTGTCCGTAAGCTGTATCCGGATTACTCTTCTTCCGAAATTTCCAAAGAGCTTGGGATAACAAAGTCATGTGTAACAAGCATAGCAAAGTCGCTTGGCGTTACTCATACCAAGGAAACGGAAGAAAGACTTCGGTTGAAATGTGCTCAGGCAATAGTAAGACCGGAGGTAATAGCTAAACGTTCTGAATCTCTAAAAAAGACGCTTAGGCTTGACAGGTACAGAGCAGCGAACGGAATTAAACAGAAGACACAACGCAAGTTCAAGACCATTCCAAGCAGATGTCTCTGTGCAAGGAACTATCTCTGCAATAAATACAACTACTTCTACGACAAAGATTACGGAGAGCTGCTGACCATATTCTACGACAGTGAAACCAAGATGCTGAGTGAAGATCAGCAGAAACACTACGAGACAAAGTATGGTATCAAGTTCCTCCAGGGAGCTGAAGAATAATTTCTGTGCATTATTATATGTTTAGGGGTGGCTGCACATCGCGTGCGGTCACCCCTTTTTGCTTGTAAATCAATTAATAACCAAATAAAAACATTAGAAAAAACTAAGAACGTTTGTGTAGCTTTAATTTCCAGTATATCCAACCTAAAAATGCGAGAATGCCTATGAAAAGACAAACTGAAGCTATCTTACCTATATTCAAAAATGCCCTGTCAGTCCTTGATAGTTGTTTCTCTACATATGCTTTATCTTTCGATATTTTACTTATCACTGAGGCTAATGAGTCGCACTTGCTATGATATATCGCAGCACTATCCTTGTATTCCTTAAGACTAGAAATACTATCTCTTAGTATCTGCACGTCCTCTTGCGATATTTCGTGATATTCGTAGTGAAATTTATCCTCACCAACCTTGTTGCCGTTCGCGTCATACTTCGAAGCTGTACTATCCTTGATATGTGTCTTCTCTTTCGTAGTTGACTTCACGGATTCCTTGTGCGATACTTTATATGATTCCAACTCTTTAATAAGTCTTGCATTGAAGAGTGAATCCCACTTAGCCTCGTTACGTTTATCAGTGATGTATGTCTGTTTTTCTATCACACGTTCTTTCGTCTTACATCTACAGAACATTGATAGAATCAGCATTGCTACTGCAATGGCAATTACAACCCTTGTTATCTTATCAATCAGTTTCATAAGCAAGCGAATTAATTCTGTTCAGCCAACCCTTCTTGAACTTTTTGTTCTGTTGTCTTGTCTGACAGATACGTTCAATAAAATCCTTCCGTTCCTGCTTGATGGTATCAAACAGTTCCCGGCCATCTCTTGCATTGACAGATGCGATAGTCTTCGGCCCGACAATACCATCCACATCAACGCCAAGAACTCTCTGAGGAATCTTGATACCATAGGCTCCGCTAGCCCATACCCAGTCGACGAGGATATTGGCTACGTTCTGGTCTTTAATATCATCAGCTTTCCACTTATCCCAGTAGTACTTCTTGAAGATTACACCCCATTGCACCCTGGTCATACGCTTTAAATCGTTCACCGTCTTCTTGCTGCCGAATACTGAGCGGTATGTAGCGAGAGTCACGCCCATATTAGTAGCTCCACCCAAATCATCCTTATCGTTAACGAAGCCACCCTCCCATCTGAGAATGAATGGCTCAAGTATCTTATGGTTTGCCATTTTTGTTTTCCTCCTCTTTTTTGTCAAACTCCTGATTCAATCTATCCAATATCGGTTTCCAATAGCTCGGCAATGCCTTCGCAAACTCAAACCTCAGAATGTAATAAATAACCCTGAATGCAACATTCTTAGGGTATGCTTTAATAAGGTTCTTGAACGCATTGCATATATACACATAGCAGAATATATACGTAAGCATCTTAATCACGAATAATGCTTCTGTATTGTCGTTGCAACTTACCATGATTCCATACATGACATACACAATAACAACATACAAGAGCATCTCTAAAAGTGCGTTCTTGAACTTTGATACAGAAAAATTCTTGCATCGTACAACACTCACGCCGTCAGCTCGCATACCGCAGAAGATATTGAAGCCAAATGCGATAACCAACGCCAAGATGAATCCCTCTGTTGGCGTTGCAAAGGCAAGTATAGCTGAAAAAATAGTAACACCTATCTGCCGAATCTGTGATGAATCTAATAAATCTGTCATAATCTGTTATCCTGAATAATTAATAAAAATAAAGTTTCGGTCTCTTTCTGCAAAGATAGCAAAAAAAACCGAAACTTCATTCAGAATAACCAAAAACTTTAGACATTCAAGTCGTAATATGGAAGTCTGCCACTTTCCAGGAAGGAAATACATTCATCGAAAATCTTTTGCTCGTAGTTGTACGTGTTGATCTTCGGGAACCATTTCTTTATCTTTGCGTCGTTACGCTTTACCATTTCTCCCCAGAGAACGCACCAGTCTTCGAGATTGATGTTGTCGTTCTTAACCTCATGCCAATAGTCCTTGGCTACATCTTTAGTGTGAAGCTGGCCTATGAGACAAAGATGCATATCTGCCATTTCTTCGTCATAATGACACGCGCCAATCTCTCCCTTAACCTGCTTCATCATATCAAGCATTACGCTGTCATTCATTCCAACTTCACAACAATCTGCCATGATTGTAACACAGTTCTTGATAGCCTGCATATCATTGCTAGCTATAATGTCTTCGAATACCTTTTTCATAACCGTATATTTTTGATGTTACTTCAGAAAATACTCTCTTATGTTGTATACACCATCCTTGTCTTTCAACAAATCGAGCGCAAGGCTGTGGGCATACTTAACCAGATGTTCTGTATCAATGTCCTTAACATCTTCCTTGCCGAGTATCTTAGCAATGGTGCATCCGTGGTCGCTTACAACCTGATTCATCGCAACGTACAAAGCGTAATCGTTGTAATAAGGTTTCTCCTCTGTTGCAAGTCCGAGACCGGTCGTAGCATTGATCCATGTCTGCATATCCCAGGTTACTGGTGGATTCATACCGTTTACAATCTCAGAAGCCTCCTTCTTGGTAAGATAGTTCTTCCACCTGATAGCGCAAAGCTTATCAAGATACTCTTGTGCCAACTCTGGGTGCTTGGATGCCATATCCTTCATCATGCAACGCATCGTATTACCGAATACGTGCATATACTTTACGTTTGCTGATGATGCCATCATCCCATACAGCTCATCAAACTTACTCATAATCTCTTTTGCTTCCATATTATTTTATTTTTATGATTATTATTCTGATGTTATCAGACTTCTCAACTCTTCAAAATCATTTTTGGTAAAGCTGATACTCTTTTTGCTGCCAAAGAGGATAGTCGTTATGATGTTGTCTGGCAAATCAATAACCAAAGCACCGCCGTCAATGCGACCTTTAATAACTCCGAGATCAAACTCATAGTTGCTTATATTCTCCAACATCTGCATGAGGTCTGAGAATATGGTATCAGCATCAATGTTTCCGTCCTCATCGGCGATGAATAGGGTAGCGTTATCAATACTCTTGCCCCAACTATCTTTGTTCTTTGCGATGATGTTGTGCGAAGCTCGCTTCATGTACACGGAAGGAATAGCTAATGCAGGGTTTACCTTCACCATATCGCTAATTCTTGCGTCTGCCCACAAATCCAAAGATGTAAGCAGCTTTTCTTTCAGTTCAGTTACATTCATTTCTTAGTTTCTCCTTTATGTGTTTTATTGTACCAAACAAGATATTCTTGCCAAGTCTTATCACTATGGTTAGTCATATAGTCGTTGAGCATTGCTGATTTTTGTTCCTCGGCTTGCGCTACTTCTTTTCTCAAACGCTGCATCAAAGATAGATGTTTCTTCAATGCCTCCTGTCCTTGCTGAGTGCTTTCGATGCGAGGACGTATGATGCGCAATTCCTCGTCTTGCACTAACTTAGACACATACTGCAAGCTATTGACGTATTCTTGATTTTGCATCAAGTACTGACGTTGTGCACCTGTAAGATTGTCCTCAATCTTATCAATCTCATCCCAAAGTGGGGTGGCGGATTGCTGCGCTTGCATATTGATAGATGCTCGCTTCTGTTGTATAGCCTCATACACCTTTTGCAGTTCGGCATCCATCGTTGGCGGCTGTTGCTGATTTGTACCCATATCCAATAATGGGCTGTTCCCGAAATTCATCATAATCAATATCTTTAAAGTTGGTGATATATTATAGAGAGGTGAGATGGCATCCACCAACGAGGGCAAACACCCCTCACCAACTCATTTTTTCTTAGTCCGTCTAACCGACTTCCTTACTGCTCTGTTACGCTCCTGTAGTGGGAGTGGAAGCTGCTGCACATCCGCAAATGCTTGCAGATGGGAGAACTGTAACTGTAGGAGTGCTCTGGAGTCCGAGGACACCATCAATCTTGCGGCAACACTTCTCGTTAACGTAAGCCATCATCAGCTTCTCCTTGTAAGGAGTGAGGGCTTCCATAACGGCTACCTTCTTGTCAAGGTCGCTATACTTAGCCTGTAGTGCGTCATACTGGTCTCTCTGATTCTTGTACAGACCGAAGTCCGCATCAATCTGAGACTTGTAAAGACCGAACTCAGCCTGCATTGCACGGCGGTTCTCAGCGTTGATAGCATCGTTAGCACCCTTATACATAGAGAACTTCTCTGCGATGTCAGTCTCACGCATAGCGTAGAACTTGTTAGCGGTGTCGAGCTTCATACCGAACATGTAGGTAAGCAACTTTACCTCATCATCGCATTCCTTCTCCATTACCTGCAAGGCGGTTGGCTGATTTGAGCTTGAGTTAGCTCCGTAAGTGTTGATGTTCACGTTCTCGGGCATATTGCCGCCACTGAGAGAACCGAATACACCACGACCATTGCCGTTAAGCAAAGCTAAAGCCAAGCCACCGATGCCAATTCCGAGGGCTGTTCCTGCCAAACCCTTGCTGGCATACTCCTTCTTACCATCTTCGTAGATTTTCTTCTCTACTACTTTTGCATCTGTCATTTCCATAATACAATCTTTTGAAATCCTTAATATTAACTAACACTATGTAATCGATTACGGATGCAAAGGTACGAAGAATAGGGAAGAGCAAATATAACTCTATCACACTTTCTTTTAGTGGTTGATTATCAGAGATTTAAGGTGATAGAAGGTGGCATCATATATTGTTATGTATAATTTAAGGCAAAAAGTGCGTATATTTTTCGGGGAAATATGTGTGTGTTTGTCTATTATATTGTACCAAAATAAAAAAGAGAGGCAATCACTTACCTCTCTTACTCTTAATGAAGTGCAGTATATCCCACTTCTTCCAATACCGCGTATGTCCTCGCTTCTTGCACTCGCCATTGGGCAAATCGCCCCTAGCCACCATTCTGTTAAGGGTAGCATCTGAAACGTGAAGCTTCTCTTTGACTTCCTCGGTAGATAGCATCGGATTGAGCATATCGGGGATGATGTCACACAATCTATCTAGGTCATCATCAGTCATACCGCAGGCGGTGACTTTTTCTCCATTTCTCTGCTGTTCGTCTGCCTTAAAGCAAGCGTCACTTAGCGACTTTAAAGCCGTGCCGAGCAACTTATAATTTAGTATCTTTCCCATATTATGCACAGATTTTACGTCCTAACTTACTTCGACTGATAAACAAATCCACAAAAGAGTACAGATAGAATATTGCCGTTACTACCATGATAGTGAAGCAGGAATCTATCATATCTTTGGTGGTATACCAGCTCCATTCAACAATGTGAGCCGCATTGATGCTTGCAAAGTAGAAGAAGGGAATGCGGTATCTCCAGCACAAGAAGAAAAATCGGCTTGCCAGTATAAGAACCATAGGTAGAATGTATACCATGAAATATATGTAGAGATAGCAAGGTGTATTTTCTGCGTATGGGATGAACATGTCTCGTGGATGCTGCGAGAAATCCCACATTCCATAAGCGTGGAATAACATAAGCGTAATCGGAACGTACTTGCAGAACCATCGGAAGAACTTCAAAATCCTCCTTGAATATCTGTTACAATGCTTCATCAGTAAATCCATCACCTCAATGATGTCCTTGTCTTGCAACCACCTTAATAGGTTGTCTTCGTCTTCTTTAGTCATAATCTCTTTTTTTTAGGTTGATTTAAATTAAATTAAATTATTGTGCAAAGATACACTTTTTTGCGCAAAATCAACGAAAATGAGAATATTTTTGTGTTAAACTTCATAAAAAAGTAATAATCTGAAAGTTTTGTTACCGATTTTTTGTTACAAAAATTGAAGAAAATGGTAACAGAAACATTGCACTTTCGCTGACATGATAACAGAGCCTATAGAAAAATTCGATGCAACACACTTCCCTGACGGACGAGAAAAGAATAAGGCGGTCACCATGTAGTGAACCGCCTTATTCTTTTCCTATCCTTCTAGTAAATCAACAATCTGACCATAACCACCTACAGCCATCACAGGACAGAGTATCTTCTTGATAAGAATAATATCCTCGGCTTCGAGGTCCACGTTTTCGGCATCCTTGCCTATCTTGCAGGCTACCCGATAAGCACGTAGCTTTTCTTCGCCCGATAGCTGAATACTCTGATTGTCTATCACCTCGAAGAGCACCTTACCTACAATATCGCCCATAATTTGTGGCTTGTAGGTTTCCTCTCCGTTCTCGTTCTTTACTGGTGATACTATCACCTCACCCTTCCAATTCTTGAAAGGTACATTAAAATTCTTTTTCATATTAATTTTTGCTTTTATGATTATCTATCCGACCAATTCAAGTCATTTACTCCGCTCCAGAAGATACCACGACCGAAATAGGTCTTATCCTCCTGGCTAGGAATAAGTAATTCTGGGTTTATATATACAAGATTTATTGTTTCTCCACCATGAAGTTGATGCCATCCACCGACATCACAGAAATATATTCCATTATTACGGTCATTGGCATTTATTGCCATCCAACGCTTACCTGTTCCTCCAGGTACAAACTCGTAATAATATGTAGCAATTGCTCTAAGAGGACTGAATACTACTATATCAATAGGACATCCGGACAAATTTTCATTAGGACTATACAATGGAATTTTGTATACGGTTTTATTGTCATAAGAAACACGCTCTAGAGGCACAGGTATTCTTTCGCTATCGTATCCGTCAGGATAAACTTGCATAACATCCCCAGATACTACTGCCAATGTACTCTGTCGATGCCCAAAGGCTGAACGACACCATACATTACTAGCATAGAAACGCCAACCCCTTTTCGCCGCAGAATTATATCCTTGATTATAAATATCTGCATCAAATGTTATACGTCCAGCACCATCAAAATATATTGAACCAGCGATTTTATTTCCATCAGAACTAACAGCAGTCAATCTGTAAAAAGAGCCTGTCACACTCTTCAGTTCTCCTGCGAATATACCCTTATACGCATATATATAACCATCTTTCGTTACTCTGAATGGCGCATCCTTTGCCAATGCTGCACCAAGCCAAAGCGGACACTTATCACTACCTACTACAGCATCGGCTTTATCGAAGTTACCAAAATGGCCTATGATACTTGCACCTTCCGAACTCCTTGCATAAACATGGTTCACATTGATAGTCTCTGCATTAATAAGGTTAGCATTGAGCTTGCCATCTTCGGCAAAGAGAGCAACTTCATCTTTATTGTATATAGTTACCTTATCGCCCTTAATAGCAACTTGATTTCCGCTAATAACGATACCTGCCGCTTCAAAATCCTTAACCAACTGAGAAAAGTCTGCAAGCTGACCGATACTCATCTGCTTGTTGGTAATGAGCGTTACTTTCTCCCTGAATACCTCTTCATTGTCAGTACGTGCCTTGCGGTTGACACGCTGCGAGGCAAAAAGATGAACATCTCTTGTCATAAGCTATTCTCCTTCTAATGAGTTCTGATATAATTGTCTATAACATCTGTAGCTACAGCCTTCGCCTTCGTGCGCCACTCTTGCATAGCTTCATACTCTGCTTCGTGTTCCTCGTCATCGGCATCAAGCTTCTTGCCATCCGCAATTTTGGCAAGATTGGCGAAATGGTTATTGATGATAGCTTGCATCTTATCGGTCGGATAAGCAGATGAGACGATTGCATCAACAACCTTACCTCGCTCCAAAGACTGCTCGATACGGACAACGTAAGCGGCATAAGCCATTCGGGTAGTTCTTTTGCCTTTGTTGCTATCCATGCCGTTCTCTAACTCAATCTGCTCAACATCGAAATTGATGCGAATAGTATTACCCTCATACTCAATCAGACTAGGTGAGTAATCGAATGTAGACTTTTTAATATTCATGACAATATCCTTTCTTTTTTTTAATATTACACTTATGCTTTTGTTCCTACGATTCTGAAATCAGGGTTGCCGCTCTGATTCATTCTACGCAACTTACCCAGGAACGGGAATTTATCATTGTCTGAGCACCATTGCAACTGCTCAACGAGTTTCTTGTTGTTAGTAAAGAACTTAAACTTCTGTCCATTCTCCTCAACGCTAACAACATTACTCTTCCCTGACTTATGAACCTTGCTATCTACATCAAATTCAACATCAAGGAAAACAATAGTTCTCTCGGCAAAGTAGCTTGCACTCATCCTCTGACCTTCGAACATTCTCTTGCCGTTGGCATCTCTGTCCTCAATCTGCGGCATCTTAAAATCATCAAAACTATTCATTTTCGTTATCATTCTCCAAAGATTAAAACCATCGCAGTGCATCAGCCAACCCTTGTAGCTCATAGCTACCTGGTATCTCCTCATAGGATTTTTAAGGTTGTGCATCTTCTTCTTGAATTTCTCCTTCATGCGTTTTCTCAATAAAGTATGGTTGAAATAAAAACGGTAGCCCACGAAATCAAGGAAATGAGAATCATCAATTATCTGCATCCCGATATTGCTATGCAACTCCTGGTGCATCACATCATGTGCGTATTGCTTTATGAAGTTCACGGCTTTCCATACTTCCTTCTGATTCTTGCCAAGGATAATCATATCATCACAATATATTTCTACCTTAACATCAAATTTCCTACATACTAATCTACATAAGATACTCATGTAGAAATTGGTAAGGGTCTGAATAGGATATAGACCAATACCTAGACCTTTCGGTAAGGCAAAGATAACTTCATGCAAAAGCCTTCTAACGCCTTTATCAGTAAAGAAATCACACAGAGATTTGTATATCTCCTGCTGGTCTACGTTCTCATAGAATTTAACGAAGTCAAGTTTGCAATAGTACAATCTTCCACATGACTTATTCTCGTCTATCCATCGTTCTGTTCTGCGCTTCGCATAAATCATTCCTCTGCCTTTTACACTTGCCCCGCTCTCTATATATAGAGCTCTTGTGAGGTATGGCATCAGAACCTGCATCAAGGCATGCTGCTCAACGTGGTCTGGGTAGTACGGAAGCTTATGAAGCTTTCTTACCTTACCGCAAGGGCATCGTCTCATACAATCGTGCCCTTCGCTGGTCTTGTAAGTTCCATCTATAAGACTTCTCTGTAATCTCAAAAGATTACCATTATAGTCCTTATCGAATATCACCACTCCCTTCTTTCCTTCCTTTCCCTTGCGTGATTTCCTTACCGCAATATTGAGGTTAGTCATATCACTAACAAGCTCTACTCTGACCTTTCTATGTTTCTTTCGTAGCTTAGCCTTACGCTTATACGCAAGCTCTTGTGCGTCCGTCATTTTTATACTTCAACCAATATTTCAAAAATCTCTTTCCTTATCAATAGGCTTTCTACACTATCGGCTCACTGGCTTTCGGCATATACGTACAACTGTATCACTTACTTGCGAGAGGGGACTCTGTTGTAGTCGGACATACCCAACTACTCATACCCAACGCCTTTAATCTTTGCTCTGTCGGGATAAATATCCTTCCATTGAGACAGGTTCAATCATGTGCTCTCTCGTCCAAAATCTATCCCGTAGCTTTACGACTTGCGAGGAACAGTGTAAATTATATCGTCATTCTAAAAATAGAAATCTTGTGTAGTAATTCAAGCGAGCGCCGATGTTCGGCCTCGAGTTCGAGAAACCGTTGTTCGAGTTCGCATACGAAAGACCGCATTGCGACCTGTTGTCAGCGTTACCCCCAACGTTCAGCAGCTCCATGATGTATCACCTTTTCTTCACCCACTCCATGGTTGTAGAAAATCTTATCGCACGAAAATGGGTTGTTTATATTTTTGTGCTTCTGCGAATCCTATTATAAGGAGATTTCAACTTTCCAGTTTCAATCTTGCGTTTTATATTATTTTTATTAATTCTCTATTTCTGCCTAGCTCACTAGCAGATGTGCAGCCAACGCTAGGCGTTGTCTCACATCGCCATGAGCTCCGAACCGCTCACGATTGTCGGGTTTCCGTAGAAAGCCAAGCGAGCGCCGAGGCCCGGCCACGAGATCGAGAAACCGTCGGTCGAGTACGCAGACGAAAGACCGCATCGCGAACGGTGGCCAGCGAGACCCCCAACGAACAGCAGCTCGCCACTTGTCGAAGCCCAGGATCCATCGCAGTAGTATGTGCTATCGCTACCTCCAACTGCTTGCGGAATTGCATCCCAATATGTACCTAGCGTTTTTCGTGTAATAAACTCTCCATTAGCGGATGATGGTACGGTAAACTTTCTGCCTTCAGCAGTATTGCTTACTCGGTTGCCGCTATAGACAACAGCGTATCGTGTATCGCCATCCATATAGAATCGAATACCTGGACGGAACTCCCAAAGCTTACCCCATAAATCCTCAAAGCCAAATAATTTGACAGGGTATTGATTACCGAGAGTAGCATCGTTATAGAGCACCTTACCGCTGCCATCACCGAGAGAGATACACTTACCCATAGATACATCACGACATGCTTCCCAAGAAGCACTTTGGAATCCCGCTCCAATTACAGATTGTGTATTAAGGTCACCGAAACTTACTTGTTCCAATGCTTCTATGAGGCATTGAAATCCATAGTTTGCAAGACCGAAGTTTGAACCAAGCTTCTGTGCGCAAGCCCAAAATGCGCTCATCGTTCTGGAATGCGAAGGAGTAACATTAGGTCTTGAATGACCAACACCGCTTGCATCTACGTACATTTTATATGCACCTACCCAGTTAGGAGAATCGAATGTCTTGCCACCCGAAATAGGAAACAGTCCTCCGAATTGCAAGGTCTTGTTTTCTGCCTTGAAGTGGCAATCTGGAACATGAACCATCGTCTCATACTTTGACGCATCATCCACCTTTGTTCCGTCAGCAAAGAACTCCCAGCTGCTAGGGTCAAGCTTTGCAGCATACACCTTACCGCTTACTACCTTCATCATATAACCACCCATTGCCCTCTGATACATATCAGCCATGAATGGCGTTGGCAGAGCGAATTTAGGGTTAGAAGACTGCTCTAATGTGATTGATGGGTAGAAAATATTGTTACCCATCATTTTCTGAAGGTCTCCGAGACTTAATCTTCGAAGAGCTCCATCTACTACAATCAAGAAGGTTTGGTCGGGATTCATTGCCGTCACAAGCTTCTTTTCTGTTAATTTAACACCCATATCTTATATTTTTTAATTATACATATTAATCAATCAACGGATTGCCATCCTCATCAAGCAGGTAATTGTCACCTTCGTCAAGGAGATAGTCGTTGGCAGGTCTCTGTCCGTATTCTATCTGTTCTTCAAGATAATCGCTCTCAACATCGCCAAGTCCAGATTCCTTGATCGAGAAGTAGCATGATTCGCCCTCTTGCCAAGACTTACTTGTAACAATATTACCGTTAGTTGCTTCGGTATGCCATTGCAATTCTACGATGCGGTTAGGGTACTCAACGACCCTTCCGTTGTACTCCAATATAGCCTTGTTGCTTCTGTACATCTTACCCCATTCAATATCATTGCATACCATGAACTTAGGCTGACTGAAAGAAGGATAGAACCTAGAAGCGGAAAATTGGAACTGAGCAACAGCCTTGCCGTTTATTACCGCCTTGATGGTATAATTATTCTTCTCTACAAGTCTAAGGTCAAGCACAATCTCAGATGTGGAGATAGATATAATCTCGTTAGGGCTTGCAGCAGACGAAGCAGACATCTTAGTCGTTCCACGATACAGCTCAATAGAGAATCCGCTTGTAATTCTATCCTTAGACTTATATACATCAATCGGAATGTGACATTCATACTGATTGCCGTCAAAGCAAGCGTTTCTTGCTTCCGTAGATGCCGATATGATGTTATTAGCAACCTTATACTCGTAGAGTGCCAGCTTATCAAGGAATGGGTTATAGGATATATCGGTATCTTCCCGAATGCCCATACCATAGGTATCTGCGCCCTTATCTGCCGTATACAGAGTAATAGGGTCAGCGGTAATATGCAATATAGAGTTCGTTCTATAATCATACAGGTCAGCTTCGAATCGCAACTGCTGCTTATCATTACTTGAAAGATTCCTCTTTATAGTAAGCGAACCACGATTAGATGTATTGCTTGTATCAATGCTATACTTACCGCTCCAAGAATTAATCTTAGATATGTCCTTCCATTCCGTGCCCGTAGAAACCTTCCATACCATATTGGCAAGAGACATGTTCGACTGCTTGCTATCCCATGATTCATCCTTTGCCGAAGCATTGACTTGTGGATAAGCAATACACTCAAATCCGCTCTGTGTTCTGTCTGGGAAGAATTTATCGCCAGCCATAGTCTGCATGAATGGAGACTTAGGCGATGCGCACACTACTGATACAGAAACGTCCAAAGGGGCGAATTTTCTATTCGCCTTATTACTAACTATTGGCATAAGCGTTCCTCCTAATCATCAACTGTTAAATAAGCATCTGCTGACACCGATACGCCGATGATGTTTTTTTTCTCATCGATTGTATCAGCATCCCTCACAACGAATCCATCACTGACGTTCTTTGCCCAAGTCATTGTCTCCGAGCGTTTATTCTCGATGTTACCATTGCTATCAGTATAGATAACGAAGGTGACATTGCCAGTTATACTCTTCGGCACTAGTCCTGTCTCGCAGTTGGTAACGATACATCTGAACGTCTGATTACTATCTTCATCAACCTGTCCTACCGAATTAAGGGCAATCTGATAAATATCAGAAATATCATCAATGCTGATACCTGTTCTATACACGGCAGAACCATCAACAACGAACTCAAGGACGAAGAGCTGATGACTATCTACATAGAGTTTGTCCGAATCTCCCGTCTTATCTCTGTGTATAGTGATACCGCTTTCCGGATTATTGTAAGTTCCTGCAAGGTCTGTTCCGCTGCCACGATACAGATTAATAGAATAGGTAGAAACCTCTCCACCTGCGGAGTTGAATAACCAAGGTCTGAGGGTAGCTTCTGTCTGTCCCTTGCTTAACACAGTAGTATCAGCAGAAACACCTCCGAAATAAGATGAGCCGCCCAACATAGATACCAATATATCAATGCTTTTCTGCATTGGATATATGCTAGCTCCCAATACGGCATCACCCGAATAGGTAAGAGTATCGGAATCTTGATTGACCTTAGATGCGAGGTCTCCGATAATAGAGAGAGAACCATTAGCATGATTTAGTTTGAATCTATTATCAACAGTCGAGGTCTCCCATCCAGTACCGCTAGAGCTGAATCCTAAGTCCTTGCCGTTATAAGCCCATGCGTGATTTGTAAGTGTCACGTTGTTTTTACGTGCAGAGCCAACAGATGGAGTAATGATAGGATGCGTTCCGCTCTCGCTCCATTTTGGCGATACGGTAAACGTATCAGGGTTCAATCCCTGAAAGAGCGGTACGCCATTTGTTTGCAGACTGAGGGATAATGTGTCACCCTTCAATGTTCGTCTGACTGCTGCGGTTGCCGAAAGATGAATTTCTTTTCCCATATTTTTAATCTCCTATTTTTAAACTTTAATATATTCTTGATGAATTTTTCCTGTCGTGGTCGTTGCCGTGAATACAAATTTCGCAGTATCACCCTTGCCCAAATCGTCTTCTGTTCCATCATTAGACCAGACAATATCTATTGAGCCATTGAAGTTCTTAACCTTATCCTTAGTCGCCCATGCAGCATCATCTACGGAATCATTGGTTTTGCGTGTCACCTTCCACGATGCTACTCCGTTCGTCACATCTTTATCGCCTAACATTAGCTTGCAAGTAACGTTGTGTGTCTCGCCTATAGCAATTCCGCTATTGACTATATCCGTATAGAGGTATAGCTTTGGTGTATACACGTTGGTGGTAGCCTTCCAATATGGAGAATCCTCAGATGGTTCATCGGTCGTTGTCTGTCCTTCTGGAGAGATACAGAGCCATCTTGTGCCAAGCCACGTAACCTCATCATAGTAGCTGTATTCCGTACCTTCCTTCCAATCACCACGATAGACGGGAATCCAAATCTTCTCTCCGTCAACTGTGGTTATGTGGTAGTACTTTGACACGATGTTGATGCCGTTGAATCCTACATCGAAGATGGATTTGCCTTTGAGGGAGTAGGAGTTGATACCTCGGTACATAGTGAACGTAGGTGCGGAATCTCCTTCGGTCTCCATCATCAGAAGGTGCTGTCGTCTTCTGTCGCTTCTGTTACCCATGAGGACGATGGTATCTCCTACAGCAGGGTTATCCGAGCCTTCCATGCAGTTCTCCTTCGCTATCTGAATCCATGCGAACTTCTTTCCGTCGTAGAGTTCGTGACCTTCCGAATCCGTGATTGCCTCATTCTCGGTTGATACCTTTGTGACAAGTCTCCAATAGTCCTTATTGCTGACGTTCTCATAGACACCAGGTGCTATGTTGAACGTCTTGCACCTAACTTGGTCTTCCACCTTGAATGAGTTGATTGTTGCGGTTGTTCCATCATCAGCGAGAAGATAACACTTCCAGCCAATCAGCTCATTCGTTGTCTCGCTATATACTTCCTTGATATAGCTTATCTTGCCAGCAGAAGGGGAGAGAACGATGTTACCTCCAACGTAGCTGAGTTCACGGATGAGCAACGTATTGAATATTGCCTTGCCCCAAACTATCAAGTCAGTGAGCAACATCTGATACTTACCATCGCTTCTCTGCTTTATTGCAAATCCGCTCTGCTCTGCTTCGTTAAAGTCGAGAGACTTCAAGAGATTCACCAAGACATTAGATAGAATAGCGTTACCACTTCCATCTATGCTAAACTCATTTGAGTGACCGAGGAAGAAACCCTGCAAGAACTTCTGCACCTTTTCCCAGGTAACTGTACCTTTTGCGATGTCATCGTTTATCTTTGAGATGAAGTGCTTGCTTCCCTCTGTCGCAACCTGATTCTTAACCTGTGTAGTTGTCAAGCCTGCACCAGTTCCGCCATTTCCGCTTTGAAGCGACGAAATCTGCTGCTGAATCTTTTGGATAGTTCCAACCTCCTTATCCTCGCGGAGAGTTATGTCGTAGGTAGGAATCTTGCCATCTTCTTCCTTGATCGTGAGCTGGTCGATAGAGATGATTCCTTCGATATTGAGGTCTGTATCATTGAAGTTCATCAGGTCGCCGGCCTTAAGCGTATCGTGGAGGCTCTTGATAACTCCGGTATCGTCTGCCTGCGCTTGGTCGTGCTGCCTTGCCATGAAAATCTCATCTACCTTCGGCTGATAGACGTACCTTGTATAGTCATTCTTGTCAATGAATGCTATGGCGTATTTGAGAAGCTTCAGAGATGCAGCATTGACATACGAATCAGGAAGTGTGATGCCGGTAAGAACGAAATGGTCTCCTTTCTTGATAGGGTAGTCCTTGTATGGAAACCAAAGCTCAAGAGCGTCGTCCTTGATTCGCTCGATAGTGAGCCTCCATCTCCCATCGACCTTGGTTGAGGATGCTACCTTGAACGTTCGACCACCACACATACCATCTTTCATGGAGATTGAGAAATCGTCGTCCGCTAAATCTTTTATATCGAAATCAACAGCTTTGCTGAGATAAATATCAACATTATTCGGACCAGGGTCGCCATCATATCGGCCGTCATCATCAGGAGCGACACCCTCGTCAATCTCATCCACACGCACACCACCGATAACCATTTCTTCGATGGTAGGGTAGATTTCTACGACTCCATTCGTCTTATCATCGGTATCGAAGAACTGCGATGCCGAACGAAGACCAATCTGATCGATGTTGATGGAATCGATGTATGGCCTATGCGGGTCAGTAGAGAATCTGTGTTGTTTTCCGGTAGGGTTCACGTACTTCTTCTCCTCATCCGTGAGTGAATCATAGAAGTCACTCAGCGATACATGGGGAAATCCAGGCAGCATAAGCCTGTTGATTGACATATTGTTCGGGAGATTCTCTGCATATTCCTTCATGGACGAAGGAACATTTTTATTGTTGAGGCCGGATGTGATATACATCTTCGTGTTTCCTGCCTTAACCTGAGCGATGAAAGTGTTAAGGTTTTCCCTTGACTCTTCATCACCGCTATCTACCTGCGTTCCCTTGTATTCCGAATAGAATCTACACTTATTGGTATTGTATTTCTTTGTTACATAACCGGTAATCTCAGTCTTGAAATCAAATGTAACCTTAAGTACCCAACCGGAAGACTGCTCGCCAGTTTCTCCAGAAACAATATACTTTCTCGGATTCTTGAAATACGTCTCGATATAATCGATATCCAGTTCAAGCTCAACATTTGTGCTAGCTGTAACCACTTTCGTGATATTCGCCACGTACTTGACACCGAGGTCCGCATAGTAATGAGAAGGAAGGTTCTTCTCGGAACCATAGGCTCTTAGTCTTGTAACGACACTCTGGTCAGAATCAGCGTTCTGAACAATCTCATAAAGTCCATTGCCGAGTCCGTACTTAAAGATATGATTTGCCTGTATTCCGGTAGTACCGACATAGATGTTTCTTCCTCTGACTATGAAGTTTATGTCCCACTTCTCGTTCACAAGCGCAAGGGCCTGCCAACAGGTCTGTGAATCCACTGTGATAGACATCGATTCGATGACGTTATCTCTTGTTCCTTCGCCGTACATTGACAGCCAGTCGCTCGCGAGGCATCCACGCTGCACGGAACGTTCCATGTTTCTAGAGTAAATCTTCCAAAGACCTGCACCAATCTGCTCATCGAGGTTCGCCTGGATCCTGTCTAGTAGATCATCCAAAGTCTGTACATAGAATGGGAATTTCGGTAGGGCAGTGTAGTGAAGCTCGTTATCGTTCAATACCACATCAAGGAACTCAGCCCTGGCAAGCTCGTCCTGCAATGCGTTGAACTTTACGCTGTCATACACGAAGCCCTCACCGTAGGTGTCAGGTCTTGCCTGCTTATCTTTGCCCGGCTCGTAGTTGAGCTCGAATCGCTCGCCACGATAGACAATATAGTCGCCTATCTGGAAGTTGATAGGCACTTCATGCTTGAAATTGATAGTCACGAAGCACTCACCCATCCAAGAATCGGAGTATTCCAATCCATGAACGGTTATCTGCTCTTCGTTAACGTCTGTCAGTTTCGAGCCATCCTTATGATAAATATTCCAAGCGCTCATCTGTATGCTATACTAAATTTGAAATATTGCCCTGTGTATCCTTAATCGGCTTAATATCAGTAACAGGGTCGTTAAACTTGAAAGTAATAGAGAGGACTAGCAAGTCCTCGTTATCCGGATCCCTATATAGGTTTGGATCAATATCCTTAAGTCTTACATGCTGTCTTCCGATTCTATTGAAGTCGCAATACATCTTCATCATGCCTGACTTGCGGATGTAATCAATAAAAGCCTTACATTTCTCGTTAGCGCCGAAAGCCTCGCCGTGGAACATAAACTTGACCTTGTTCTCGTATGCTGCCATATAAAGTCCATCCTTTCCGATATATTCGTCATCACCATGCTCATCGTGCCACTCCCTTTTCGGTGGTTCCTTGACAGAATCACAAGGCTTGAACGGACTCTCGCTGACGTACATACCGAAGTCGGCGATGGAGTCCTTCACCTCGTTCCCATCGCCTTCCTTCTGCATGTATATCCTGAAATAATCTTTCATACCTTAAATCAACTTTTTATAATTGCAAATATACGAAAAATAGAATAAATATGCAAGAAATATTCAATTAAAAAAGCATAAATATACAAGGGCACGAATATAGATCCGTGCCCCCGATTATTACTTCATCTTCAATGATTTTGTTCCGTTAAGAACTCTATTGAAGTTGTCGTTCAATTCAGAAACAGTAGCGTCAATCCTCTCGGCTGCATCAGCATTTCGTAACGTGTTACGAGCAATCGCATTAAGCTGCGACAACTGCGACTTCGCAATCTCGCTCATCTCCGGATAGTACTTAGCTTGTTCTGTTCTCATGACAGAGCAATCGAGCCTAATTGCATTGAGGTATGAGGCAATCAAGTCTCCTGTCTCCTCCGTAATACTCTTAATGGAATTTCTAGAAGAAGAACTGCTATTATCTGACCATCCGTAAGTTTTCTTAAGGTAATCTCTCGTTGCCTCGATTTGCTTTGAGAGCTCATCTGCGCTGTTCTTTACGTCGGCATACTCGGCTCCTGTGTATTCTGAAATTACATTTCCGTTGGAATCCTTAATCTTGTCACCATTATCTGCGTACCCCTGAGTCTTCTTCAAAAGAGCCTTAATCTTGTCTCCATATTTATTCTCAATCATTGAGTTCAAGATGGTCTTCTTCAGATTTTCCTCGAAATGGTCAACGAGATTGTCTGACGTGTTTGCCATCGTAGCCATAGCATCTCCCCAAGAAGACACTAGGTCGGAGAACTTGTTGCCGGTAAGCTTCTCTGTAAGAGCCTCAATCATGTCATCAGCCTTCTCTCCGTACTGAATGAGCTTTTCCAGGTAATCCCTGAACTCAGAGTCCATACTAGCCCAAAGACCGGTATAATCCTTTTTTATCTTTGAAAGAGTATCGGCGTCCATATTGAGCATATCCTCCATTCCATTGAACTGAACTCCGTACTTTGAAGAAATTTCTCCTGCTACATCACGCCAATTCTGACCATTGTACTTGTACGAACCCTTCCACATTCGATACCAAATAGAATGAGATCCGGCAGAAGCACCAGAATTGAGCCTCTTCTGGGCGATAACCTTGGTCTGCTCAATCTCCGCCTTAAGCATTTCCTGAGCTTCCTTGGATGCCTCTGTAGCCTCTGTACCCCAATGGATGTTCATGTACTCAGTCTTCTTGGAGATGAGAGAATCCCAAATTGAGGTCAGGTTGTCGTACTCAGCCTTCGCCTTGTTGTAGCTGCTGTAGTCTGCACCGAACGCCTTGATTAGCGAGCCGCCAATGCTCAACGCTGCGGAAGCGGCTGCTGCGTATGGACCAGCACCTTTGAGGAACCCGAAATGCTTCATCTCGCCAAGAGTGGCTACCGCTCCAGCTGTACTTGCTGCCGAAGAGAATGCGCCTGATGCTCCACCTACAATTTGACCAAGGATTGAATCCTCTTCACCCATAGCCTTGAACAGATTGATTACCGGGTCAAGAACCGTATTGAGCGCCTGCATCTTTGTCGCAAGTTCAGAGATGGCCTTAGACGAGTCGGCGTATGCTGACTGCTGATCATTCTTCAGACTCGCCTTGGTTCTTACGCCGCCAGCTATTCCAAGTCTCGAAGCATCCTCCTTGCTGATGAATATCTTCGCAGTATCGTCCATACCGCCAAGACGCTCATTTATGAACTTTCCGATAGCCTTACCGCGATTCACCCCTCCGAAGATGAAGCCGAACGGGTTTCTGCTAATCTGCTCATTTCTGAGCTTATCCAAAGCGTCCCTCAACTGTTTGATAGATTCTACAGACAAACCGGTAGTCATTGAGAACTGGTCAATCTTCTCAATCATTGAGTCTATTGTAGCGGAAGCCACCCTGTCAAGGTCATCAAAGATAGCAATCCAGTCAGACTCCTGCTTGAACTGATCGAACTGAAGCTTTGCCACATTCTCGTTGTGAGTCTTTGTGGCTCCTGCCTTGGCTCTGTCTCTCATCTGTGGGTCTTCGATACCCTTGATGAGTTCAAGCTGTCTCTCGTATTTACGGTTTTCATCCTCAATCTGTTGGGCGATGGTTGCATTCTTTTCAATAAGACTAGTCATCAGGTCGATGGTCTCCTTCTTGATCTTGTTGTTCTCGTCTTCCAGTTTCTTGCGGATATCGTAAACACGAGTCTCATCGCCATATTTATCCTTGACATTTTCAAGACTCATTCCCTTAACCTCGTCCGTAGTCAAGTTAAGGCCGGACTGAACGTTGTCGTGCTTTACCGCAATATCGAGCTGCTCCTCCAGGAACCTCTTGTATGTATCAAACTGGACAGTTCCTCCGAAAGCTATGTTTTCTGAACCCTTCTTGTTTCCTGTCAGCTCATATATCTTCTTGTATGTCTCATACTGCTCAGATATAGTATCAAGTTGCTTATTGAGTACATTCAGTTCGTCTCTGCGCTGGTCTTCGAGAAGTTTTCGGTTTTCAGTTTGAATGCCAGCCTTCTCGTTTGCAGCATAGTCCAGTCTCTCCCTTGTTGATGCCGGGAGAGTCTTCAAGAGTTCTTTAATAGAGGTCTCATAATTGGTGTAGTCGGAGATAGGGAATCTCTTTTTATCATTGAATATAGCCTCAAACTCTCCGTCATTAGCAAGCTGACCAAGAGCACCTTCTCCATAAAGCTCCTTAAACTTCTTGATTTCAGCATACATCTTCTTGTATAAGTCGATGCGCTTCCTCAAATCTTCAAGAGCCTTATCTGTCTGCGCGCCTGTTGACCTACGGCCACCGGTTTTCTTGTTTTTCTTCTTGTCGTCACCAGTAAACCATTCGCCCCAGTTATCATGATAAGCCTGCATCTTAAGTTCGTACTCCTTCTGCTTCTGTGTAAACTCATCGAGAGAAAGATTGCCCAGCGCAAGCATCTTCTTTCTGGTGTTGAGTTCCTTTTTTGCAGAAGTAATGTCCGACTCTGCGTTGCTCTTTGCTTTATCGTAGTCGTATCCGGCATCCTTTCCCCAGCTCTTGACGTACTTGTTCTTCTCATGGTAGTCGTAACCACTACCCTTGAGATTCTTTTCGAGCTGCTGAGTGAGATCCGAGTCATCGTTCCTGAATACGAGATGAATGACAGCCTCGAATCTATCAGCCGCAAGCATTCGCTTCAATGCGTCTGATGCAAAAGGATAGTCTTTCTGAACCTGAGCCGCAGCATCCTTCATCATGTTTGAAACCTGTACCTTCTCTGCATCTGTCAATTCCTGGTTGTTGCGAATCTTGTCACCAATCCAGGGAAACGAAGTGTTTACTGCGTTATCGAGAGCATCCTTGAATTTGTTCTCGTAGAAGCCAGTTTCAACACCCATCGCATTAAGAACGTCAGCACGGAACTGATCAGAAACATCCTGGTTCCATCCCTGCTTTGCAAAGAATGACGAAAGAATCTGGTTAGCCTTACCCTGCAACTTCGGGCTGTTGCTAATATCTCCAAGCTCATCAATGAGATAATCGCGCATGGCTTTCACCTCATCCTTATACTTTTCCTCCCAGGAGTTGAAGCTAGCGAAGTCGGATTGGGTGGCATTAATCATATTCGCCTTTGCGGATGCTGAAGAGTATGCTTCTGCTATCTCCTTTGCAGAAGACAGTTTCTCGTCGAATCCCTTGTATGTACCCTCGTCCGAAAGAGATTTCTGAGTACTCTCCTCAACCTGCTTGAGAAGAATGAGCTGTTCTTTGAGATACTTAAGTCTGTCCTCATTCGATTTCTTTTCAAGAAGGCTCATAGTGAAAGCATTCTCCTTTTCTGGAGCAATCTCCTTAAGCTTTTCCTTATATGCGTCAATGAGGTTTTCTATCTCTTTCTCATCGCCGTCCTTAATGGCTTTATCTGCATCGTTATCGCGAAGGAACTCGCCAATCTGAGTGTACCTGTCTTTCAGTTCGTCAGCCGTAGTCTCCATATCCTGTTTCAACTGCTGATGCTTCTCCCAGTAGTATGCAAAGATTGCAGATCCGGCAGATATAGCTATTCCTGGAAGACCACCAAGAAAACCGATGATAGAACTGAATCCTGATTTCAATCCTCCGAGAAGCAAGCCTCCTGCGGCTCCCCATTTACTAGGGCTAGCCAATCCCTTCAGAACTCCACCAAGGGAGATTCTGTTTACCTGACCCTCCTGTTTGGTGAGAGCCATACCTTGCTTGTACATCTCCTTGGTTATCTGACCGGTAACATACAATCGCCTGAGCTCGGCTTTTGTTATCGCATTCGCCTTCGCGAGTGCCTGAATATCCTGAATCCGAATCTGATTTTTGTACTGAAGAATCTGTTTCTCTACAGGAGTTATTTTCTCTCCACGCAAAAGCTTAAGTTCTGCTTCTTTCGCAATATTTCCCTTAGAGTTCAGTATCCTCTTTCCTATGCCGCCTTCCAGGGTCTTAACTCCACGCATAAGGGCTGGACCTGCAAATGCCGCAACCATAGCAGGACCCAAGACGTGAATCTGCTGCACGAGATTGGTGACAACATCAAGAATACCCTTGAAAGTTCCACCTATAACATTCTTGCCATTAGCAAAGTCGGCAAGCATGATTTCCCAGGCATCCTTCAGTTTATTGTAGCGTCCGAGCAGAGTTTCACTCAGAACCTGCTGCATATTATAGAACTGACCACCTGCATCAGTCATCTGCCAGAAGATAGACTTCACATCATCAAAACTTACATCTCTGCTTGATATACGAGTCTTAATCTCTGATGTAGAGACATTTCGGCCCTCTTGCTTAGAGTAGAACTCAGATAACTTTTCAAGCAGAGGAATACCTGCATAAGCAATCTGGCGGAGTTCCTTACCATCGAGCCAGCCACGAGCCTGAACCTGACCAAATGCCAATGCGATACGGTCAAAGCTAACACCAAGACCGGAAGACATATCCGAAAGCCTCTTGGTTGTGTCATAGAGCTTGTCGTACTCAACTCCATACGCAGCCAATTGCTTAACATCTCGGTTCAATTCAGAGAATGTAAATGGCGAATTAAGAGCGAGTTCCTTAATCTGATTGAACATTGTGTTCGCGTTCTGCATATCACCAAGGATGGACTGGAGAGCGATATGCTGCTTCTCCATCTCACCACCAGTTGTGATGATGCTCATAGCGAACTGCTGGGCGCCGAACACAAGACCTCCCTGCAAGAAAAGTGACTTCAAATCCTGCACGGTTGAATTCAGCTTTCCTGCATGACTGTTGGCTCTCTCGAAGCCGCGGACCAAATCAGACTGAACCTTTGCAGCCGTCTGAGCAATCTCCTGCTGACGCTTCTGCTCCAGCTCAATGCCTCTTTGAACCTCTCGGTTTACTGCTTTCTGATCTTGAAGGACTCTCGAAGCCAATGTGGTATCGTGGCCACTACCAATATTACCAAGCAAACCGAGGCTATCCTTCCAGTTTTCTGAATTAAGTCTTCCCTTAATATTTATAAGGGCTCTCATTAAAGAAAGAAGTCTGTTAATCTCGGCTTCAGCCTTGCTCACATCTGCACCGATAGAGATGCCCCTGCTGTATTCCGAGCGAAGCTGGCGAACCTTATTTCCGAGAGAATCATACCGACGCTCCGTGTTCTTCAAATCATTCTGGCGTTGCCTCTCTGCCTCTTTTGCCTCGCGTGCTGCGTCCTTTATAACCTTTGCATAAGTATTTGCTTTATCTATAGCATTAAGATACCCGGAACTCTTTACGACATCAGTTGCTGTGAGTCCTGTGATAGGATGAATACCTCTGTTATTCCTGATCTGTTCTAACTCAGTTCTGTATTTAGACAGCTCTGACAACGACTGACGTATGTTGTTCGTTGAATCGACTCCAAACATCTGTATGCCTTCACCATGGCGTTTGTTGATTTCGTCAATAATAGAAGATAACTTATAAAGTTCTCTCTCTGCCCTGTTTGCCTCAGTTGCAACGCTGTTAGGGAATATGTTGAATCCAGCACCTTCCTTAGACACCTCTCCGAGTATGCGACCTATTTTATACAACCCGTCCTGGACAGACTCCAACTGCTGGAGTTTTTTCGGACTAAAGAAATCTTCGCTTGAAAATACACCAATGTTACGACGTAATTCTTTAACGAAGTTGTTTAGCTTTTCAAAACTACGACCTCCCTTATCTCCAATACCTTTTGTTGCTTCGGATATTGCTTCCAAAGCATTCTGTGCCTGCTTACCAGTAGCATCAATCTTGTTTAATTCTTTGGTAATCTTTTTGGTTTCCTCTTCAATTCTCGATTTAAGAGTGAGCGAGAAACTGAGGTCTCCCATATTTCCACCTGCCATATCCTGAATATTTTAAAATTAGAGTTTATTGTTTAAGTAATCAGCAAGATTTATTTTCTCGCCGACAAGACTTCCTTCTTTCTTCTTTTTCTCCATCCACCTGTCGTAGAGGTCATCCATCTCCTTCTTGGTGTGCTTCTTCGGACCACCTTCCTTCTTCGTCTTAGGATAGACGACAAGAGGCTGGTCAGCAACCATAAGGTCAATCTGTGCCGATGAATAGCCCCACCAGTAGTCGTAGGCCGCGATAAAGTACTTGTGCTGAAAGAGGAAACCGAACTTCTCCGCTAGTGAGAAGGCTGCTCCCCAGCTTGTTCTGCTTGGATAGCTTCTACTTCGCTCCTCGTCATCGTCATCATCACGTCCGTCATCCCGGTCGCTAATATGGTAGCCAGTGAGAATGCGTTCGATGGAATTTTTTTTTTAGAAACATCGAGGACCCTCAGCACCTCGGCCACGTCCACATCCTTGATGTAGTAGAGCCAGCGCCAGTAGATCCAATACAGGAATCGAATCTTCCAGATGTTGTTGAGGAGAATGCAGACACAAATCTTGACGTTGCGTTTCCATTCATTCTTCTCCTTTGCCCTGATGTGGGAACACTTGCTCATGGTTCCCTTGCGAAGCCAGCCGAGCTTGTGCTTCTTTCCTCTGAACACGAACTCGGTAGGCTCGTCGTGCAGCACGCTGTCTAGCAACTCCTGCAAATCCACCGAAGGCTGCTCTATTTTCTTTTCTTCTGCCATGATTGTATGCTATTAAATGAAGTAGGGCGGCACGGCTGTTGATTAGCCTGCCGCCCTACGGTTTGTTATCCTGAATATAATTACCTAAAGAAGCTTTTTTCTCTTGATTAACCGCCAATGCCTGGTCCCACACCAGCTGGAGCCTTAGTAAGCCAAGCGATGCTACGCTTACCTGCACCCTCGATAGAACCAGAGAACTTGAACGCGACAGGCTCAGTACCAGAGTTATCCCACTGCAAGGTAGCGTAGAGAGCGATGTTGGTGATAACCATGAGGTTTTCCTTCTCATCGTCAACGATAACGATAGTACCCTTGATCTTGAACTTCTTAGGCTCAACAGCGATACCTGTAAAGCCGGTAGAAGCGTCGAGGGTGGCGTCACCTGTACCCTTCAGTGTAACATTGGTTAGCTCTGTGATTGCATCCTCGCCGAACATAATTTTCAGCAGGTCCTTTGCCTTTGATGGAACAACGAACTCTACATTGAAGTCGCCGAGCTCTGCTGTAGTTGCCCAGTCGCCTGCAAGACCGATAACCTTGTAGTGGTTGATGGTTGGGTCATCCATAGTCGCCTTCAGCGAGTCAACGGTAACAGGAAGCTCAACATCTGGGGTAATGTCAACTGTAGCCTTGTTCAAATCGGTAATAGCCTTTGAGTAGAGCAGAGTTTTAGGACCATTGAAAATGTCCTTCATCTTGTCAATAGTTGTCATAGCCATAATCTAAAATATTTTAAATTGTTATACCTGAATACTTATTTAGTACGTAACCTTCCTTGTATGATCGTCACGGAAAAACCTGCTCCGTCGTCTGTCTGTAGTGTTATACGAGGATTTGAAACAATGAGATTTTTTGTGGAGATTGGAAATCTGTCCATAATCTCCTGGACTTTCTCGTCAACGCTAGATACATCAAGTGTGTGCGGGTTGCTTGCCGAATTCTTATCGCGCACATACAATTCGATTTGAGCTATAGTGGTGAAATCATTGTAAACTCCACTTGAGTTCATCTCGTTATTGTAGATACTAGATGGAAAGTATACCACGATGTAGCTATTGATTTTCGTATCAACTGCTTTTGGTCGGCTCCGGGAGTAGAGCTTGTCGCAAATCCCCTTCATTGCATTACCGACATCGAAATATAGAGTCTTAATACTAACCATATCTTACATCGATCTAAAGTATCTAACCAAATATTCTCTGAGAGAGGTAATTACGTCGTGACCTCTCTTTACCTCGACAAACTTAGCGTAATCCACGCCGGCAACTAGAAGCATCTGCCATGTAGCATCGTACTTTCCTTTGTTGTGTTCCCTTGAAACAAGTTCATCCCACGCAGCGTTCGGACCATATTCGCCACCTTCTCCATATTCACCCTTGAAAGGTCTCCGTCCGCTGTCTTTGAAGGAGAACGAACTGCGATAATACTTTTCGAGGTTGTATCTCTCTCCAGCAGCAAGGGTTACTCGGGTTGGCTCTGGACCAGGAGCATAATGAATTGACTGCAATGAGCCGTTGTAATATGTACCGATGGCGGTTGACTTGTACAAGTTACCGGTTACGTCATCATAGTTGCGAGACTTGTCGGCAGCCTTCATTGTCATTTCAGCCGCATGATCCATCTTCTGCTGCATCTTTTCTACAGCCATCTGACGAATTTTCTTCTCGACCTGTAAAAACTGACCTGATAAACTTGTCATAATCTAAACCCTTGTCAAATTCCAATATACAACAGTCCTGTTATTATCCGGCTCGCAGTCCTTAACCATACCTACCTCGGTGTTGTTGCCGACAGTGGAGTAGATGGTGTCGCCGTCAAGAGGACATCTGTCAGCATCCCATTCGTCATATCTGACAGGAATCGATGCCTTCCTCTTGTTCTGATCGACGTTCTTGTCTCCCTCTGTAGTGGTATCGGTATAGCTGCGGCCTTCGCCATAGTAGAGAATGATTTCCTTGTCCTCACCAACCGGAGCATCATCATCGGCAAACGGGTCATCAGGGTCGGCTTTTCCGACGACCTTCCTCACGATCTTGATGATGTGAGGATATCTTGGGTTTCTGATGTTTTCCTTTTCCATACGCCTTATTTGATGATGTGAGGGAGAGGTTCTCCCCAAGGAGAATAATTCGCCCTCTTTACTCCGTGGGAGGTCACCCGGAAGGTGGACTTCTTCTTGAGCATCGAACCAGGCTCCAGCTCCGCATAGATAGCATTAGCCTCTGCCTTCATCTCGCTCCTGTCGTTGTCCGACATATCGTAGCCACCTCCCGAATGAGTCCATCCGTTATCGGAGTCGGAGGTGTTGTTCACCTTGCTCGGACCAAGAACAAACCATTTCAGCATGTCGGCATAGGCAAGTCTTACCTTGTCCTTGTCGCAGGCTTCGAGGTCGATGCCATTTTCAAGTTCCCTGTCGTGCATAATGCCCAGCAGTGCCTTCATCGGCATCTCGAACTTCACCTTATTAATAAGGTAGTCGTTCACAGTGTAAATGTTCATCTCCGAATCCATAGTCATACAATCTAGTTACGTTAAAGAATTAACCCTTCTTGGTAATGTCGATAATCCAACGGTAAGGAGAATCGAGCATGGCAGGAACAGAAGCGAGGAACAAGTCTGTCTTGAACTCCTGGAACATACCGTTCGCTGTGACCATGTTACGAAGCAAACCGAGGCGGTTGTTGGTCTGTGCCCAAGCAACATCCACGAGCTTGTTACCGAGAGTGTCGAAAATTCGCTTATCGAGAATTTCCTTGCGCATGAAACGCAAAGGCTTGCCAGCAGGGCGAAGAACGACTGTTCCGTCTGCCCAACCACGAATCTCTGTAACTGTGCCATCGAAGCGCTTGTTGTGCTCAACCTCATCAACAATCTCGATAGGAGAAAGACCGTTGAGGTCAACAACAGACTTCAAGAACATTGCGTTGTTTGGACCGTAGTTTTGCAAAACTGCCACAAAGTTAGCGTTCGCCCAGCTCTTGTACAACTCAGCAATCTGCTTGTTCTTCAAGAATACGTTATTGTAGTCGTTCTTGGTCATCTGCCATACGAGAGGTACACTGCGGTACTCGATGTTCTCCTTGCGCCAATCCTCCTCAAACTTGCGCATCTGCTCAAGCAAGTCGCAGCTTGGATCGTTCCAGGCAAGCGTACCCGCCTTTTTGAAGTTCTTCTTTGGAACCTTTGCGTCATACAGAGGCTCCTGGATACCACGACCAATCTTGTCGTAGTCGATGAAACCGGTCGAACTCAACTGGGCTGACATGTATGTCATAGTCATGTCGAGTGAGTCATACAATACCTGTACCTTGTCGAGGTAAGCATCAACCAGGTCAGCGTCGTTGCCGAACTCATCCTGGAGAAGCTTCATCTTGTGGTAACGCTCTGTCGCAGTCTCACGGAAGCCGTCAGCAGCGAAGTCTGGGATAGAAGCGGTGTACCACTCAATACCATCGTGGTCGTTCTGATAGCCCTCGCCGAGAGGAGCACGGAGGTTCATCAAGGTTGCAGGGTTCAATGTACGTGTGCGAACCTTGAAGGTTGCATCACCATTGTTAGATGTAGGGGTGAGATTTGGATCAATGTCACCCTGTGTCAGATACCAGCCGTTGTTACAGCGAAGTACGCCGTCACGATTGACGAACTTCTGAAGGTAGGTGTTGTTACCCTTACCAGTGAAGAACTTCGCAAGCTGCTCGACACCAATATCAATTTTTGCCATAATCCTGAATCAATCTTTTTACGTTAGACAATAGGTTAAATATGCCAGAACTCTGGGTAGAGTGACTTGTTCATCGCCTTGACAGCAGGAGGAACAGGACCCATACGGTCAAGCCACATAACGCAGTCTGGATTCAACATACAGAAGTTGACGTTTGTGCGAGGCTTGTGGTACTTGTCGCCGCCGGCATCGAAATATGGGAAGTCATTGTCGCTCGGAGCAAAGCAGTTAGGGTTGGTTACCATAGGCAATACGGATTCGCCTGCACTTGCAGCCTCAACCAATACGTCACCTACCTTCAATGCACCGAGAGCAGCAGAAAGAGTAACCTTCCAAACGTCACCTGCGGTTTCATCAGTCATAGCCTCAACGGCAGAAACAGTCACACCCTTTGCCTTGGTCTTGAAGTCCTTCTGGCCGATCATGATGGTGTCGCCAGGGAACGGGATGTGAACGAAGCCGTTACGAACGATGTAGATGTCTGTGTCTGTAGGCGCAGCAGTAGCCTTTGCCACGCCGTAGGCCTTCAGAATCTTAATGGTAGCACCAGGACCTTCGTTGCCTGCTGTAAAGCCAAGATCGTGCTCGATCAAGTCACCGGCATAAATCTTAGCCTGACCCTTGAATGGGTTGACAAGCTTACCACCAATAGGTGGGTGAACGAAGGCATTCTTGATAAGTGCCTCAAGACCGGCAAACACATATCGGGTTCCGCCGACCTTACCTTCTGTCTGAATGATGGTCGCACCGTGGTTCAGCATACCACGAGTACCCATCTGTTCCATGTAGGAAATAGAAGTGTTGTCCATAATCTTTTTACCTTTTTAAAATTGTTATCCTGAAATTACTTCTTGTCTCCACCGCCGAATCTCTTCTTTCGACGCTCGGCCACTTCTTCCATAAACTTGTCATCATCTGTGGACGTGCCTCCGCTAGACGTGCGACTGCCTTTTGCAGGAATACCGTTTTCACCGGTAGCCTCTTTGTACTCTGCGGTGTAGATTTTCTCAGCCTTAGAAACCAGCTCGTCGATGTCGACATCTTCGTCCGGAATCTCCAGCTTTGCGATTGCAGCATTGAGGAAGTAGTTCTTCATTTCAAGGTTTGCCTTGTCGAACTTATCCTTCAAACCTGCCTTTACAGACTCGATGGTTGCCTTCCTTGCAGCCTTCTTGTCTCTTTCTGCGTTAGCCTTTTCGAGAGCTTCAAGTTTCTTAAGCAGCTTGGAGTATTTGTCGTCAGGATCGTCATCCTTGTCAGCCTCCTTACGCTTGCGCTCCTCTTCCTCTTCCTTCTTCTTGCGTTCAGCCTCCTCCTTGCTCTTCTTTACCTCGTCAGAGATATTCTTGTGCAAGTTGCCGTTGATACGCTTCAGACGGTTTGCTAACTTGGTAACCAACTTGGAATTTGCTTCCTCGTCATCACCGAAATCTTCCAAAACATCATCAAGTTCCTCATTGATGGTCTTTTGGCTAAGTTCTTTGAACTTGGTGGTGTCAACCTCCTTGTTCACTAATGCTAAGAGTTCCTCTCTTGTCATGTTGTTTGTTGATTTAAAATGTTATCCCGAAAGTGGTCCCTCCACCTCGAAAACGTATAAATATACCTTTTATTTTGCAAATATATGAATAAATATGCAATTATCAAAGAAAAATTGTATATTTTTGCAGTATTAAATGTATATTTATGCAGAAAGATGTATTTTCAGGATTAAAATTGGATAACGGAGAGCCTATTTATACTCAAGAGTATATCCAATCATTAAGAGACGCCGATAAGAAACATCCCGACAAGCTGAAGATTATAGCTCAGCGTGGCGGCCAGGAACGCATGCTGTCTATAGACGCTGATATTAAGATAGTTGGCGGTTCGCGAGGCGGCTCAAAATCGTTCTCTTCCCTAATGGAAGTTCTGAAGGATATTAAAAATCCAGATTTTCATGCAACAATTCTTCGTAACGAAAAAGACGACTTACAGTCCTTAGTGACAGACTCTTATAAATTGTTCTCCCAATTTGGAACTTACAATAAGTCACAAAATGATATGACCTGGAACTTCGATAACGGAGGGTGGCTCAAATTCTCGTACTATGCTGGAGCCTATCAGGACTTCAAGACACGATTCCAGGGTCGCCAGTATGCCTATGTCTGCATCGATGAGGGTACTCAGTGTCCATACAAGAAGTTCAAGTACCTCTTGACTAACAACCGAAACGCAGCTCACATACGAAACCGATTCTGGATTACCTGTAACCCTGACCCGGAATCATGGGTGCGAAAGTTCATCGACTGGTGGGTTGACGAGAATGGATACATTATACCGGAGCGAGATGGAGTTATCCGCTACTGCTTCATGGATGGTGATACACCGGACTCTATCTACTGGGGTAACACAAGAGAAGAGGTATACGAACAGTGCAAGGGCATTATCGATAGCCTTTGGAAGGATAGCTATGAGGAACTTGGTTATACAAAGCTCGAAATGTTCATCAAGTCGGCAACATTCGTTCGCGCTGACGTATCAGAGAACATTAAGCTTATCTCTACCGATGCCTCATATCTCGCCAACCTTGCCCAACAGGATGAGGAACAGCGTATGCGAGACCTGGAAGCTAACTGGAACTGGAAAGCTGCCGGAGATGACATGATCAAGATGGAAGACCTTGATGAAATCTACGACAATGCGGAACAAATCGGAGACGGAAAACGTAGAGCCTCTGCCGATATCGCATTCACCGGAGGCGATAACTTCGTAATGTGGCTTTGGGAAGGATGGCATTGTAAAGACTTGGTTGTTCTGAGGCTGGACCCTAAGACACTCGTTTCGGTAGTTGAGGCCAAGCTGAGAGAGTGGGGTGTCGAGGAATGTAACTTCACTTACGATATGCAGGGTATCGGTCAGTACTTTAAGGGATTCTTCAAGGATGCCGTCCCATTTAACAACCAGGCAGCACCTATACCTCAGAATCATCAGGAAGAAGAAGGAATCAAATACCTATATAAGGATTTGAAGTCTCAGTGTGCGTGGTTATTCTATAAGATGATAAAGGAGAAGCAGATTTCCATCGACTCGTCCCTACTCGAAAGAAAGTATTCAGGAAACGGATTTGACAAGGTCCCTCTCAGACAGATTCTTCAGAAGGAGCGTAAGATGCTCAGACGTGACGAGAATAGCGATGATAGGGGATTCAAGCTATTACCTAAGAAGATTGCCAAGAAATATGTCGGGCACTCGCCTGACTTCTTTGAATCTTGGTTCTATGTAATGATATTCAGTTTAACAAAAAAGAAAAATAAAAAGGTAAAAGGATTATGGATGCTATCAAGGTAAATAATGTAAGGGAGCTGCTCGTAAGGAAACCATTCTACGAGCTTACTCCTGCTGGGTACATGAAGCACTCGACTGTAAGCGATGTCGTTCCAGACTATTACGACGGAACGATGCCAGACGATACCATGTATCGCCGCATCAAGACGCAGGCAGACTTCTTGCGTGAGTACTATCCATCTGCACACAGAATAATGGACGAGAAGGAATACCCGGACATCTGGAAGCTGAACCCTGAGAATAACAGGTGGTACTGCCAGAAGATTCAGCGTACAGCCTTTGCGTTCCAGCAGCTCATCCACACGAAGCATCTGCTGCACTTAACCGGCAACGATGTTCAGTTCGAGCTTGCTGATGGTGATGACTACGAGAACGAGAAGAAGGTAGAGGAGAATCAGAAGACCCTCGATGTATTCAAGAAGGGCTGGCTTATGCACGATATGGAGATTCGCTTCTTTGAAGCCGTAAGTGCATATCTGAAGGTTGCAGAATGTGCAATCGTCGGCTTCTTCGATGAAAAGAAGAAATTCTGCACACGAACACTCTCTTATGATCGAGGAGATATCCTGTACCCTCACGTCGATTCACTCACTGGCGACCTTTTGTGCTTTGCCAGGAAGTACTACGACTACGACGATGAGGGCAACGAGAAGACCGAATATGTCGAGGCTTGGGATAACCGGAAGTTCTACCGTTTCAAGAAGGCTGCCAAGTCTGGAAAGGTGAAAGAGGTAATGACGAAGATTGCAAGGATTTTCGGAATTGATGACTACACCCTAATTGAAGAGAAGGACCACGGCTTCCAATTCGTACCGGTAGCTTATGCACGTAACGAAAACGGACCTTGCTGGTTTATGGTTCAGAAGAACATCGAGGACTACGAGGAGGCATTCTCATATCTCTGCGAGAATAATAAGGCGTACGCTTTCCCAATCCTTACGCTCACTGGCGATGGTGAGGATATTTCTATAACCGGCGACGATATGACCGGCTCTGCGAAGACAATCATGATTACGGACACTAACGGCAAGGCTGAATTCTTGAATGGAACGGATGCCTCTGATGCCTTCGCTACACAGCTCAACAAGTCGTATGACCTCATCTATGAGCTGTCATTCACCGTGAAGCCACCTGAGTTGAAGTCCGGTGACCTCCCAGGTGTAGCCATCAAGCTTCTCTATTCTCCTGCACTGGAGGTTGCAATGAACGACGCACAGGAGTTACAGCCATTCCTGGATAAGATTCTCCGCATCTGTCAGTTCGGCATCGGTACTGATGAAAACTGCGTCGCTACAATGTCTGGGCTTCCAATCAACGCGTGGATAAGTCCGTATGTTCATAGTAATAAAACAGAACAAATTACAAATATTGCCACTGCGGTTCAGAACGGATTTCTCTCTAAGCAGACGGCTTCAGAACGCTGCCCTGACTTCCCTAAGACAGCTGAATATGAGCGTATCATGCGAGAGAAGAAAGAGGAGGACCAGCAAGACCTTCTTATGGATATGCAACGTGCGGATAACGAAACAGAGAATGCAATCGAGGAGCAGAAAGCTACAGCTCAGATTAACGGATACTCAGCCACAGTAAATACCGGTAACGGAAGAAAGCGTGGGCGCCCCAATAAATTTAACACCGATTCCAACGGCAACAGGTTAGGGGAGTCACATTGGGACGAATTCAACAAGAAGAATTAATAGCCTATGGATGAGTTAAAACGTTCTGTCGATTACAGCAGAAAGCGATTGCAGGCAATCCGAAACTGCGAGAGCCACCTATCAGATATTCTCTGGAAATCTACACAGAAAATAATTACCGCAAGCAAGCGATACAGAGGTGCGGGCAGGCTCACAAACGAGTCAGCCCTGCTCTCTTACGCCAAGAATGTTACTGCTGAGGCCGAGGAGAGTATCAATAGCTACATCTCTGCTTACTCCAAGGCTTCGTGCAAGATTCTCGGGATTGACAGCGAGAATATAGAATCATTTCTCGTCAGCGACATCTACGGAAAGACGACATCTGAAAGAAACGCTGTCTATCTCGGAAACTTTGCGGAAGATATTGTGAGGATGATCAAGGCAGGAACCTTGATGGGATATTCAGACCAGCAGCTCCTGTCTTCCATCCGCACAGGCTATAAAGACCCATATCACACATCAGTCATCACCAAGGCGAAGAGAAAGGATATCAACATCGATGTTCCTTCTTACGGAAAGGGCTACTACAAGAACGCCTATCAGAACATTGTAAGAAACGCCTCTCAGGTGATTGCCTTAGCATGGGGACAGGCAGAGCAGGAGTATGGGCAGGAGAACAAGGCTATCGGGTTCTACGTCAAGAGAGGGAGCAGTTATCCGTGCGATATTTGTCAAAATGAAGCCGACGCTGGCATCCACTCTTTCAAAGATCCATATCCGCCATTTCACGTTTCGTGTTGTTGCTACACAATATTTGCGTTCAAGAATAATAAAAAGAAATAAGACTATGATTGAAGAAACAAAAGGATACACATTATCCGTCGATACATACAAGAAGGCGAAGGCTCTCGGTATGAAAGACCCTCGCTATTACATCTATGCAAGTCTCCGTGGCTCAGGTATGCCAATGAGGGATTGTTGGGCGATTTCCTTCCAGGGAGAAGGATTCAACTGGACAAAAGACGTTCTGGAACGAGAGATGAACAAGCTAGAGTCTTTAGAGTCTGTTCAGAAGAGAATAGCAGAGGTTCAGGGCAAGAAAGCGAAGAACGAGAACGCCGATGAACTCACCCAGGAGGAACTTATTAAGGCTACCTCGAAGGAAGAGATTCTGAGAAACCTCGTTATCGCTCAGCGCAAGCAGAAGTTTGGCTCTCCAGAGTGGCAAAAGACAACTGCCATGATAGCCGACTACTCTAAGATTAAGCAGGACGAAATTGATACAGAAAATAATGTGGTCCACTACTACATTCCTCTATCAATGCCTCGATGCTGCGAGGACTGCATTATCTTCAAAAATGGCCAGGCGACCTTTCAAAAGAAGAAGAAATAGTTAAATTCGTGTTAAAGTAACTTTGTTTTACTAGAATTTCTGCAAAACCAAGTACCTTTGCAAACAGATATACGTTCACAGATTCGTTCTGCTGTTCGTAATTCTGTTTAATTGGTTACGAGGGGTGGTGTCTTCACAGATGCCACCCCTCACTTTTATATTATGAAAGTAGAAGAAAAATATAAATTCAATCAGGATACTTCTCTCCAGTGATGAGCTCAAGCGCAGTTATTACCTGATCATCAAGAAGAGGGTCGTTAAACATAGGAAGAATGCCGTATGATGGCAGTTTCTTCGTCTCTGCGGCCTCTAAAACGAACTGTAGTGCCTGTACTAGAGAAGTATGGTCTTGAACGACCTCAAGCAATTTATCACTCATCCTTGCCTCCTTCCTTCTTAATCTGCTCTGCCATCTCAAGAATAGTCTCGGCGTGCTTATCGCGGTCGATGACTTCCTGTACGGCCTCATCGCTCTCCTTGCGAAGCTGCTCTTCTGTCTTACCCTCGTCGGCAGCAGCGTTTCTTCTTGCAGCCTCACGAGAAATGTATTCGTCACGGAGTTTCAACTTACCTGCCGTGTATTCTGCATAGCCAGGCAACGATGTATCCACATACATAAGCTGGGCAAATGCCTCGATGATGTTTCCATTATCCTTGGAGAACTCATAATGGTCTCCTACAGCCATAGGAACACATTCATCGAGCGCAGCGTACATGGATGTACCGATAGAGTATTCAATACCCCATGTACCGGCAATGTCCGCAATCTTGATGAAAGGCAGCGAACCTCTCTGTAAATGCTTCTTGATTTCAGCAGGGATATCCTCTCTGAGTGAAGCAACTTCTTTCTTAGACAAGCTCTTACTGAACTTCAGCACGGTGAAGTGTCTTGTCTTGATAGTCTTTCCAAATGGTAATGCCATGATAACAATATTTTAAAGTTCAACTTTTATTTCCTTATACTCGAAATCTGTGCAAGAAGGATTCTCCTCAGAAGTAAACCTAATCTCATTAGGGTGGTTACAAGCTCCATTCTTGAAGAAGAAGCAATCCTTGCAAGTGTAATCAGTCTGTTGTTCCATGTTCCAATAATTTTATTTCGTCCTGGATATAAAACACCGCCTTACGCAAGTCCTCGATGCGCTTCTCGGTCTTGGTCTTGTTACCATCCACCTTATCCTTGCGCAGGAGATACTTGATAGCGTTCCCTGTATTGAAGTCAAGGTGTCTGCAAATATCCAAAGGTTCAACACCGCACAAATCTTTCAACCACGCGTAATGGGATGGGTGAGATACCTGTTCTGTCTTTTTGTTTGCAGATTCGTTTGCGAAGACGGAAACCTTCGCTAATTTATCCGCATCCACACCAATGGATTCATTTCTTTTAGTACATGATATTACACACACTCCATCAGCCATGTCAATGACTTCAATGGCAAATGAGTCATATATATTGTTAGGGTCTATAATCTCGATAAACCCAGAACTAGTAATATCTTCCAAATCAGCCTTCCTAATCTGCAAGATAGAGCCAATCTTAATATCTTCAATCTTAATCATAATCTTCGTTTTTAATTATATCTATAATATCACGCTCTTTGAGACAGAGAAACTGATAGGGATTGAACCTCTTTCCACCTTTAACGACACGAAATCTGCACCAATTAGCCTTGAAGTCTATTGCTAGGGTTATTCCTGAATCGACGTAGTTGTTGTCTGGAACTTTGAACGTCGCCCAAACATAACCGCGCTTAGAGTCGACCTGGTCGACAATTCCGCAAACCAGATTATCATATTGAAAGACTCTGTTTTTGAAAATTTCCTTTTCTTGCTCTTCGAGTTCTTCGATAAGATATAACGCAGGTGCAATAAACACAGTTCCTATGTTAGTATCTTCATAATTCATAAGCTATTTATTTTGTTTGTTATACTTGTGCCCGCAGTGGAACATATTGCACAGATTGCACCTGTAGACCGTCATTCCCTGCTCGATGAGCTTCGGGTGAGTCTTCAGAAACTCCCAAGCATTATCCTCAGTCTCGTAGGCGACCTTAGCCTTCCATGAATGAACCTTCCTGGTCCAATGCTCCGGGTCCGGCTTGAACGGCGGAACCTTGTTCGGATTGTGATGTCTTCTCATATCTGTCACCTAAATCAATTTTGATCCTCGTGCTCCTCAAACTTTTTGCGTATCTGTTCAAACCAGAATACTCGAAAATCGTCATCGGAAGCCTTCCACATCTTCTTCAGCCATTCATAATTAAGGCGTTCAATGGTTTTCCGGATTCTGTCGCCGTAGAGGATTTCGAGCAGCAGTTCGTCTGAGCCTTCACTGCATTCAACATCAAGGGTGAACTCACCACTGATATTTCCATACCTGCAAGAAGACATCCTATCGCCTGATTCAGCAGCCTTATCTACATGCTTCTTAATAGAGCCAGATACCTCCTCTTCGTTGGAGTCCGCAGGTAGCAGCCATATTGTTGACTCTGGCGAAACAACAGCAGGAAGCTGACAGTCGCCTATAAAAAACTCAAAATTACGTTCTTCTCCCATAAGCTACAAACATTTAAATGAAACACTGTTCAACGTCCTGTTTACCGCAATCTCCCTCTCGTTACACATGGTCCTCATGCACTCCAGGGCATCCTCGCGTACAGCAGTCATAATCTCGCTCATCGAAGCGGCGGCCGGAACAATATTCCCGTCAGCCTTCTTCTTCGTGATACAAGATATAACCTCCTTGATATATTCCTTGTCTATCATAGAATCTGTTTTAATGGTGACCGCCGACCGTGGAAGGGACTCGAACCTCCCGTCTGCCCGGACTTATGCCCGAAGGCATGTCCCACCGCCCTGCGGCCACCGGTATTGTTAATCGTCAGGCTGAATGAAGCTCTCAGGCTGCTTGATGTCCTCCTCACCACGCAATTTATTCTTCACGTCATTGATGAGAAGCTCCTGCTTCAGGTCAATCATCTGTGCGCCGTACACCTGATACGTCATACCGCCCTGTGACCTCTTCTTGAAGAAGCCGTACTTGTCGCTCATATCACGCCCGAACTTCTGGATCGTAGGGATATCCTTCTCCTCGACATCGTTGGCCTTGCAGAACTCGACGAATCTCTCGTACATCTCCTTGGCAAGCATGCACTCCGAAATCTCACCCCTCGCCTCTTGGCTGCACCTCATATCATACGCCCTTATCCAGGCATAGATAGGATTGCTTCCGAGAAGGGAGATGAGCAGCTGTCTCCTGCTGCCCTCAGCTGCCGGGAACCTGTACTTCCTGTTCCTCAGCTCCATCGCGCCACGGAATATCCAGTTGAACACTCCGCTCAGCTCTTCACGGATGATCTTGCTCGCAAGATCCGGGTCCTGCCTCTCCTTAGGGATGGTGACATCGAAGCTCACGTACTGCAAGCGTCTGATGAATCCGAGCGACGCATCATCAGGGAACGGAAGCTCGTTGAGGTTGAAGATGAGGTAGGGGATTGAGTTCCCCTCCAGGATATCCCTGCCGAGTTTTCTCATCGGGACGGGCTCACCGCTCACGAGTCTCTTGAACATCCCGGTGTTCTTCCTTCCGAACTTCTTCGGGTCGGAATCGGAAGACCAGTTGAAGATGGCGTTCCTTATTGGATACCTTCCCCTCATTCCCTCGTCGCCGTCGGCAGTGAGGTCAGCGTAGTCCATCTTGCTTATCCTGTCCTTGCCGAATATGTTGCAGGCAACGTCGAAGATGACGCTCTTTCCGTTGGCTCCCGTACCTATAAGGAGAAGGCAGAGCTCAATCTTCGATGATTCCTTCCCCTCGTACGGATTGTATGCAGTACCTCTCTGTATGAGACCGAGACCAAGGAACATCTGTAGGATCATCCTTGACGTCCTGTCCGGAAGGACCTCCTTGATGAAGTTCATCCACCTGTCGCACTTCGCCTTCGGATTGTAGTCGTAAGGATGATAGTATGTGACATGGTACTCGGGAGAGAATGGCATAACGTTCGGATACTTCAACCCGCTGCCGAAGTCAACAACTCCGTTGGCGAATGCGACGATATCGAATGTAGGTCTCAGTATGTTGTAGCACTCTATCACCTCCATGAATGACTTGTTCATCACCGTACTGATGCCGAGCATCGGAGCCATGGCCAGGTCAAGGAGCAACAGCTGGTAAGCCTGCTCAAGGACTATCTTCGGAACAGCTTCGTATATCTTGCCGTTAAACATGTAGTAAGCACCGTTGTAGTACTTCACCGGAGCCTTCTTCGCCAGACGTCTCATTGACCTGATGAAATTGGACTTCAGCTTGTTGTACTTCTCAGAGTTCGCCTTACCCCAGTCCTGACAACGGAGCTCTTCGAAGCCGTACTCGTCATGCCTCGAAAGGTCAAGCAACTGAGCGTGCAATGTGTCTATAGCAATACCATTTTCCATTTATGTACAATAATAATATTAATTTTCCGTTATTGTGTAGGATAAACCCCGATAAACAGGGGCTTCCTGAAGGATAACACGTGTCAGGTCGTCCTTACAACATGTCGTCTATAAAATATCGACAATACAAAGATACAGATAATATCCTGAATATCCGGTAAAACCCTAGTAAATAAAGGGTATAAATATACATTTTAGGTATACATTAAATGAAGGATAGGTATACATTTATGGTTTGGTCTGCAAAGTAAGAGTTTATGCTGTCAAATGTTAATAAATAACGGATGAATGAATATGCATAATTATCCTTTATGGAGAAAAGTAATTAAACTTTACAAAAAGGCTAAAAAATCGGAAGAAAAAATTTTTAGATGAGGTGACTACCGCGCTGATTTATAGCTATAAAGGGGGTGTGGGGGTGTTTCTTCTGAAATTATTACATTTTGTGTCGGTTTATATAGTGTAAACCATCGTGAAACATTATTTTTGTAATTATTTCAAATTGTCGGTTTATATTTATAAAAAATTTATGTAACACCTTAATAACCAACACTTTATAACTTTGTTTATATTCGTTTTCTTGCATAATTACACATTATTGCTATTTCGTGAAACACAAAAACTTATTACAATGTGCTTGACTGAAAAAATGTTACTTAATAACGTACTGGTTAAATGTTAAAATATTAACATTTAGTGTTTATATAGTTATATATATAGAAGTAAAACGTAATATATTGACACTTTGCCACAAAGTGTTAAAACTTATAACTATCTATGTATCAATATGTTATAACGTCTTTAAAGGTCGTTTTTTAACATAAAAAATTTGCTTTTATCAATAAATTTTCGTACCTTTGTAGTACAAAAAGAAAGAGATAGGACACTATCTTATAAGTAACATTTAAACAATTTAGGTATATGAAAGAATTATCCGTAAAAGGTGCTCAAGGTTATGAGCACGTAAGTACTAAGGTTGCCAGTTATGTAACCGAGTGCAAAGGTAGTGCAGTTTTAGCACAAAGTTTAGAAGTGCTTAATAGTTACCGCAAAAAGCTATTAAGCGAGTGTACCGACAAAGAAGTGGTAGAGGCTAAAAAAGCCTTAGAGAGTGCACGTGCTAAGTACAACAAGTTAGCAACAAATTACGTACTTTCAGATGAAATCTATTGCAATTTGCAAACAGAGTGTGTGCGTTCTGCCGTAAGCGAGTTTTCACGCAAGCATAAACTACCTAATTTCTTTGCTTGGTTTGATAACAACGGCAAAGACAAACAAACTACTATTATAGATAGTTTGCAGCGTCTTGGCTCAAAATTGTGCTCACTACATCAAGCATTTTCAAGTGGTGCAAAGGTAGCAAAGAAAAAGAGTGAAAGCATAACAGACCTGCAAAAACAGATAGCAGAGTTACAGGCTAAACTAGCAGCAGCGCAAAAGTAACACAAAACAGATAGCTAGAGAAATATCTAGCTATCTAGTTTTTCCTACTGACTATCTGACCGGTAGCCAGTGGGAAATTTTACTCCAGGTTTTTCAACTTGGTGCGGATCGTCGTACCCTTATTTTTCCCACACGATTTTGGAAACCTTGTCGTGGTGTGTGGGCTTAACCTTAGAGAGAGAATTTATTCTCCCTCAGGGGACTAATTGCCAAAATTCAAGAGAAGTATCTCAGTAAATCGAGAGTGCGAGAGGCACACCGAGATGGGAGAGAGTAACGTGTTACTCAGAGACATCCATCCGAGAGATACGCAAAAATTCCTGGCGTGAGCGTCGAATGAGATGAGACGGCACGACGGCTAGGGGATTTGTATCATCTAGCGAGATGAGAGTTTTAGAAAGAAATCATAATTCATATTCTATTCGGTGTTGTGAGCCGTTCGGGAGTGGTTACCCGAGAAATCCCAGTGTGTGCAATCACGATTTGCAGCGATCAAGGCGCACACTATCCACGCTGACTGAAATCGGTTGCTTGTCATCCGTGCGAGATTTTTCTCCTCAGAAAATAACAAGCTGCTGGCAGAAGCATAAAATCTGTAGGGTGTGAGCCACGTAGTTAAGACGATAAAGATAAAACGTGGTGCAAAGATGCACATCCTGGCTAACGGGGCGGGGAGAAATCTCCGCTCTACAATTATGAACCATTTAAATATTAGAATTATGAAAGAACAGATTTTGAAGAAGATAGGAAAGACGCTTGTACGTATTAATGTAACAGACCAGAGTGCAGAGGATGCCTACGACGAACTCGTTAACAGCAGTCCTCGCTTGTTTGGTATGCTTTCCAGTATCTACAGACTGAATGATGAAGAAGAAAGATTCGCTTGGTCTGCCGGCATCGCCTAAAATCTCCCTACGCTTGTAGGGAACAATAACCAAAAATATTAGAATTATGAGTACGCTAAGAATTAAATGCCTCGATATGTGCGAGGTTGAGAGTATCATTGCAGACGCTCAGGAAATTCTGAGCCATGTAGAATTCGGATCATTACAGAATGGTGTGCTTACATTATTCTGTGAGATATGAGCCTAAAAATCTGTAGCCAGTACGATAATTGTCGTGTGTGACTACGGAACAATTACCAAAAAAAATATAGATATGAAAGCAAGACAGATTATTTATTCAAGTACGATAACTGTGCTTGGATTTATTCAAGCATCGCCAATATTCATTTGCTTGGCAAGTACGATAATTCTCCTGAATGTGCTTGGAATTCTTTACGGAATTCTGCTTGTGTATATTTGGAGCAGTACGGAAAAGGGTAAGTGGTATTTCCGTGAGCTGTGGCGATCCACACTCCGCTTGGAGAATTTCATCCTGCCTGGAGTGTGAGGAATCTAGAAAGTACGATAATTGTGCTTGGAAACATTTAGCTAAATTCTGCTTGGAGAAATTCAGGCAGTACGATAATATAACCAATTAAGCAAAAGAATTATGGAAAAGAGAATCAGCAAGGGCGTGCTGTCAGCTGCGCTCATATTAGTTACAAGTTTCGTGTGTGGCATTATTGCTATCGCAGGATTTCTGCTTGGAGATTTTCAAGCAGTGTTATATTCTGCGGTTCTTGAAATGTGCGGTCTATTCATTATCTGCATAATGATAGATGCTATTCAGCAGCAGATAGAGGATATCTGTGAAATGTAGCCAAAACTGAGAGGAGTTTCTGCTCCTCTCTTCTATTAACCAAAATATTAAGAATATGTACAAGACGATAACAAAGGAATTAAGCAAGTGTGAGTTAATTGATATCATGATGGGCATGGACTGCGAGGAAGATATGTGTACACACACATCTATCCAGAGAGTTCTATGCCCTATAAAGGCGTGCGATGAGTTCGGCGGCGATCCTGAGGATTCACGTTCTCTGCTGCCGGGAACATACCTGGCAGTATATCATGACGAGATGGAGGATGAGCCGTTTCCTATGTTCGCAAAGATTTGCGCCCACATCATTACAGATGAGGACAAATGTCAGATGCTCATGAACGGAGACGGCTGTATTCTGATTTTCCTGCTCAACAAGTACGAGTAGCCAAAAATGTGCTCAGGCATTTTCCTGGGCATACTATGTAGAACCATTAAACAGATTGAATTATGCAAGACAGAAAATCACAGAAGAATTTTGAGCGTGCGCTTATGCATGAGATGGAGAAGATCAAGATAGCAGCGCGCCAGTGGCACAACAACAATACTAAGGGCTATAGGGATTTCCGTAGCAAGGAGGCTATCTCAAAGAGTTTCTCGGAGATTGCGGTGCTGTGCATGAGCTGAAATGTGCGTGACGATTGTCACGCATACTATTCACCAATATTTAAGAATTATGATAGATGAAGAATACAAGGAGAATGTAGAGTACATACTCTCTACGATTTTGCCTAAGTTGCAGGAAATCCAAAAAAAAGTATTGAAAAATCAATCAAGACTGAGCCTTGATGTTAGCGTTAGCAATAAAAACGGCGAAGGGTATATAAGTTGTTTTGCCTGTGTCATGAATGACATGGGAGAAATAACGGATACTTGTTTTCCACGTTTCATCTGCGTATGCAGCAAAGAGGAGATGGACGAGCGGCTCAACGAGCTTAAAGAGTTCATCAAGAAGTACATAGCCTGAAAATTGAGGGAGTTTTATCTCCCTCTCCTACAAACCAAATAATGTAGAATTATGAGCAAATGGGTACAATTTTATCATAAGATTAACAAGTTTGACCTTGTGAACATGAGATTCACCGATGAGGTGAGCGTTGTGGAAATGGTGGGCATGGATTCTGTCATGCCTATTGACGGTAGACTTAATCTGTCATCCATACGTGATGTAGTACAGAAGAAGATAGAGAGCATGAAGAAAATCGAGAGTTTCGACCCTTGTGCGTTCTCCATCCTCACCGGCAGTTCTATCCTGAATGCTTCAGAAAGTCCGGTGTACAATCTCTAGCCAAAAAATGGGTAGTACGATAATGTGCTGCCTGCTATTAACCAAAACATATAGAATTATGGAAACAGTAAGAGTAACTGACAGACACGGAATAGAGCGAGAGTGGGATATAGTCACAGAGAGATGTGTAGGGTGCTGCTTTCACGGATTGATGGATGGCAAGATTCATTGCTGTCCTCATAGTATTGCGTGCGGTGGCAAGTAGTCAAAACAGCGGGGCACGTCCTGTGTCCTGCTTCTATTATTAACCAAATCAAAATTCAGAATTATGACAGACGGAGACAGAAAGTTCCTTGCCAGGCTCGTAGCGAGCCACAAGGCAGTTATCAGCGAGGAGTGCAGACGCAAGAACCTCGACAAGAGCGAGTATTTCAGACGCGTAGCACGTGCAGACAAAAAGGCTCAGGAGATTGAGCAATCGTGCATGCGCCCTCGCAAGTTCTAGCCAAACATTCTGTGCAGTCTATCTGCACAGAAACCATGTTAAACCATCAAAATTAAAGAATTATGGAGAAAATGACACAGAAAGAGTTGAAGAGACTCGTTAGAGTAGGAGCTGCCAAGGATATAACACACAGTTCAAGCCGTGCAGCCATCCCGGAAGAATATAGTCAGGTAGGCTATTCTTCCGGTGTGTACGGATGCAACGGAATGCTGTTCCGTGGTCACAGCGGAAAGCTGTATGCCATTTGTGCAAGAACTACGGCTATCTACATTTTTTAGCCTAAAATCTCCCCATTCGCTTGGGGAGTACGATTATTAACTAAATATTAGAATTATGATAACGGATTACTACACAGCCGTACACTGGCTAGGAAATGCGTTCATTCTCTGCAACGAGATTGTAGAGAATGACGAATCAGTGATTGAAAACATCGAGTATCCAGAGTGGACAAATGATGATGAAGAAGGAATGGACAGAATCGAGATATTCCAGTGGTTCCTCACCGACATGAGCGAGGACAACAAAGAGTGGATGCAGAATAATTTCCCTGACCTTATCTTCTCTTACTCTGACAAACTTGACTTGTGGATTCTTTGCGTAGATCATTTTGGAACGATGTGGAAGGGAGTCTCAACGACTACCAACTGCGAGAATGCGGCAAAGGCTAGCCAGCTGCCGTAGCCAAACCAATCCTCACTCTCACGGGTGGGGATTTCTATTAACCAAACACAGATTGAAATATGAAGAAAATTGAGATTACGAGAGCTGGCATGGGTGAGAAATGCCCATATCCGAAGTTCAGCAAATTGCTGGCAAAAGGCTACATAATGTGCCATCGCTGCAAGCATTGTGCTGAAATTATCAGTGAGACAGAAATAATGTGTAATTATAATTAATTCGCCTTATGAAAGAAATCTATATTTTATACAAATGTGACAGATGGCACTCCTCAAATAGTATGGAGGTGGTATTTGTAGGAAGTTCTGTAGAAAAATGCTGTTGGGCGGCGCATTGGAAAGGCGCGACTAACGAGCAGGTAAGACAGCTGAGAGATATTATGCAGTCGCAGTGTACGAGCAATCGAGACTACGAGTTTCAGATAGAACACTGGAATATCGACAAGCTCTAAGCCAAACATTTCCCAATTCTGTAGCAGGAATTGGGATTTCTATTAACCAAAGATTACAGAATTATGAGTGAATTAGAGAAAATCCTGAATGACGATTTGCTGAAGTGTAAAATCGTAGAGTCAGTAGAGAATCCTGTTAGGCGTGTGGACCTTATCAAGTGGACGCACGACAATACATACTCTATTGCAGAGGTACGCAAGGATACCGGCAAGCTAGAGGTCAAAGACTTGAAAGCTGCCAGTGGTCTTGAGGCATACAAGCATTTCTACAGAAATTATGGTGACATTGCCATATGTGGCTAAAACTCCCCACATCATCGTGGGGAACCATTATGAACCATTAAACAGATTAATTATGGAAAAGCTATTTTACAAGATTCAGTACAAGCTTACAGTCAAGGAGATTAATGAGTATGCAGATTCTATAGAGGACAAAACCGATATAGATTGCAAAGTGTGTGATTGGATTGACACATTCAAGTGTATGTATTCAAGTCGCGCTTTCGGTAAGCCGTATTATTCAACCGATTTCCCTTATGCTGTAGAATTGACAATCAGCGAGGAGAATGGTCACGTGACGGCTCACGCATACGATTACGAAGAGTATAGCAAGTGGCAGAAAGAATGTGCCTCGGTTTTCAACGCATGGAAACAGAATCCTGATTCCGATATTCCTATGCCTGATATTGCAGAGGGATTCTCATTTGAGTTTCCAGTTACGAGAGGATTCTCAGATGTGCCAGATAGACGTGATGTCGATATATCATCAGACCTTGATATCGTGTGCGCAATAGACGAGTATATTGCCGAGCGCGAGGGAAAGCAGAAAGTTTATCCTTGGATGCTTAAACAGGTGATGAGCGCTGACGATCTTGGTGTTACAGAGGAAGAGTATGATTCTCTTCTTGAGGAAACATTAGCCTAAAAATATCCCCTAGCATGGGGATATTCAATGTTAAACCATTTAAATAATTAGATTATGGAATTTAGAAAAGGAATTATCTACGCAGGACTTGTTCCTGTAGTAGGCGGCATGATGTGGGTTTCAATAACGCCAGACGCTTCAGATTCGGTTCATTTCTGGAAGAAGAAGCAGTGTGAATCGTATATCCGTAAGAATTTCTCGGGAGAAGAGAAGAAATATCTCCTCTCTCAGCTGAAAGAAGAGAAAAGAAGAGCGAAGATATACTCATGGGCAAGACTTTAAAACATACCTAACAAGGGGAGCTTGCATGCTCCTCTTCTATGAACCAAAATACAAAGAATTATGAAATTGAGACTTTATCACGACACAAGAAAGGAGTTCCGTTTCTGTGTTGACGCATGGACCATTTACGTTCCTTACCCGAAGTGGTTACGTAAAGAGCGTTATGACGCAAAAGGAATTTACCTAGGTTGTTCTCCTACGGAGTATGGGATGATCAGGTGTTGCTGGTGCGAGGACGAAATTACGATTACACGTAATCGACCTTATCTCGGCAAGCGCATTGACCCAAAGACAACATCGAAGGCTTTCCAGAAGATTTTCTATAAATTGGAGAAGCTTTGGAACGAGGCAATCACCAAGAACACGAATGAAGCGTGGAAAGCATGGAGCGAAGCCTAAAATTGGTAGCCAGTTGGCTACCTACCAATAACCAAATACAGAAAATTATGGAAAGAATTACATTTGTAGAGAAGGGCAGTAGAACAATCTACAGACTTGGCAGACGTATAGTATGCTACAGGGATGGTTACAGAGTTTATTTCGGTAAGCCATCAGATGTTACACATAACACGTTCGATGCACTATCAGAGAATATAGCACATGAGTATTGCCTGAAAGTTTGTGAGCGTAAAAAGTGGGAGAGGGTAAAGTACAACAACCCCATAGCCTATAACGCCCACAGAGTATTGAACGCATTAGCTTAAAGATAGCCTCCGGGCTATCACTATTAACCAATTAAACAAAAGAGAATTATGACAAAAGAAGCAAAAAAGGTATTCGATAAGTTTTTCAAGATTCATCGTGACAACGTTGCAGGTAAGACTATCTGCTTTATCTCACGTGGAGAGTGGTCTGATCCTCAGATTGCGTACAAGGGCTATCTTCTTAATTACTGGGACGTTTACGAGCTGGCGTGTCCTGAAGATGCGCCGGAAGATTACGAGCCAGATGAAACAGAATGGTATGACGCTTGTGTGGATTCTCTATTCGGCTACACAGACTGCGGCTTAGAGCCTGACAAGTTTGAGCCATCAGACGCTATGAGCGTGACAGGAATCATCACCATTAAGAAGCCTTAAAAACGGAGGGAGCAATCCCTCTGACATTATTAACCAAATTATTAAAGATTATGAAGAGATATTACGTATCAGTCACAGAACATTTGAACAAGGTAGTCAGCGTTGATGCTGAGAGTGAGAATGAAGCCGTACAGAAAGTGCAGGATGCCTATAATAATAGCGATATTATTCTCGACTCTGAAAATTTCGCAGGTGAGGTAATTGAGATTGAACCAGACCAGCAGTTCTGCTCTGATTATGATGATTCTTACGAGCACATCGACTAGCAAAACTGGGAGAGAAATCTCCCTACAAATAACCAAAACATTATAGATATGAATAATTTAGATGAAAAGAGAGCGCGAGAGATAGCCGATCGTCTCGAAGAAATCCGCAGAGAAACGAACAGCTGTAGTGTACACAACACGAAGCCTCTTTCAAAAGAAAGCCTCCTGGAGCTGTATAGTGAAGAGAATGAACTCATTGATGAGTACAGGGATTTATGGAAAGCTAAAAAGCGCAGCTAAGGACTGCGCGCAATAACCAAAACAAGAAGAATTATGAATGAAGACAAAATCCTAGAGATGTTCTTTGAGAAAGCCAGATGGCAGTATGCCATTGAGAAAGGCTTATTCAAGGATATGAACAAAGCAGTAATGTATCAGCTGACGACACCAGAGGCTCGTCTGGCTATGTATCAGAGGATCAAGAGCGGCAATTACAAGATAATGCCACCGCATACAGCCAAGATTCCGAAAGACAACGGAGATTTCCGTACGGTCTATGTGAATGAGGCTGTTGACAGAATTCTCCTTAGCATAGCCAACGACCTCCTGTTCGAGCTGATGCCAGAGATGGTACATCCACGCTGTACGTCGTACCAGAAAGGTATCGGCTGCGGTCGTGTGGTGCAAGATGTGTCTCGGATAATATACTCGGCAGATGGTAAAATCATCGGATTCAAGTCCGACTTATCCAAGTACTTTGACAACGTGCCTATTCGATTCATCGACTGGTCGTTTGACAGAGTAGAGGAGAAGTACGGAAAATCTGCGCTGATAGATGTCATACGTGACTACTATCACACAGACCTGTATTTCGATGAGCACAACGTACTCTGCAAGAAGTATCAGTCCCTCAAGCAGGGATGCTCTGTTGCTGCATGGCTGGCAGACGTGGTTCTATACCACATCGATGAGAAGCTGTCGAAACTGGACGGATATTATGTCCGTTACTCTGACGATATTCTCTTCGTGGGCAAGGACTACGAGAAAGCCATGGATATTCTGAAGAGCGAGCTGGAGATGATGCAGATGACGCTCAATCCGAAGAAGGTTGAGTACTTGGATGCAAATCATTGGTTCAAGTTCCTCGGATATTCCATCAAGGGTCACAATATCTCTCTTTCGTCCACACGTATCAAGACTTTCCAAAAGGAGATTGAGAAGAGGACGATAAAGAAACGTGATACCACGATGACGAAAGCCATCAATGCAGTAAACAGGTATCTCTACAAGGGGTACTGCGATTATTCCTGGGCTACTCAGGTTCTTCCGGTCATAAACGTGAAAGAGGACATCAACAAGCTCAATACTTTCGTCATGGACTGCATCCGTGCGGTCAAGACAGGCAAGAGTAAAGTTGGTGGTCTCGGATACGTAAAGACTCAGGCTGTAGGTTGCATAGACCGAGGCCGTGGAAGAAACGTGAAAGCAAACAGGGGTAAGACAGAGAGCGAAATCAAGGGGTATCTATCAATCGGCTGTGCTCAGAATGCCTTGCGAACGAGCAGGGCAGCGTACAACACGTTGGTGAATACTCTGTAGATGTAGCTTCCTGCGTAGGAACTGTCAGGAATGAAGATTTGATTTAAACATCCGGTCTCGAAGATCGCGGACAGCATCTCATAATCTGAGATGGTCCAGCGATCCTCTCCACCAGGATATTATCAAGCTAATATAGCTATGCGCAGTATCTTCTGACCGACAGACTCTGTGTATCCGAGCACACGGATGTGAGAGAAGGACGGACTTATTTATGTCACGCCTCTACAACATATTCAGTAAGGGCCACTTTCGCACAAGTTATACTTGAGACCAAAGGGACCTTACTGAAGACGCACAAGGCGTGTCTAATCACAGAAGTACAGAAATGTGCCAGTCCGTATGACTCTCACAGGTGGCGCACACCACCAATCCCTGACGGATGGCTGAAGTTTATGCAACAGGTCTCTTAACCAGAGTAGTTGATCCTGAGGGCGTCGTATACTACTTACGACCTCTGGATCATCTATTCTGGCGAATCCTGTGTCAAATCAGAAACATAAAGTATTGTGCCTAGCCACAGGTCAGGGAATTACCCTAACACGAGGGTAGTCTTCAGAGGAGAGTGAATTTATAGTGCTGTTTACATGCCGCCGGCCTTCACTGGAATCCCAGTGCCATCCGGCGGCTTACAACAGCCCTCGAATCAAGCTGCTATAGCTACGTGCCACGCTCTCAGATGAAGACAACGTTATTGCCAAACGAGGTACACGAGGAGGAATTCTTTATGTCTCGATCTATGCATCAACGCGATATGTCTGGTAATACCAGAAATCTCGCGTATTGCAAGACCCATCAATCGTCAAGATAGAGGAAGGCAACAGCCCTATGAGTGTACCTACAAACAACCATGTGAATTGCATCACGACTTATCAAGAGTATGAGGTTTAATATCCCGTGAGTGGTATACCGTTGTCGATGTCTATCGATATCGACAACCGTATCCAAACACGGGATCGAATCAAGAACATATATCCATGCAACATAATACATGAGATAAGTCATGCGCATTGCAGCGATGTCTGACAAGTTCTGAGAGTTCATCGAGCGTTTCATTGATTCTGAAGCCAAGGATGGGGAAGCGTACGCTTCCTGAGGTTGGCTTCATAACAATGCCGCGCCCTTAATCAAAAACTTAAAGCAATGCAACGTATCAGGTTGAGTCAGACTAGGTTATTGCGAGCCGAATGGTGCGCAAGGAGAATTGATTGTACAATACGGTATCAATCATCCTGCAGATCCAGGTGGTTACCTGGATCTGTCAGGACTTAGATACAGTATTTATCAAGACCTTATAGTTACGCAACAGATTCTCTGAGCGCACTCCTATTTACCAATATTTAAGAATTATGAACAGCAAATTACTAAAGAAGCTTGAGGAAATCAAGAAAGAGTACGAAACGTCAGAAGTTTGCATGGGCGAGATGCTTGATTCAGTAAGCGCAGACGGATTCTCTATCGAGGATGCCCACTGGTTGTATATGCGTGCAATGGAGTGGGCGAACGGAGATAAGTTCTATATCCACGTCGGAGAATACGAAGATGTACTGAGTAAGGATGAACTCGAAGAAGCCAATTTGATAGTGCTAGAATAAGCACTATCCCTATTAACCAATACAATAGAATTATGACATACGACGAGATTATCAATGCAGTTGAGAATGGTGCAAAGTTCACCATCAACTTCCAGAAGAGAACATGTAGAGTGAATGGAAAGGTAGTAATGTCCGAGGAAGATAAGCCGAAAGATACACCTTACCTGACACATGCTGTAGTTCTGTTTGCGATAGAGCAGAGATACAAGGCATACAAGCATTCTGTGCCTTCGGAACGCTCTGAATCACATCGCTGCTACTATTTCAAGGCTTTGCCAGAGAAAGAGCTCTCAGACGAAGATATGATGTACGGTGAGCGACGGGAGGTAGCTAGATGTAAGCTGGAGCTATACATACTGATTCAGCTTCTAAGAGGCAACCTTGCGTGGGAGAACAGATGGGGAAGATGGTTCTGGAAGTCAGAAAATGACAGGGACCTGATTATCCTCAGAGACTGGGTTGAGCCAAACAAGGGTGTGGCGTAAGCCTCATCCACCAGAGTTAAATAAATTTTTAGTAACCAATTTAAAATAATTAGAATTATGAAGCAGATTGTAACAATCACTGGTGAGAACTTGAACATCGTAACTAACAATGTAGAGGCTACAGCAGCTACCGGTAAGAAGACCAAGGCGCAGATGCGTCTCGAAGCTCTTAAGGCAGCAGGTGTTGATACTAGTAAATATTTCCCTCTCGGTGACGACCAGCTTATCAAAATCGAAAATGGTGCAGCAGTTCCTGTTGATATGGACGATGCAACCATCGATGCGGTAGGCAAGCAGATTGTCGAGGGTGGATACGTAAGTAACTGGAAGCTCTTCCGTCGTTGGGTGATGAGTCAGATGTTCCACATGTTGCGAGACATGGAGAAGGACGGCAAGTCATTCAACGAGGTGTTGCAGAAGAAAGGCTACGAGTACCAGTGGCGCATGTTGGAGAACGAGCTGCATGCTCAGATGAAGATGTGTGACCACAAGGACTACGAGAACATCAAGGCGAGAAATCGCTGGTTCAACGGAGTTGTAGCACACGATATGGCTATTGACTATATTAACAAGCTTCGCAGCTATATTGACGACAAGTGCATCTACACTACCAAGATAGACAAGGATGGAAACAAGAAGAAGACATACAAGCATACCTGCAAGGGCAATCCTTATATCCGTCTTCAGAACGAAAACATCTTCGTCGCTGACTTGGAGAGAAAGGTATACAAGCCTCTCCGTGACCTTGCCAACAAGATGGGTGCTGTAGAAACCTACAAGGAGCTCTACGATGCCGTTCGCAAGTTCAACAAGAACCGCAAGCATCTCGCGTGGGATACCAAGCAGGCTGATGCGTTCATTACTGCCTACAAGGGTTCAGGTTCCTACTACACGATGAGAAACCTCATCATGTTCCACGGAGCAAGATTCCTGAAGAACGGACGAAAGATGTCAGAGACAAATTCTCTGAAGGAACTTGAGTCTAAAGCCAAGCTCTACGATGAAGAGGGTTGGAAGATGCTCGGTGTACTCAAGCAGCTTATCAAGGACAATAATATCAGCGTCCAGGGCAAGATTCTTGAATGGAAGAAAGCCAAGAGCGAGAACAAGTAATCATCAGACGTAAGGTTCGCCGCCTAAAGAATGGTGGCTCGGCAGAAATTCACAAGAGCTTCTTCAACGAAGGATCTCCTCCAGTCACTACTGGAGGTAATCCTTCGAGCTAAAGCTCTCTAGATCGAACTATTAAAGTAAGGCGCCAGCCGGGGATCATTCTAGCCAAAAGTCGGTTACTGATTCGGTAACCGATTCTATGTCTAACCAATAAAATGAAGGATTATGAAGGAAATTAATGTAGACACAAGAAAGTATGTGAAGGCTCCTATTGACGGGAAGAATGTCGTCGAGGAATCACTTCTAGACACCATCTTTGACGATTCGCAATATCTCACCAATAAGTTTTTTTCATTGGGATTTGTCGGAGGTGCACCTACAATGATAGAGTATTACGGAAACTACCTATCTATCAGGAAGCTTCGATCGTGGATTACATCTGAGTGGGGTAGAGAGATTGTCAAACGACTGACTGGCGAATCAAAAAATAGCATATACTATTACGATACGAAGCAGTATCTCGACGAACGCCAGGCTGAGCCTTTAATCTATACATTCTTTCTGAGCACAGATTACCTTACAGTAAGATTTCACTACAATGTAAAAGTAGATGAAGATTAGTCAAACAGGTCAGTCGTTAGCAGCGGCTGACTACTCATATCATAACTAAATTTTGTTTAAATGGTTCAAGCCGGTCTGTCGTGAGACACGCCGGTTTTTTTGTTCCACAAGTTTAACCAATTTTAAATTAGAATTATGAGTAGAAATTACTGGACATTAGGTAAGGAAGGAATGAAGACTCGTCTGTCAAAGGCACAGGCAGCTTATGAGAACGCATTAGAGAACGTCAGCGACTTGCATGTCAAGATCAGTGATGGCAACACAAAATTGGGAGCAATCCCATCCGTGTCGCTTATCCCGGTCATGGATTGCGGCAACTGCGCTATCTGTGCAAAGAGCTGCTACGACCTGCGAAACGACCTTATCTACAAGGAGGTAATCAAGACGAGAGCTATCAACTCGGCAATCTATCATGAGGATCCCGAGCGATACTTCAAGGAGATTGACGGGTATCTCGACTACAGATTCCCTCGCGCCTTCCGATTCCATATCGGTGGTGATATCCAGGATAAATGGTATCTTGACAAGATGTGCGATATTGCACGCAAGCACAAGGATACCAAGTTCCTGGCGTTCACGAAGATGTTCGATGTGTGCAACGAGTACCTCGATGAGGGCAACGTAATCCCTGAGAACATGCATATCCTATTCAGCGGATGGCTTGGTCTCAAGATGGATAACCGCCACGGATTTCCGGAGGCGCATCCTATCTTCGAGAGCGGAACGTCTGCTCCGGAAGGAACACGTCTGTGTACCGGAAACTGCACAGAGTGCCTGAAGGAAGACAGACTATGCTGGTCCATCGGCAAGGGCCAGGCGGTAGGATTCCTTGCACACTAGCCAAAATCCTCGTCAGTAATGACGGGGTACTATGTTTAACCAATTAAAATTTTGAATTATGGCAACAGCAAGAAGAGGTACAAGAATACTCAAAGCTTCTGACATCATGAAGAGAAAGGGCATTGTCCAGAAACAGATGGACATGGACAAGTTCAACGAGGTTGTAGAGAATTTCTTTATGACCCATGAGCCTAAGGAGACGATTCTCCTTACGCCGAAGAGATTCATCGAGATGGATAACCCGCCAGAGGGAGACTTCATCGACTATCTCGATGTCAGCGTGTGGGAGAAGAAGAGTGAGGACCCGGATGACCCGTTCGATTTCATAGACTATCAGTTCATGAAGAAGAACGGAATGCTCCGTCCTATCCTTATGGTGAACGAGCCATTCATCGGCAATGCTGCCGGGTGGCTGAGAGATTTTTGTGGATTCACTGTGAAGAGCAGAACACGAAAGAAGAAGAAGGAATACATCGTGTCTCTGCCTGTGTAAAGCCGAACAAGGCGTGGAACATTATTGTTTCACGCTCCTAGTATTAACCAATTAAAGTAGAATGATTATGGAAATAGTAGATGTAAATGTAAAAAATCTGAGTGAATTCGATATTGAGAACGATCTCTATCATGACACTCTGTGGGAGAATATGTTCGACGATGGCGAGTATACGGACGACGGATGCAACGAGGCTGTAGGTTTCATCTATTCTAACGCCTGCCATGCAGAAGTTTATGGCAACTCTATGGATGTCAGATGGATAAAGGATAACTCAGACAATCTCCGCCTGGCTATGGTGGCAAACGACCTGGTAAATAACCTCATGGGCACAGAGCAAAAGAAAATTATCACCGAGGAAAACAACGGAACCACGCTCCTTACTTACGCTGGTATATATCTTAACATCTTCGTCAATTTCGAGATGCGTCACATACAGATTCTCGCTTACCAGGAAGCCTAAAAAGCCCTCTTCGGAGGGTGCAAGTATTAACCAATTAAAATTAAAAATATGAATGATTTTTTAAAAATAGCAGAGGAATTAGACTGGAGTTATAATGTAGACGATACACCTAACGAAATAGGTGAGGTTTGCGTCGAGTTAGAGAAGTATTCCCCACAAGACCAAGATTTCATCGCCACAATTTGGTTCGAGAATGGCAATAAGTCTGACTTTATGGATAAGTTGTATCAATATTATAGCGACTTCGATCCTGACGAGGAAGCCAGTAAATGGATTGGCGAGGATGGACATGGTGCTAACGGCGCGCCATACAAATTATCGGATATTTTGCAAGATATGGAGGATTGCAAGGATATGCTACTAGATTTATGGCACGAGTATTTTTACGATGAGTACCCAGAAAATCGTCCAAATGAGACCGACGAAGGGAAGCGACTCGCAGGAGAAATCGAGGAAAAATCCGGAAAGCATTACCACTCGTGCTCTCTACAGAATTATCCGAGCGGTAAGTACGGCGTTATCATTGATGGCTGCCAGAAGTTTCTATCGGAATGCAAGGAAGAGACATTAGCCTATATGAAAGGCGTGCTTACGGGCCTTGATATCGAAAGAAAAGACTAAGCCAAACAAGCCTGCCGGAAGGCGGGCATCAATTTAAACCAAAATATTAAGATTATGAAGAGAAAAGTATTGAAAGACAAGATTGATGAGTTGCGTTCAACAGCAAAGATGGAACTTGCATGCACCATCCGTGAGATAATGCGAGAGCGCGGAATCCTAAGCAAGGAACTTGAGAACCCGGTTAAGTGCAGCGACGGGCTTTTCGAAGCTGTCCTCATTGAAACTAATGGCAAGGATACCGCTATCCCGACTATCACGCTACGTATGATTAGCTACAAAAGAGTGGTAAAGAGAGTATCCCCTATGGATTTTGAGATGGATTTCGAGTCGCTCGCCCGTATTGCTTACGAGCTAAACGATGAGTTTGAAAGTTAATTTAGCGTTAAAAACGGCAAAGACGATGGTTTATATTATAAACTTTTCGTATCTTTGCCACTAGTAACCAAAATTATAGAATTATGACAGAAGAAATAAGAATCAAGACAAGAGATTGGGAGAGACTTCTGAGCTACACACAGCAGCAGAAGTACAAGACTGCCATCAAGCAGGGTTGGTTCGCCAATTATCACAGCAACGCCTGGAGGCATGACACGTTCTATGGCGCATACATCTGGAAATATCCGAAGCTTATTAAGGTTGTAAGGATGTTCGAAGAGATGCTTGGACATAAGCCATTATGGGAAGACATCACGGACGACAATCTGCGCGACCTCTTCGAGAAGATCCAGGAAAACTACGCTCCTAACTCGGCAAGAACCGTATGTGCAACCATCAAGGCTGTGATACGTGAGAACGATGCTACCAGGGAAATTCCTAGTCCTACGTTCGGCAGAATTCTCAGAGCGAAGGCTGTACCGGTCCAGTCTGTATATCTCTCTGATGAGGAGATAAACAGAATCATAAAGTACAACCCTCACGGGAAAACAAAAAGATATGTTCAGAGAATGTTTATCATGGAATGTCTCTGTGGCGCACGTTACAGCGACTGCCAGAGAATGACGGAAGAGAACATAGATGATACCGGACACTTCCTCGTGTATGTTACTCAGAAGACAAAGACCGAGGTAAGGGTTCCACTTCACAAGAAGCTCCGCAAGTTCCTCGTATGCGGTACTGGTGACGAGCCTCTTCCGGGTGAGATAGGTGAAAGAACGTTCAATAGAGCACTCCGCGATATCTGTCGTGACTGTGGAATAGATACGAATACAAAGGTGTTCAAAGCTGGAAAGGAAGAGACTGGAAAGAAGTATCGGTTCGTATCATCCCATACCGGCAGACGCTCGTTCGCAACGAATCTCTCAAAGAAGGGAGTGCCTCTTGAGCAGATTGCCGTCATGATGGGACATACCAGTAACGGTATGCCGAATATCCAAATGACACAGCGCTACATCGTCGGTAAGACCGAGATTGACAGCAATACACTGAGATTGTTCGGCGTCTATGAAGAAGACCTCGATAACGGTCTAGATGAGGATTAAGCTAAAACTGGAGGTGGTTAGCAGCCATCTCCTGCCATTGTTTAACCAATTAAAATAATGAATATGGTAGAAGATTATACGGTAGAAGAGTTGAATAAACTCATCAATGAGTGCCGGAAGAAGTACGAACAGCAAGAAAAGGAGACCGTTATGAAGGCTCTGACTGGCGAGATTGGTACGAACTCCGCAATGGTGGAAGAGTTGGAGATTCTCAACATCCACTATCACGATGAAATGGATGAGTATGATATCACTGCACCTGACCTGAATCCAGATCTTATCGAGAACTTCAAGATGGCAGAGCGTAATGGCAAGAACGTCATCTTCGAGGCACAGGAGTATCTGAAGATTCTCGGTATGTGCGAAGAGATGTTCAACCAGAAGATGTGGGTCAACGAAGATGGCCACATATGCGATGAAGAAGGTAATAGACTTTCCGCCGACAGAGAGCATCGTGTTTTCGAAGTTGTTAAGTGCGGGAAATAAGATATTTCTAGTTTTTCATAGCTAGATTGTTTAAATGAGTGTCCTCTCTTGCCCGTGAGGGTAGGAGGGGATTTTTTAAAACGGCCCCGATTAGCCCAAAATAGGGAGCCTCGGCTCCTGTCAATTAATAACCAAGCCCTACGCATCACGGTCAAGCGAATTATATGGAAAGAAACGACATAGTAGTATTGGAGAATCTTCAGCAAGAAGATGACCAGCCAAGATACCTCGTTGTATTAGCCAAAGAAATCGAAAATCATGCAGCAGATGGCAGTAGCTACGATTATTCTTTAGAGAATAATGATAGCGAGTGCGAGTATGATATGATGAAGGCTATAGAGAAGAAGTTCGGAATTAACACTGCCGAGTTGTCTTTATATGGAGAAGACAACGAACTCGAAGCTTGCATCGGTTCAGAAATCAGCGATGAGTTGCTTGCTAAGATAAACGATTTCGCAAAGACCTGGAGAAAGGAAAACGAATGGTTCGACAGCCCTACATATTGGAACTATTACGATGGTTCTGGTTACAAGTCCGTTTTGCTTCATAGCGAAGTGGAATACGCGAACGACAATCGTCAGTACGATTTGCTCGACAGCAATGACGATACCGCAAAGGACGTTATTGCGGCATACGACAGAGCCGAGGATGTTCCAAGACAATGGGAAAACGGATATTATACCTTCATTGATGAAGAAACTGGGTATGAGATTAGATTCTCTCAATGGTACGGACACGCAAGTATGGCAGACGTTTATTAAATTCATTACACTTTAGCCCTAAGCAACACGGTTAAGCGAAAAGAATATGGAGAATATATTAGAAAAGACGGTGAAGGAAAATGGAAATATCGACTTAAACGAATTAAGTTGGAAGCAGGTCGTTGCACTCCTGGGTGCCTGGGATTCCAGCTTCGCAAGAAATGAGAACACATCGTTCTCGGAGATGGTGAAGCGATGCTATAAATCACGCCCATGGCATGAGAATGCGAATATTATCTATTTGCATCGAGATAACAAGAAAACTACCATCCTCCATCACGCCTGTTACAATCTCGACGAAGCAGAGGAAAATATGATATTTAATTTGCTCAAAAAGCAATTAAAGTGAATCTCTACGGATGCAGTAGAACGAAAAAGCCCCGACCTAAGCCGGGGCTACCACAGACCATTACAGTCTGACATCTACGATAGTAGAAATTTGCTCTTTATGAGCGTTTAAATCCACAATTCCGAAGAATTGACCGTCAACGGAAGTTTATTTTTATTTCAATTCCATAAATGGTTCGATTAAAGTCTTCCGAAGACATGTGCAAAGATAGTGGATTTATTTCAGAAAACAATATTTATTCAACAACAATTAACGAATTTAACTAATATGTACAAAGTCATAAGTACAGAATATCATTTTTATCCTCATGTCGTGCTAGAATTGCAGGATACCGCCACCAAAGAGACAAAGTGGTGGTGCTACGCTGATTTTCATGACGAGGACCTGTGCAAGGAACTTGGGGTGAAGGACCTTACCGGTTGTACCCTTGACAAACAGCCAAGTCACGGGACCTGGATATCCAAGGAGGATATAGGACATCTGTAATCGCAGGTTCTCATACAATTAGCCGCTTATCACTTAACAGATAGGCGGCTATTTTATTAAGATAACCACCAAAAAAGCAACGAAAATCATACTTTTTTCTTAAACTACGTTAATTGTAAATATTCTGTACTTTAATGAATATTACAATCAGCAGATTTCACTTCGCTTGAAACCTTTAGCTATACCAGTATCTTTAAAACGTTTGTCCTCACTTTTTACTTTAATAAGTCCGGTTTATGGCGTAAACGAAACTATTGCACGGAATAGAAAATCGTAGTATCTTTGCAGTGCTTGTTAGAAGTCGCGCGCTAGCAAATAAATAAGATTATCTGAAGTTGACTAGCTCAACTACAACGATATACCCTATCCAAAGTTTGGAGCGCGACCCAGACGGCGGATAGGGTTTTTCTTTACCCTATCTCAAAGTTCCAAGCAAAAAAGACATACGAGGTTCAATCCGTGCAGTCCTCTTCGGAGTTATCGACCGATATATAAAACTGCTCTGTCAGATAAGTTACATTATGGTTGTGTAAATCCCGCAACGTGTCACCTCACGACGGGTGCCCATATCAGAAATGAGAAAGCCGACCATAACGAACAAAGCTCTGTGGGTATCAGAAGACTTATGCTGGCTTTACAAGGAGTACGAACTACTATGGTATATTATATATATTGTAGTTGATAAAAAATAAGGTTCGGCTCGCTTGGCTATCCCATTTATTCTTATGGGTATAGAGGTGTTGTATATGTAAATGAAGAAAAACGTTAAACATTAGTTCTATGGCAAGAATAACAAGAAACAAAGCTGCCGAGATACTGGGAGTATCAAGACAGACCATCAGCAACTACATCAAGGAAGGCATCCTTGGAAGCTACGTAGGCGAACACGGCATCCTGTATGTCAACAGCGAGGATATCGAGAAATATGCTCAGAAATACAAGATGATTGCAGCAAACGAGAAGATGATTGACGAGAAGCTCAAGGAAGTCGAGTATCGCAAGCGCGCAATCAACGTAGAGCTCTCTGAACTGAGAGACAGAGCTACCGCAAACGGCAAGCTGGCTGCAAACGCCGTAGGCATGCTGTTCGGTGTAATCAACACAATGTCGCATCTTGGTGTATTACCGAATCTGACCTATCGTGAGTCCAGTCTTCTGAAAGACATAATTAACGGAATGACCTATGACGAGCTGTCAATCAAGTACGGCGTGTCTGCAACGAGAATCAGGCAGATTATAGACAAGACTTGCAATAAACTCACCTACAACGAGGATATTGTCATTGCTGAGCTCTCAACGAACAGAACCTTGCAGTATGAGGTTGAGCGCCTGAAGAAGGTAATCAAGTCGCTACAGGTAAGCTTCGACGAATACCGGCGCGCGAAAGGAGACAAGCCTGTCAGTAGCGCAGTACTTCCTCCGCTGATCCTTTCCAGGGATATAAATGACTGCGGCTTCTCTGTCCGCATCCTGAATGCACTCAAAACACTCGACGTATATACAGTAGGTGACCTGGTTCGTAATCTCCGCGGAAGGTCAGAGCTTATGAAGCTCAGGAATCTCGGCAATAAGAGCGTATATTCCATCCTTGACTTCGTTGAGGAAAACAATCTTGACTTCAAGGAGAACGGAGAGTCTGAGGAAGACTTCTACATCAGGCTCAATAACAAGTTGTCAAACCAAAAAGACTAAGTATAATTTTTTTAAAATTTTAAACATTATGAGTGTAAAAAACATTATTTTGGCATCAGTACTCGCAATAGTAGTACTCGCCGCAGGTTCAGTTATCGGTTGTTATTTCCATTACAACAACCAGGAAATCTCACTTCGCCAGCAGTCTGAGGCTCAGCGTGGCAAGATTGAGGGTGTTCACGACAAGATGTGGAAGGTTCTTCAGAATAAGGCACAGGTTACGGATGAGTACAAGTCCGCATTCGAGTCCATCTATCCGAAACTTATCGAGGGCAGATACTCAAAGGGAGACGGCTCTCTTATGAAGTGGATCAAGGAAAGTAATCCTAACTTCGACGTTTCGCTATACAAGGACCTCATGCAGTCAATAGAGATTCAGCGCTCCGAGTTTCAGACATCACAGGAGAGAATGCTCGATATCATCCGTGAGCACGAGACGCTCGTGAAGACATATCCGGCGAAGTGGTTCATCTCCGATACAAAACCTATCGAATACAAGGTTATCTCCTCATCCAAGACAAAGATGATCATGCAGCTTGGAGAGGATAACGACGTAGATCTGTTCAAGAAGTAACGGCTTATGGAAATATTCATATTCCTAATCCCATTCGTGGTTGCTGCTTTCCTGTTGATTTTCTTCAGGAAGCAGACCACATGGTGGGAATACGCAGTACTCATTGTTCCTTCCATCCTCATAGGCATCCTCATGGAGTTCGTGTTCAAGCAGTCCAATGCTGCTGACACGGAGTATCTCGGAAGCTACGTGACAAGAATCCGTCATTACGATGCCTGGAATGAGTACATACACCGCACGTGTACAAGGACTGTCGGAAGCGGAAAGAATCAACGTACGGAAACATACGATTGTTCGTACGTAGACAATCACCCTGAACGTTGGACTTATTTTGATGCTAGGAACAAGGAAGAATACTTCATGACCGACAACGAGTTTAATGTAGTCAGAAAGATTCTCGGAACCCCAAGCGTGTTCATTGATATGCACAGGGATTACTACACTAAGGATGGCGATGCTCAGGAATGGGCGTGGGATGGCTCCATTGAAAACTCGTACACATTATCTTCCGAGCACGATTATAAGAATAAAGTGAAAGCCTCACGTTCTATTTTCAAGTTTGAGGATATTGATTATCAACAGGCACGAAAGCTTGGATTGTTCGAGTATCCGGATATCGTTCTTTATGACCAGAACCCTGTGCTTGGACTGAAGATTCCGAAGAACCAGGAGAAGGCGATGAGATGGCTGAACGGATACTATGGCGAGCGGAAGCAGTTTAGGGTGTTCGTCCTGTTTTTTACGAACAAGCCGGAAGAAATAGTTGAAAAGCAGCGCTCATACTGGCAGGGCGGCAACAAGAATGAGCTTGTCGTGTGCGTAGGAATCGATAAGAACAAAAAGGTTAAGTGGTGCAACGCATTTTCATGGTGTGATAGTCCGGTCGTAGGCGTTAAGAGTAGAGACTGGTTTATGAGTAATCCTGTAAATCTCGAAAAGTACGCCGAGTATATCGGTCCGATTGTAGAAAAGGAATGGCACAGAAAGAACTTCTATGATTTTGACTATCTCACAATTGAACTTACCGACGTACAGTACTGGGCCATCATTATTATCTTGCTTATATTCAATATTGTAATGAGCTCCTGGATTGTAACCAATAATTATAAAAACGATTTGTAGCGTGTCAACAACCCACAGGTTAAAGACCTGTGGGCTTGAAAAAGCCCAAGTTGATTAGCCTAAGCACTTCGGGTGCTACGTTAGGAGAGAATATATAGGCACCAACGGATGTTTGTTCAAGTCTGTTGCTCTGCGGTCAGTGATTAAACAGTTCTGTGAGGTAGGAACAGTGTTGCTGACAAAAAACCTTTCCATAACATTGGCGATGAGCATTTAACGGAGAAATCCGACTTACAGTAAAATTAAAAAAAGTAAAAAACGAATGGTTTATGTAATAGGCAAAGAAGGACAGGCACTTATGCCGACTGAAAGATTTGGCAAGGTGAGAAGATTATTGAAAAATGGTCTTGCTCACGTTGTATGCCGTATCCCATTCACAATTCAATTGGATTATGAGACAACTTATTTCGTTCAGCCCATAAGTTTGGGTGTAGATGCTGGTAGTAAACATATCGGCATTTCGGCAACAACAAGTGAGAAGGAATTGTATGCAGCAGATGTAGAACTGAGAAATGACATTGTGGAGAAACTATCTACTCGTAGAGAACAAAGAAGAACGCGTAGAAATAGATTACGTTATCGTAAGGTTCGTTTTAACAACAGAGTATCTTCAAAACGCAAAGGTTGGTTAGCACCATCTGTTGAAAACAAGATTCAAACTCACTTAACTGTTGTAGAAAAAATTCATAAGTTCCTACCAATAACTAATATCGTAGTTGAGACTGCTTCATTTAACATACAAAAGATTAAGAATCCAAGTATATCAAGCGAAGAATATCAGAAGGGCGAACAGCTTGGCTTTTGGAACGTCCGCGAGTATGTTTTGTTTAGGGATAATCATACTTGCCAACATTGCAAGGGTAAGAGTAAAGATCATATCTTGAATGTACATCACATTGAAAGTAGAAAAATCGGAGGAAACTCTCCAAGCAATCTAATCACGCTATGTGAATCTTGCCATAAGGCATATCACAATGGTAAGATAGATATAAAGGTAAAACGTGGTGCATCATTCAGGGATGCAGCATTTATGGGGATTACTCGTTGGACTACATACGAGAGGCTAAAGAATATCTATCCTAATGTAAATATGACTTTTGGATATATCACAAAGAACAATCGTATCACTAATGGTCTACCAAAAGACCATTATGTTGATGCAAGATGTATAAGTGGTAATTCTAAAGCAAAACCGCTTGGGTATTATTTCTACCAAAAGAAAGTACGTTGTCAGAATAGACAAATACACAAGGTTAATTTCTTGAAAGGTGGTAGGAAGAAGCTCAATCAGGCACCATTCTTGGTAAAAGGGTATAGGTTGTTTGACTTGGTTGAATACCAAAATGATTTGTATTACATATTTGGGAGAAGAGATAGCGGATTCTTTGATATTAGAAAATTGGACGGAACAAAAGTAAACAAAGGTTCTATCAGTTGTAAATACATACGATTGGTAGACATCAGAAGAAGTGTATTAACAGAAAGAAGGAAAAGTTGCTCAATTCCTCCCACAAACTAAAGATTTGTGGGTTTCCTTGAGCTAATTTTATGAAAGAAAGATTAAAAATGATTTTCGACCGCATTGACATCTTTGTCGTGTGCATCATCCTCGGGAGCTGCCTCTGTATTGCGGAGGCCTTTCTTGGAATCTGGGACGTGTTTGCTGACTGTTTTGTCATTACACTTCTTGCTACCGAAGTTTGCTACACTCTCCGCTGCAACGAGAAGCTTAAAATAGAGCTGATAGAGACAAAGGAAAAGCTGAAGAAGGCGGAGAGTGAACTAGTTAAAGTTAACAGGAAGCTGACGTATACAGAGATGGAACTGGAATCAGCCCGTCTACAGGTCGCCAGAAAGAGCAAGGTCGTAGACGTCTATAGACTACTGCGAGATCTGTGGAAGAAAAGATGGAATTGCGAACACGCCAAGGTCAATTACTGCAAACGCAAGATAACATCGAAGCAGCTTGTTGATGCGATGAATCATGCAGAGAAGGAGGAATCTGAGATTTCCGATAAAATCGTTGAGGTTGACAAGGAACTCAACGAGCTCTATAATTAGATACTTGCCATAAAACAACTTTCCCCACGTCATTTGCCGATGGCGTGGGGATTTTATTTGTTAACCGTTCAGATAGTCTATGACTTTTCGGTTCGCCTCGTCTATCTTCTTATTGTCGAACTGAATATAAAGGTCAGTGGTTGAGGAATCCCACTCGCTATGACCTAGAGCCTTGCCGATAACTTCCTTCGGAATGTCGATGCTAGCAGCTATGGTAGCCCAGCTTCTTCTGGCGGTGTACCATATAATATCCTTGTGAAGGGGATTGATTTCCTTCTTGATTAAGGCGCCTCGCTTGTTCTTCTTTATCTCGGTAGGTCCGATTCTCTTCAGGTAGTCACCAAGCGTTCTACGGAAGCTTGACTCCTTCGTTCCGTCATCCAGGATGCACAGAAGATGGTCCTTTCCCTTATACTTCCTGATGATTTCCATCGCTTCCGGCTCAACCTTGATGTCGTAGAGCCTGCCGGTCTTGTTGCGCTTGTATTGGATGCGCCCTCTCTTGATGCAGTCAGCAGGAAGTTCGAGCAGGTCGGAGAGGTTGATGCCTATCAGATAGAACCCGAGCATGAACAAGTCACGGTACTTCTCCATGAAAGGCTCTACCGGAAAGTCGCGATACTCCCTCATCTCATCGGCACTCAGATACAGGTACTGCTGACGCTCCGTCTTGATGGAAAACTTACGGAAAGGATATTTGGTTGTAATCTCGTTGTCTATGGCCCAGTTGAATACCGTGCGTATATTTCTGAGGTCGATGGCGATTCCACCGCTCATGCGCCCTTTCAGGAGCTCGTGTGCCTGGAATCTTTCAAGCCAGTCCCTGTCGATGTTGTCGAAATCCGCATGCTCATCGAAGGATTCAATCCTCTTCCTTGTTCTGAGGAATATCTCCTTTGTGCTGTCCTTGGCCTTGGTCTTGATGAACTCATCGATGTAGTAGAGGATATTCTTCTCTACCGATGCAGCCCTTCCGTTGATGATGGCTTTGATTTCGTCCTTCATCCTTGCTGCCGGAAGATCACCATTCATATAGACATATTCTTCCACGGACGCAAATAGCCTTGCTAGCATGGCCGTCTTGGCTCTTGCGTTCGGAACACTCTTCGGGAATACCATCCCACTGAATTTGACGGTACTCGTGATACCGGTATAGACCTGGAATCTCTTTCCCTGATAACTGATGATGAAGAAAACCTTTAGGGACTTTCCTTCAACGTACGTCTTGATGCTATTCATACTTACTCACAGATTTTACTCACATTTTTTACTCACAACTCAATTTTACTCACATATTACTCACAAAACTACTCACATTGGCGTACATTATGCACGATTTTGTACCTATTTTGTGGATGAAAATGATGATTTTTGATTATGTTTTTATAGTGAAAAACGATGTAAGTGGCTGATTATCAATACTTGAGCGAGATACGGGAGTCGAACCCGCCTCACAGGCTTGGGAAGCCCGTGCACTACCGATGTGCTAATCTCGCGAAGGAAAATACTAACTCCTTTCACAAGAAAGAGCCACGAGCGGGACTCGAACCCGCGACCCACGCATTACGAATGCGTTGCTCTACCAACTGAGCCATCATGGCTT
>ERZ809742.1-NODE-1-length-150105-cov-33.2804_pt1 | contig 150105 bp, 171 predicted proteins | sample MGYA00520278_ERZ809742 | MGnify/ENA primary metagenome ERZ809742 (study PRJEB31588, sample SAMN03401275) | human gut metagenome | study: EMG produced TPA metagenomics assembly of the PRJNA231909 data set (A prospective, longitudinal analysis of the... | reverse complement strand
AGGGACTATAGAACGCTGTTTTAAAACGCTGATAGTCTTAATTTTGTTGAGAGGGAGTGCCCTCCCTCTCCCCCTCTCCAACCCCCGCTAATCCCCCGGCTTTCCGCATAGAACCCACGCCCTACCGCCTCACTACCGGCATACGGAGAGCGCTACAAGCTTATACTCTGGCATGGAGTATGGGGGATTTGGAGATAATATCATTCCATAGAGAGAATAGAGAGACTTCAGCCCACGCCCTACCGCCTGCTCCTCCTATCAAGATAGATATTTAAGCCTATAATCAAAGCCAATAAGGAAAAGCAAAAGACCATTACAATATTATACTGATCCGGTCCGTACTCCAACATAGAACGAATACCAACCGACAGAAAATACAAGTCAGCTACTAATAAAAACCACCACATAAAATAAAAAAAATACAATAAGTATGTCCGAAAATACGGGTATTATAAAACCTAACTAATTAATAATCAAGCATACCTCATTTTTGAGAAAAATACAATAAGCTTAATTTTCAATCCATAGAGACGAAAAAGGCGGCATCCGACACCCTATTTTGGGTCAGAAAACCGCCTAAAGTTTCGTTTTAAACCAATTTTAACGACATGATATAGACAAAATACCGGCATTATATCCAAACTATCATATTTTAGTTTCGTTTTAGACCAATATAGCTCACATCCGCCGTTCACTCTCAGAATATCCTACCCGTAAATAGAAAGAGTAGGATACAAAAATAGGGCTGCTCCGATATTCGGAACAACCCTACTCCTGTTTAAATACTGTTTATGTTTTCCTTCACGTATGTTCGTGATGTATGGACTTTGCGTTTGCATTTGTCCTTTCCCGTATCGGCATGATACGCTTCTTTGAGATCACGATACAACATAAATTCACGATACGCTCTTTTCCGCTTTTCTTTAGCTTCTTTCCTGGACAGACCGCGGACATCTACCATATAAGATTTAAATTTCCTTTCCATTTTCTTTATGCTTTAATTATGATTAACTCCATCTATTAAGTGCTTCAATATAGAAACTCTCCGCCTCTTTATACTCATTTTCACTAAGTGTTTCCACCGTCTCGATATAGTTACGCAATGTTATTTTTACGCAACTGTTTTTAGATTTATTGAACGCTTCAATTAAAGCGTTGATCATTGCTTTCTTTTCCATGCTATTATATTATTTATAATTTAGAGGTTGCTCCGGAATCGAACCGGACACGCATTCCTATCCTATAGAGATTTTATGCTACAACCAACAGCCCGTAATTAGTACGTAGTTCTTGCGTACAGGCCCGTACTATGTTGTTATTATATTTTCCGTCTGCTACACAACTTAGCCACAAATAAAGGCGATTGTGTCCTTGCGTTTTGATACAACATGTTCCTACATGTTAGGCTACATGTTTATACCCTGTAATTTAATCTACAGCCTTGTCCTATTTTACGTGCAGGCAAGTAAGGCACGTTTCGGCCTGGAGATAAACCGCGTACAACGGTATGTTTTCCAAACTGTACTAACATACCTAACATAACTACATTTATCCAATGTAGTACATGCAGTAATACCAGCCCTTTAATTGCCAACGGCAAGGGCAAAGGTATATCTATCTCCAATATGTAAAATAACTCTCTGTTTTGTCAGCTTCAGTCTAAAGCATACGCGGGACGTGCACCCACTGACAACGGCGTACAAGCGCGTTTAACGGTACGCGCCTAACCTTTTTTTTACTGCTGGTTGCTTTCATGTGTTAAATACTCACTCACGCACTTTGCAATGGTACGGATTGAATAAGATTTAATCCTAACGGCTACATAAGTAGCTTTATACTCATCCGTTTCTTTAACAAGCCACTTTGCGCTTTTTTTAGTCTCCAACGTTTCAGCGGTTGAAAAACCGAAAGATTTATACTCCCCGCCATAAATCACATTTTCCGCGCACCAGTCGGCCGTTTTTGCCTCGATTCCTTTCTCCTTGTCTACCTTGTTATCCTTATATACTTTAGAGTATAGAGAAAATTTAACAAAGGTATCACCCACTTTAGGCAACATTTGGCTACACACGGCAACCAGCCGTTTTTTGTCCTTTGCGAGTGCTGCAACCTTTACAGCATATTCGGCTGGTATTTCCAACGTCTTACAAATTGCTTTCAGGTCAGCACCATTTGCAAATAAAGCATTATACAACTTTACAGCACCCACCAGGTTAGAGGCATTCTCTTTAATAACAGCGTTCTGTAGCTTGTTAACATTTTTTTTCGTGATCATAACCCAATATATTTTAATTGTTAAACAAATGATATTCAATTTAATAGCCAACAACGCTGGCAATTACAGATACAGATATAGTTAGCCCAACGGGTACACTATATAGGTTCACTGTGTTAACTCGTGATCTCTCTTAATCACATTGCAAATATACTACATTTACCATTACTACAAATATATATGCTATCTTTTTTTTGTTAACTTGTATTAATTTCGATTCTATCATCTGATTATCAGCAATTTACAAAACATACAAGAGCGGTATTATACGCGTACATTAATATGTAGGATATATGCTTATTTAAGTGGCTTATAATCAATATGTTATAATAATACATTGATTATCAATAATTTAAATAAGTGATTGATAATCAGCGAGTTTTTAGGTTTGAGGTAAAAACGCGTTTCCGGTTTTCCAGCGAAGGGGGTGTGGGGGAGAAAACGCGTTTCGGGGGCGGGAGGTTCGTGATAGGTACCCCCTCTCTCTCATCACATAAATATTTTTTCTCATATCTCTCATCACATAAATATTTTTTCTCATATCTCCCGTCACATAAACCTCTTTCTCATATCTCTCTCATCACATAAACATTTCACCATTCCTCTCCCTCATCACATAAAAATATGGGGAACCTATCCAAAGTTCCCCATACTTATTTTACGACGGTAATTATTTACTTTCCCATATTAGTTTATCTTCGGCTATTCCGATCTTTACTTCCTCGCACTTTCTCCCTATCCATCCATTGAGATACGAGAATGGTTCTGAGTTTTTTACTTCTTCTCCTAAGAAATTAAAAGCTTCAGTAGAAACATGGGATGCTTCATGGCAAACTGTTTCAAAATCAATTATTTTCTTATTAATAAACCATATCAAAAATCCCGTATTAGGATTTAATTTACACCCTCCGTATGGAACGGATACAGTTACAGCCTTGCTATTATCTACGTAACTAAAATCGTTATTGAAACATTCTACCATGCCAGATACGTCTTTTCCTACGTATATCCACAGATTAAAAGGATAGACTTCCGGATAGAACTGATATAATTCACGCTTCATTTCGATAAAAGTTTTTTACTTTCAAGGAAGTCCTTAAACTGGTCACTTGATACGTCTATAACGAATCCAGCAGCACCGGCATGTCCTCCACCACCGAATCTCTTACTTACCTCACAGCAATCTACGCCGTCTTCTACGCATTCATAAAGAGAGAACCTGACTTTACCACCTGGCATGATACAAAATGGCATCAGGGCTTTAATTTTTCTACCGTCTAACCAGTCTCGTGTAAGAGAATCAAATACTTTAGAACTAAATTCCGTGGTATTCATCGCCACGACCTTCACCTCATCGACGTAAGCTTCGAACGAATACGCACTTACCTCTTGTTCGTTTTTACCAGCCATGTAGTTAATTATAGCACGTCCTTCTTTGGCAAGATCATAAAAAATAAGATCAATTTCATTGTCTTTCATATTTTCTTTAAAGTGATCATATAAATACGACAATGCAATCAATACATTGAGTCTTATTTTTGATCTCAAGGCATACTGGACAGCTACTACCGTATCCCAGCCTAAACCGGATTCTTTATTCCACACATCGTAGTCTGACAGACACCGGACGATCGCCGGCACCTTCCCCATCAGCAGGTCGGCAGCCAGCGCGCACGCACCAGAACCGACTCTCCTCAACCCTGGAACTACGAACCCCCATGTCTTACTGTCTTCTATAATTCCCTTGTGGTGATCTATCCACATCAGGCTCTTCCCTTCATCAAGCCACTTTTTGAAAACCGTTTTAGAATAGGCTCCAAAAGACACGTCAAGAACGTAAACAACATCTAAGTCACGCACTTTGCTGGTAACTTTCTTAACATCATCTTCATACGAATACGGGATATAAACAACATCCCTGTCTTTACTGTTTTCGTACATGGTTGCGATGGCTGCCGACACAACGCCATCTAAATCTGATTTATGATAAACTATTGCTGTTTTCTTTACTTTCATAATATAAACTCGTAAATGTAATATTATTGTCTCCTTTATCTATTCTTATAATATCACTATATCCTCTATAATCCTGATCTTTTTTAATACGAACCTTCAAAGTAACTAAAGGAGGTTTACAGGCAGGAGGAGTGTCAAACTCATCACTATAAATATCTTGCAATTCAATTTTTATATTAAGATCAACTCCATATGGATTTTCAAGGATATATATATGATCGTTGTTTAGAATAACTATTCCTTCACTTGTATGTTCTTTGGACAATACATAATTTAAATCAAGATCTTTACCAACAAACTGAATAACGTCCATATAGTCAATGCCGGCATTCTCAGCACATACTTTATCCGAATCAGAGAACTGCTCTGGTAGACCACTGGCGCTTCCTACCATCAGCGTCATTGTCTCAATATCTTTATATGTTATACCATCCATCATCAACCTACAAGCACCAAGTGCCTTATATACCATACCGGGATTAGGCTTCATCATCGGATCATATTCATCAATTGAAAAACACTCATAATGACCATACACTACTCCTCTTATACCTCTTTTCACTGCAAGATCATGAACGCATCTAAGGACATAATTTATCTTCGCATCAATATCTTCATCGGAAACAAACCCGACACCCACATCACATTGGTTGCTTATTATACCAAAGTATTTAACGCCATTTTGCTCCATAAGATCAAGTGCCCTATTCACGACATCTTGCTTAATCTTCATATCAGTAAGATCTTTTGCATAAAGACCTCCAGATGCGGTTTCGACCAACGTCCCGTCAAAATCGAATAGCAGTATTCTTTTGTTTTTAATATCTATATTGTTCATCATTTTTCACTCCTACTCTTTTTTATTACCCTAAACTGAAGACGGAATAGATTACTGTCTTCTTTTATAATATCATACACAGCATAAGAATTTTCTCCTATATCCCATCCAAGATAATCGAGCAGGTCTTTTAAGTAAATTCTCTTGTATTTTACACCAAGGTTATTTACCTTAAACGATCTCTCGTCCTCAACATCAGAAGCAGCCAGATAAAAGACCGTATTTTCAACTCCTTCAAATGCCTTCCCTTCTTCTAAGCCGATAACAACCGCATCCGTTACCCCCATCCAATTCAAATTATCGACAGAGATAGTCATTATCTTACTTTTGCTGATTGACAACTTCCGGATCTTGCTTTCTTTAGTTTTAGATCCTAAAAAATCCTTACTGTTAAAAAAATCTACTTTCATGGTTATAATATTTTATATTGATGTTGCAAACATACATAATAATATCAACAATACGATTTAAAAACAGTTAAAATATGATATTATAATACGGGTAATTTTTTGAACTGCTCCGGAGACACTTCGGATATGATTCCACGGAAAGCGAGACGCGAACCGACTAGTGAATACGCGCGCGAGGCAGCGGAAGTCGCCTGCACAAACGCCACACCGCCATATGTATAAGAGCCGTAACAGGAGCGCGCTAAAACAAAGGATTTTTCCGATGTCCGACTATAATAATCTGAATAATGCGTGGAATCGTTACCGCCTACATTTGTTGGCACCATATCGAAAAACGGACCATTTTCGGCTGCGACATTGGTTATATATCCGCTTGATGTTCCAGCATTTACTTTTCGTGTAGAACCGTCCGGTTCGGTAATTTTCCAAACATGGTTATTAATTTCTACACCTTTTACCCATTCGTTAATACAACCAAAGATGCCTTCAAGTCCTAAGCCACAAGCGTACTTTGAATATTCGCCTTTGGTATCGGCATTGCCGGTCGCGTTGCTACTCCCCGTTGTTGCAGCCGGACTACTTCCTGCGCCACCTGGTCCTAATACGCCTTGTAGGTTACGTGTTTTGTATTTAGCATACAACATCATAGCAATCACGCAATGTTGTTGAAAATCTATCATCTGAAACCCATTACCACGCGCTTTCGCATAACCTTCAAAATCATTGAATGATTTTAAAGTTGTAGGAGTAACACCACTCCAGCTATATAGTCCATTTAAAGACACATATCCTTTATATGCTCCAACAAGAGAATTAGGGACATGGATGTAAGTGCCGTCAATATCATGATCAGCAAAATGATAAAGAAATCTATTATCATCCACCTTATACCACTTATACCAAAATTCTAAGAAAACGACCATCACATCACCTTCTTGTCCGGTAAGGACAGCCGGACTACCATCAAGATACAAGTTACTGTCGCTATTTTTTAATCTACATACAAAAACCTCTCCTCCTCCCATAGCGCTCTTGCAAAGAACTCTATAGAAGCCACTGGTAATCAACCTATATAAAAAATCGCTGTCTTCGCTTATTGTTATATTAGCCGGATCTGATACAGATTTATCAAAAACTATAAAATTATCAGTAGGTAAATACCCCCCCCCCTATTTTGTTAAAAAATCTTCTTCTCATAATTGTCTTATTTTTGGATAAAGATAGTTTTAATTTATGAAGATCAATAATAGGATTTCCGTATAATAAAACTATATTTGTCAAGATATTAATTAACTAAAAAAAATCATTCATATCATGGCAGAAATGAAAATAGGTTTTGTAACCTTCAATCCGGGATCAGGTGACGGTGATCAGGCGGTTACCGTATCAGGTGAAAAATACGAAGGTCGTGTACAGCGCACGCAACAAGTAGAATTTGGTGCCGAATCAGGCGGTGTTAAGAAAACTGCTACCATCAACCAAGCTGCGGCAGCTGAGTTTGTAAAAATAGATCCTACTGCATCCGTAGGAAAAGGAGGTGGTACTGTAACGATCAACGGTACAAGTAACTCAACTAAATTAACGTTCTCCTTAACTCCGGACAAGACTCATCCTCTGACGCTGCGAATACCTGCCCGTTATCAGGCGGCAGGCAAGGCTACCAGCAACGGCGCTGTTATTGCCGACGACCCTGGTGCAACAGGGGGCTTTGCTTTCAGTATCGTATTCTCCGGTATTGCAGCGAACACTAATATAAACGATCTGGTAAATACTCTTAAGGTTACGGCCGCTGGTGGTCAGACAGCTAATACGGTTATTACCCAGACAGCAGGTGATCCGTTCTTGGAGATAGACAAGGAGGTAATTAACTTGGATGCAAACGGTACTCCTCAGACTATCAATGTTAATGCAAACATCAGGTGGACTATCACGCAAGCTGTTTCTAAGTTGGTAAGGACAGTAATGAAGTGATGTGATTATTCACGTCTGTATTGCTTATAAAAAACAAAAAGGGACGTCTATTTGGCGTCCCTTTTTTCTATGCATTGTATATAGTATTTATCTTTTTGCCTACTGACAAAAATCTTTTTGAAAATCATCTGTTTCCTGATATGGACTCTTTTCCCGTCATCTAATTCTCTCCAAATTTCATTAAAAATCGAATCTATTAACTCCATAACCTTCTTATCGGAAACGAGATTCTTTCTACCGGGGCTAACCCATCCATCATCAGTCATCTTACCGGCTATCCTATTAGCTATTCTACTTAATTCACGTGGGGTGCTCATTTCAATCTGTTTTTAAATATTCTACCTTTTTCACACTGAAGTATGCAGTCTCTCATGGGATGATCTTGTTCGTGATCGTCACACATCGGAAATTCTTTTCCATAGGGGAAAGCAATGTGCGGGCACTGCGCCCTGAACGCATCCCAGGCCGACTTCCTCACAGCCTCAGCTCCGGCACGCACGCCTTTCTCTCTTTCCTTGGCTGGGTCAGCATACACGTTTGAAATAGCTCTTTTCTTCCAAGTAAGCATATTGTAGTAAAACTTATCCACCAGTTTCCTGCCCACTACATCAAACTTCTGTCTATGAATTAAAGGTGCGGCCTTAACGATGTTCTTCCTATTTTTACTAACATCGACATAAATCAGTCCAGCATAAGACGGAACTTCACTTACGTCAATCATATTAGGCGGACAGGCGTAGTAGAAATAGTTTGGAGGATAGCTTATGACACCACCTACCTTAATAATGCCGTCTTTAAGAACCTTATGTTTTTTATCCTTTTTGAAGTCGTTAAAGAAATCTTGTTTAGACATCTTGACCTCTACTTCATAAGCGTACAATGATCTTGTTATGGCCAGGAAGTCAGATTCCCAATCATATATATGAAGATTGTTAATAACATACATCGGATTACTTAACAGATCCCTATTAAGGATCTTAAGCATTTGTTGCTCTGGGTAGTTCATTGTCTTACTTTTTTTAGAGGCTTGTGGCGGAATCGAACCGCCCTACGAGATTTTGCAGATCCCTGACTAAACCACTCATCCAACAAGCCATGTAGCCCATGCCTGAATCGAACAGGCAACTTTTGATTAGGACTCAAGGGTTTTATCCGTTAAACTAATGGGCCATTTAATGTTTGCTATGTTCACACACCACAAACACTTAGATAATTAACACTTTACACAAAATATGTACCGTTATCCAAGGAGGATTCGAACCTCCGCTAACAGAACCAAAATCTGTTGTGCTACCACTACACCATTGGACAGTGGTCCCGGAGGGATTTGAACCCACGATCTCGATGTTATGAGCATCTTGCTTTCACCACTAAGCCACAGGACCTTAAAAATATGCAGGAGCCTTCACAGACGCCTGCATATAACAGCTAAATTTTTAACCAATAATTATCCTAAAAACTCTCTCAACGCAAAGTTAAGTACTAACCCATAATATGGCAAACATTAAAATATAAAAAGGATTAAAATACCTACTTCTTTTTTTTCTTCTTCTTTTTAGTGTCTTTTACTCGTTCAGCTTCGTTTTCGGGCTCCACAATGTCACCTGCTTCTTCCTGAATCACATCTGTATCAAGAAGCGTATTGTATTTAACTTCCTTATTTTTATCAAATTTCTCCGATTCTGCCACATCCTTATCTGACTCCTCATCTTTATCCAATTCCGGCTCAGCGACATTGTTTTTATCTTTCCCGATTATACCTATTTGGTAGCCTCTTAATTCTACTTGCATTAATTTCAGCTTCGATTCTAACTCTTGTATTGTTTTGGACCCAACCGAAACCTCGTTTTCCAAATCTCCTATTCTGATCCTGGCTTCAATCAATGCATTTGATTTCTTTTTTAATTCAGATGAGATACTGTTTTTCTTTTCTTCCAAGTTTCTGATTTTGTAATTAGCCTCATCAAGATCAGACCTGGCTTTGTCAAGATCGACATTGACAGCATCAAGTTCTTCCGTTTTCTTCTTGACGCTTTTTATCAACTTTTTCTGATTTTCCTTCAAGGCGTCAATCTTTTCCTTAGACTCAGAAAGATCTTTGCCAACAGATAAAATCTCTTTATCCTTTGAAGCGATATCTGACTTGAGTTCGGAAAGCCTTTCCTTGTAAGAAGCGGCCTTATCCTGCATTTCCTCAATTTCTTTTGCAAGATTTTCGGATTTAATAGCTTTCTCCCTGTACATTGACAGCTTGCTGTCTGTGATGAATGTAAAACCTAACATGCTCATTTTAAAAATATTTAAACATTACTTAACTCCAGAACTACCAAGACCTTTTTCTCCACGTTCATTCCCGTCTTCTACCTCAATATCTGTTACTTCTTCCAATACCATTTTGTATTGTGGAACGATTTCCATCTGAGCTATTCGATCGTTTTTGCGGATTACGGTCGGTTTTTTATTGATTTTAGTAAGATTAACCATATACTCTCCTTTGTAGATAAATTCGCATTTGCCAGGAGCGTTAGTAACTACCACTCCCTCGTCAAAAGAGAATCCAGATCTTCCTTCCACATTCACACACCAACCTTCTGGTATATTCAACTTGAATCCTGTTCCGATTCTAACAGAATAACCTTGATATAAGGTAATTGATTCAAAATCGGAAGGAACATCTATTTCTACTCCCATGTCATTCATCATCTTCACTACTCTATATGCACGAATATCACAACAGGCATCACCATCATGTTTGTATTCAGGTGCAACGACATCGGGATACATCTTCTTAATACCTACCTGAACAGTCTTCTGATACCCTGGAGTCAAATACGATTCAGGTATTTTATTAACGACCTTATCTTCTTTTTTATGTTTGTTGTTCTTTTCAGAAACAGTATCCTTCTTATTATCTTCTTTTTCAGAAAGAAGTCTTTCAATATCTTCTAACTTGTCCATTATTATATTTTTATAGTACAATAAACAATACCTTCTTTTTTTATATCCTTCGTTGATTCATAACACTCACGAAAAGTACTTATGTCTGCATCATTAGGATCATCGACCCACTCATCTCCTTGCTTATATTTTTCTCTGGTTTCTGAGTAGATCATACATAATTTATCCCCATGCTTCGCCATAATCCTTTCTTCTGTCACTTTCCTACGAAGTTTAATAAGGGGAAATCTTGTAACTATTTCTACTATCATTCTACACTATCTTTAAAAGCCCAAGAGATGTTATTCTCCTGGGCTGATGTTTATATTAAAATGGAAGGTCATCTTCTTCCATAGGAGGGAAGTTCGGCATCTGTGCTTGCGGCTGTGGCTGCGTCTGATGCTGAGGCTTGGTGCTCCTTGTGGTAGGTGCCGGGGCCGGGGCAGCAGGCTGAGCAGTCGGCTGTGGCGTATAAGCCGGTGCCTGATACTGTGCTGGCTGTTGAGCAGGTTGTTGGTAATTCTGATACGGAATAGCACTCGGAACAGACTGAGGTTGTTGAACCTGTTGAGGAGCAGCCGCCTGCTGGGTATAAGCCTGAGGAGCTGTAGGCTCTTGCTGAGTATTACTTCCTAAACCTAATTTAGCCATTATACCAGCTCTGATGTCTTTAATAGAATCATTGAACCTGTTTGAATATTCCTTAATCTTCTGATAAGTAAAGTTGTTTTGAGCTGAATAATCAAGGCTTTTATTACCATCAAATCCTGTAACCTCAACAGGATCAGGCCAGCCATTTACGCCCTTTTTATAAAAACGTTCAACAAGCTGATCTTTTTCTCCGTCTACTCCTGCATACGCGATAATAAGTTCCGAAGATCCAAACTCGTCATCTTTCTTCTTCTTAAAGACATTGAAATAAATTTCACGACTGAAATCGATGTTTTCGTAATATTTCACGAAGCTCTTAACAAAGCCCTTGATATTTCCTTTTTGATTGACGAGAGGTATGGAAATACAATAGTTTTCATTAAGCTCGTAATCTTTTAATACGATAAGGAAATTAGTAACAGTATTTCCATTAGAGAAAGTACTTGACTTTAACCCGATGTAGTTGATGTACCCAACTACTCCATTATAATACTCTTTCCAATATCCTGCCGGCTGACCGCTATTAGGATTTATGTGCTGAACAAAACCTTCTTTTGGTTCGTTACTTTTTTCATACAAGTTACCATCTGAATTAATATACAAATAATAAGTTGTACCAAAACTTCTGTTTTCTCTAAAAGCCATATTATTAATTGTTTATAGATTATACAATGTTTGATTTAAGACGTATGTTGATTCGTATTTAGGATTGAACATCTTTATCATCTTATACTGATCAGACCAATCCATGACAGTATCTCCTTTTATAAGTGATTTTACGGAAGACAGTATATTTTCCTTACTGATAGAAAAATTAAAACACGGACCTTCAAGCGCATTCAAAGGCATTGATTCCATTATCTTTTTTCTATTTCCAAAATCCTCAGACATTACCGTTATACCGTTTTCTTCATCTACCTTGACATTAACAACATTATCCACTAAAGTCATGGAATTAAGAACCGATATAAGTAAATCCCGGTCAAACTTAACTCTCGACGATTTTTCGAATTTGCTACATACGTATTCGTAGTTAGGATACTGTTGTTCTACGTTCATATCCGATATAATTACATTATCAAAGCATAAGAACGTCCTAACACCATCTGTGGAAATACTGATCTCCGTATCTTTATAGGATAGAAAGCGGTATAAGATGGAAGCCGCGACCTCACTTAACATAATCGACCTTTCTTCTACTGCATTAGCATACTCTTTCCTGTTTATAAACAGACGGAACATATCAGTAGAAACAATGTCAATATAGTCCTTCTTCACATTAAGAAGAATCGAGCCTATAGCCGGTCTAAATTCATCCGATCCAACAAACGCAAAAGATCTTTTCATAGACTGAATGAAAGACGAGCTCATAACACGAATACCGTCACCTACAGGATAAAAGAAATCAGGGAAAGCCTTATCCTCAATCCAAGTAGAAGAAAAAGATCCTCTATCGTATTTAAAAACGATACTGTAATCGTTTTTAATCTCTATCTCTATATCCTGGTTATGATTTTTAAAAAACGAAATAAGAGTCCCGGCATCTACTAAAAGAGAAAACTTATGGTCACAAGAAATATCAGTATTCACATCGAAAATATCATCCGTATATGTTATACGTTCGTTCATGGCTTGTATCCGGATATGATCAAAATATAAAGTAATTTTTATATTCGATGTGACACAATCCTTTAGAACCTTATCAAACATCTTTGAAATGTTTGAAAGTTTCTCATTCATTAGTATGCCAGGAACTCTTACTTTCATTTTTTAAAACTTACGATTATGACTATCTAACACTGCAAATGTATTATTTTAAAATCTAATTACGAATTAATTGGATTTAAAATGATTTAAAATAGACTAAATGGTTCTTCTTGCTGCCTCTGCTATAAGCATTGCATCAACTATACCGTCATGGGATGTCTTACATCTTTCGTTTTTAACGAACGTATCGTTTGGCCACAGCCTTTTAGCGCAAGCCAATGACGTTTTCTTAGTATTCACCTTACTGGCCTCCATGACCTTATCAGAATGCGTCCAAACCAATTTCTGCCATGTTTTAGGGGCTATGAAATTAACGGAGCAACTTATGTCCGTAAATGCCATGCAGAGGGAGAGGAACAGTCCATGCAGTTGGCCTTTGTTTTCCATGAGGGAGGCTGTAGAGGACGTGCTGACCCCGTACAGTGCGTGGACGTCCTCTATGACAAACACTACCCTATCAGGATTGTTTTCTACGATCGTATCCCGGCAAAAAACATATTCTTTAGTCAAGTCTACTGGTCCTGAAGCTGATATTCTTGGAGTTGAGATTCTCGATATTAGTTTGCTGTCTTGATCGATGCAGGCTATGGCTCCATCTTTTCCTGGGTCTGCTGCTATATATAATACCATAATGTATCAATTTAGATTCATGTCGATTTTACCAATGCTATCGTCACCTTCAAAGCCTCCATTGTCTGTAAGTTCGTAATCGATAGCCACAGCACCATTACTAAGAATGTAAAATCCTTTAAACTTCTTTCCTATTTCAATAGGATACACTACATTTACATCTCTTCCAATATCCTCAAACGGCATAGCAATATCTTCTGTTTCAGCTTCTTTTTGTTTTGCTAATACACCAACAGGTATATTTTTACCTTTTATAGAGGCGTATGTAACCATATACAGAATATCGTTATTGACAAACGCCCTATCACTACTTACCTTATCCAAGCTAACATATATAATATGTTTTATAAAACTATTGATATCCCCACATATGTTAATAGCTTCTACTTCTTTAGGAATAACGACTTCCACTTCTTCTGGTTTTATATTTTTCTTTTTCATTGCATTAATCTTTTCGTATTTTGTTTTACTTCTTCAACAAGATCCTGATCTTTCATCATCTCCTGCTTAAGTTTCTCATTCTCCTTAATTCTTTTCACCCTATCGGCAAGAATCTTTTTGTATCTTTTATCCGATATCTTTATAAACCAAGGACAGTTCCTTGATGGAATCCTTTTACATGGATAGTCAGTGAGACCGTTCGGTCCAAACTGCTCGCATCGGTTACATTTCTCTTCGCCCGTCATTGTAATTATATTTTAGGGAAACATTCTTCCAGTTCTCTATAAGAGCACTCTACTACAACAGAATCTCCTTTAGGGAGAAATACTAAAATAGAATCGATAGAAAAAACACTATCTACTTTCCTTACAAGTTGGCCATGCTTATAAGAAGATATGACCAACCTAATTCCATACGCATCTGAATAAGATCCTTTCCTACATGGAGTTATGCTTTCAACAACATAATCGAAGCCTCCGATATTAACTTCATCTCCGGCATTGATTTCCATGATAGGAACCATCTTGACCCTTCTATCTATGCTTATTTTTATTTTGCTACTTCGAATTTTATCTGTTCTTTAGGTTCATAATTCCATACCTCAAAATCATCAGCTACAAAATCATAAAACCCTTTCCCTTCCATACGGGACGAGATAGTAACCTGCGGAACCGGGCCGAATAGGGATCGACGAAGGAGCTCGTTTGCCTGCTCTTCGTGCCGGTCATATACGTGCATATCTTGAATGAAGTGCGTAAAAATAGCCGGCCTTAACCCGGCGTCGTGAGCGAACATCATCATAAGTGCAGCGTACTGTGCTACATTCCATAGGCCGGCAACAATAGCATCCTGGCTACGTTGATAAAGAGTCATATACAGCTCATCTCCTTTAACAGATAAATTAATCTGGAACGCGCATTCTTGAAGAGGCTTAAGACTATTGGTTTCAGGATCGAACATAGATGCCACTATTCTTCTTGATGAACGATCATTCTTGAGTGACCAAAGAATGAAGTCTGTTTGGTTAATAAAACCGTAAAGACCATCATGGATGTCTATCATACCCTCTGGAGCTTTTCCGGTTCCCATATAAACATGTCTGTTCACCATATCTCCATAACATCCTTCTATCTTTCCATTATCATCAGCCCACTGATCCCATATATGAAGACCAAGATCTTTAATATCTACCGATCTTTTTTGCCAAATCCACAATATTTCTTTTATGGAGTTTTTAAGATTAGTAGGTCTAAGCGAACCAAGAGGAAATTCCCGACGAAGATCGTACTGGTTGCATACTTGCAGGATACGCTTCACCTTTACGCCTGTCCCGTCACCGTAGACCGGTCGCCTTACCTCTTCCCACGGCTGGCTCATTATAAGAGCCAAATTGTCTTGAAATATTTTATCTACTCTTGCCATATTCTTATTAGGTACTTATATACTATAGTATCACCATCTCAAGGTTATGCCAACAAACAAGGATCATTGAAAATTCTAAGAGGAATGGTTATAAAGACGATTAATTTCTTCTTGTTCTAAACACGGACCACCTACAACTTTCTCTGTCGCTTTTCTTTGTCTAACAAAATCTTCAGCTTCGGAAAAAGTTGTAGCATAAATATATCCGCCATACTTTTCTCCATTGATTTCAAATTCTGTCACAAACTTCTTTTGTTTTTCTTCTTTTGTTTCCATAACTGTAATTTTTAAAAGCAAATAATTGATTGATTTATAAAAAGAAATAAAGCGGTGATAAACTAAGTTACCTTAACCAACTACTATCCAATCATCAGCCAACATATCTGATTGAGAAGCTAACCATCCATTTACAATATTATCGTTAGCATCTTTCATGCACAGATAAGAACAGAATTTAATCATGTTGGTTTCTGTTATGTCATAATAATCGTTTACGTATTTTTTAAACGAATCCGGCAATGATTTTACTTTATTAACTATCATATCAGTAGACAACCAATCTTCCGGTCGCTGGAATACGAACATACCTTTACCATTCCATCCTGAACGAGCAATTAACTTACCTTCTTTTACTGCCTCTAAAGCTTCTCCAAATTTCATAACTATATTTTTTTTATAAATTAAACTCTGCAAAATCTATTTCAGATCCGGTTGACAAATTAATCATTGACTTTTCAAGCTCTTCCATTGGAACCGGTTTCACAATACCTCCATTACCAAGAGTCCTTTTATAGAAGTTTATCACCACCTGATCGCTGGTTTTTACCGTCTTAGGAATAGGTTGACGAAGATATAATCCATCAAGAGACTTTACTCTTGAAAGAGCCGTATATAGCTGTCCTGTTTCAAAAGAATTAGATACGTCCATCATAGCCGCATCCAATGTCAGGCCTTGGGCTTTATGGATCGTGATAGAATAACCTATTTTTATAGGATACTGAATAATAGCTCCTACTACTTCAGATTCTATCTTATATCCGTTTCTTACGTATTTTACTTTCTCAAACGAACATGGTGTTATAACAACCTTAGTATGCTCATCATCTTTCGGTTTATCAAGGACTACTTCAATCTCACCCTTTTTTATAGATAATACAGTACCAAGAGAGCCATTGAAGTACTCTCCTCCGTTTCTTGTTATCATAACTCTTGATCCTTCTTTCAAGAAAAGAGTTTTTTCAACCGGAGCATCTTTAGGATAATCACCGTTTATAACAGCTTCTAATTTTCTTAAAGAGCCTGGTAACGATGATATTCTCATTTCGTTAATAGCCGTAGCTTTTGAGTTGGTAGTTACAATCTCAACATATCCTTGATTATTATCAGACTGAATACATCTGCTGTTTATTGTATCAAATACATCATCATCCATCTGCCCTTCACGCACCTTATTAAGGACACTAATAAACTTCTCATCTTTCTGACGGTATATTTTTTCAAAAGAAACCATTTCCATACCAGAAGCCATTAGAGACTTGGAGCTAAAGAAGTAAGATGTATCGTATATTTCTCTAAAAAAATCCTCCTTAATTACTGGCGGAAGTTGAAATAAATCACCTACCATAATAAGTTTCACGCCGCCAAACGGGTCCTTGTCTCCTCTTGCATGACGAAGTATATCAGCTACGTTGTCAAGAAGATCAGGGCGAACCATAGAAATCTCGTCTATGATAAGATACTTTATATTCTGTAAAATCTTTTCCGAACCTCCGTTGAATTTATATTCGCAGTTATCCATAAACGCGCCTTTTCGTATTTCAGGTATATACGGCTGCATTCCTATTCTAAAAAATGAATGAATGGTTTGACCACCTGCATTAACAGCAGCAACACCTGTAGGAGCTACAACAACCGCATTTTTTAATGCCGGTATAATACGTTTAAGGAAAGTAGTATTATGAGTTACAATATAATTATCTGTTATATACAACTCGTCTTTATTTGATACTTTTATACATACGCATTCAGAATCATCTACCTTTTCCACGCTTTCTATATACCTTGAAACTCTTGCCGGATTAGGAACATATCTTTCTTTTTTTCTTTTTAATGTAAATACATTATCGTACATTTTTATTCTTACGGTATATTCATACACGTATTTCTTATCAGGTCTAAAAAGCGTATTTATCTTAGCTATTCCACCTAACGACTGTACAAGATCAACAATGTCTTCAGCCAATCTCTTGCTTGTAGTAGAATACGTCAATCTATTTCTTTCTTTCGAGCATGTTCCATCGGTGTCCATTAAACCATTTAACAAATGCATTCTCTGATCGATACTGCCAAGTTTATATTCTTCTGGTATAAATTTATACCCAGACGTAACATTTAGTCCTAAATCCTTTATCCTATTTATAAACCCACCACCTTTTGTATGATTTTTTTGAATCACACTGTATTGAGGACATGTGATGGCTGGATGTTCCTTTTTTTTACTCAATAGAAAATCTTCTCCAAGAAATGACTCTACTCTATTTCTTATTTCTACATCAGAATCAGAACAAGAAAAAATAGCCATATTACCATTTAAACTCCCATCACCTATAAGGACTCCCAATACATACGGATGTATAGAAAATTTCTTTTCTTCATATTCTATAGGTCGGCACACTGGAATTTCATATCTTAACGGCTGTTTTTCACCATTTTTTATTTTAACATTCTTCCTGATACCTGTACTTATAATTTCTTTTAGTGTACTGCATCTCGAAAATGGAGTTTTACCATAATGACTGGATAATCTATATGACCACAAATGCTCTTCATCGCAATATGTAAAATAACCATCATTCATAGTTACCTTATATACAGGTCTAATTCCCTGTGGATACACACCCAATACAGTCTGTTGTTTACCATCTGCGCCCATAACTTTATCACCAACCTTTATATCCCCCATATTCTTAAAACCCTCTGGCGTTAAAATTTTAGCATACAAAGGCTGTGCTTTTCCACTTCCTCCTTTACCGGTTATAAACAGCGGTTTAGGTGACTTACAAATAGACTTAATAGCCTTTCCTTGTGCGACATTACCTTCGGACATAACTGAACGAAGAACGCACTCCATGATTTTTTTGTCGTAACTTATAGCCATCTTTTTTCTGATTTTGTTCTACAAAACAAAAGTATGAAAATAAAATAAAACCTAAAATATAAAATAAATTAATTAGGATTAAAAAGAAATAATAAGTTGGATAAGTAGTTTTAGATCAGACAGTAATATGATTTCGTATAGATATGGTTATGGCATAGTAGTGGCTAACGGGTGTTTCCGTCAATATCCTACGAGATTATCGTTTTTCGGCTCTGTCGGCGACAACTAAGAACAGACCCTCTCTCAAGTACCAAACATTACAATGATGAATACTGAGATGAGGAATAAAGATAGGTATCATTATAGAATGATAGCTCTTCAAATGGTATATCCTTGAATACAGATTCACCATCTAATTCTTTATCATTGTCTACTGTTGTATTAATGTTAGGTAATGATTGGATAGATATATCCATATTCTCTATCTTTTCCTTAAACTGTTCTGCCTTAACATACGTATAGATGTCTTCGCTTACCGATCCCACCGCTTTAGCCATCTCGCCAGCGAACTCAGCATACATATCCCGTACCTCATTAAAACCTGCCTTTTTGTCAGGAGCGGTATTGTTATAGGTTTTCATTCTCCTACTTACTCTACCGCAGACCCCGGCAACGGACGTCCCCACCTCAGCACAGCAGGCTTCCGCATCAGCCATGTCTGCCTTTACTGTGGCTACCTTCTCCTTGCTCCATCCACTAACCTTGTCGTATGATTGTTTAAGACAGTTTAAGAACATATCCATTCTGCGCTTCTTGTCTTCTGCTATGATAGCGCGATAGTACTTTCTTACAATCTGGTTTTGTGTACTTCGCTCATATCCGTCCCAGAAGTCTTTATGCGCTTCTTTAGCCATAGAAGAAGCCAATGACCTTGCTTCTTCTTCTTTTGTCTTTTTACGATCTATGCCAAGGATTTCGCCATCTTCGGAAACAACTTCTTCTGCATTCAGGAAACGTAGGATATGAGTATTGTCTTTTAAGAAGAAATTGAAATCGTCTTTCTTACTCACTTTTTCTTTTTCTCCTTTCTCTATATCCTTCTCTCCAAAATACCATCTGTTTGTTGCTCCTTTTTTATACAAGGTCCAGGTATTTGCTATTTGCCAGAAAACTGCTCCGTGCCTATATACCGGAATCAGCTTACCTATTGGGTAGTTATGTTCGTTTGCTTCAATGTAAGCACGAGGATTATCTACGTATGTTATAAATTGTATGTTTTCGAACCTTTTTACGAGCTTGTCTTGTATTGCCATACCGACAATCTCTTTCGCTTTTGTTAGTCCTACATTCAAATACAAGGCAATTGTTTTATTACTTATCGTCGAATCAATTAATCCATAATACGAGTGGCTTCCGTCTACGACATCAGCCTGAGAGTTTGTCTCTCCACTGTTCAGTACAGATTCATTGTTTCTGACTAAATTAACAAACATCGCCTCTCTTATCCTGTCAAGGACCTTTTCATGGTTTGTTATTTCATTTTTCTTTATCTTAATTAAAATCCTATTCTTTGGAAGATTCACTTTTCCACATCCGAGAGTAAGTTGTACGCCATTAACACGATACCTTCTTGCAACGAACGTACTATCCGTCATACGGAACAGTTCGTTAAACATCGGATGTCCTGTCATGTTCTTGAACTTCGAATACCCGATACCAAGCTTATGAAGAAGATCTTTCTGGTTTTTGAATCTTATTCTCGAATCCCGGCGGGAGATTTTTATCATACAGTATAAAGCATACAATTCCATGAACAACGAATCATCTGACCACTGTTCCAAAAGTCTAAGACTTATGTTAATATTTCTACCTAATTGTAGCTTCATAATCTGTAACAAAAAAAAATCGGATGGATTTTTGGGGATATCCATCCGATTTGTGTCTTTTTGTAGATAATCTCCAAAACCCCGTTACAGATGATGAAGAACAAGAATCAACAAAAAACAAGACACTTAATATTTTATATTCTTGTTTTTTTATTTTATCTTATTTCTACATCTGTAACGTGCTACAAATATAGAAACAAAATTCAAGAATCAAACAACAAGAACTTATTTTTTTAATGTCACAGTGCAAATATCGGGACAAACCCTGAATCTATTGTCATAAAATACGTTAATTTTGAATTTATAAATCCTTAATCCTTATCTTTGTATCAAAACGATAATCTCATGAAAGAAAGTGATAATAAAGATGTTAGTAATAGGGCTTATAGGCTTTTAGTACCTTATTCCAATACGGTAGATATGGCTAAGAAGATACTTCTGTTTTATAACGGATACCTAATGGCCTATGGTAATGAGAAGAATGTCATAGATGCGAGGCACTTAAATCTTCTTGCCTATTATTTTGTGTTTGGATATTCGTATGAGACCAAGAAGAAGTTTTCTCATTGTTTCAGTACCGATCTTCAATATGTATCGGTTTTGGATACGGAGATGAAGAAGCGTGGTATTTTGATTGACCGTGAAGGGAATTACAGGACAAGGTGTTTGTGCCCGGATATAGAGAACATGCGCCGTCTTTTTGTATTGGAGGGTTCAAGAGATCAATGTGCGTTGGTTTCTTTATTTTACAGAAAGAAAACTTTTGAATCAGATGCCGAAGAATGATTTCCCTATATCATTTGAGTCACATATTATAGATGATGTGATGGATAAGACCGGGGGCGTTTACGACCGAAACCAAATACGTGACGTTTTCAGAGCCAGTATTTCTTATGCTAATAACTTATGTACGTACACAGATAACGTGTCTGTATCGTTCCCGTATGTAGGCGATATGGTTTGTAACCTTCATGAGATGGAGAGGCGCAAACACAATCTTGAGCGTCTTAAATCCAAGGTAGAAAAATTATCTAAGTATCAGGAAAAAGAACTTCAGTGTCTTGATATTAAGATAAGGATGATAAAGGATGCTTATGACTCAGGTGAGATAAAAGGTGGGGATATGTTGATAAAACACAACAAATTATCTATCTTTAAATCTCGTAAGGGTCATAGTTTTAGTGAAATACAAAATATTCAAGAACAGGAATTTAACAGATAAGTCATGAAAAAGATTTTGCAAGCGGAAGTTATATACGATGCTTTTATGGATACGATATTAAAAAAACTTCCAAGAAAAAAAGAAGATTATCCTGATTGGTACAAGGAACGTCTTGAAAAGTGTGAAGGATGTAAATTCAATACCAAGAACGTCCCTAACTCTATGCTTCCTCTTTCTTTGTACGTAAGCAAGAAAATAGGTAAAAATCGTTGTTCGGTATGTACGTGCTTCATCAAGCAGAAGGCCTGGAGCAAGACAGAGGAATGTGCGCTTGGGGAGGGGCTTCCCCGTCCTTCGTGGATGGATCGTCAGTATTCTATTGATTTTTATGATGAGAAGTCAAGATGGAACAGGTTAGAACTTATTACAATGGATTCTGATGAATTTAATGTTATTTCTACAGATGACAAGCAATATAATATTGACCTCTCTAAAGACGGTAAATCATTTGAAATCATTTTCGAACCGGTAGAAAAAGGGAACAGTATAAGGTTTTCATTCGTTCTTGAGTCTAAGCATGATATGAAGATAACAGCATCAGAGACATCTTGTGGCTGTACGTCCTCTAATTTGAATATCATAGACTCCCGTCACTTTAAGTTCAATATAGAGATACATACAGCAGGATTTGGAATAGGAAGATTCGTAAAGTACATGACTATTCACTATCAAAAAAATGGGTCTCAAAAAGAGGAAAAGATTCCGTTTAATTTTGAAGGTACTATAATTCAAAAAAGTTAAGTTATGGGCGGATGTGGTAAAGCAAGGCATTTACAATGCGAGGATAAAAGGAAGTCCTTATTTTCTATGTTGCAGGCATCTTGTGACGATCTCCCCGATTATTCTGCCGGGGACATTCTCTATGCCGTACTTAGATCTTTTGCAAAGAAAAGAGGATTGTCTGTTTCTTTTTTAAGGACGTTGACAGACAGCGAGCTTTTTGAAGTGGCTGATTATAATTTATCAATGGAGTTGATGGACGTTATTATTCATGATAAAAAGGTTCTTGACAATGAAGAAGATTGATTTTGATTCAGATATAAAGCATCTTATTTCTTATTACAACCATCTACTGTCTGCGCAAGACAAGGCGGGAGAGGAGATGGAAGAGATAACTAAGGATATTATTAGGAAGAAGGATGAGGAAAACGACATAGAGTTAGAAGACTTTATTGATTTAGAAGAAAAGTCGTTTATGACCAACTTGTATCAACAAGAGATGTTGAAAGTATCTTCTTCTATAAAGGCCGTTTACAGGTTATCTATTAACGCCGGTCATGATCTTAACATAGATGATGACAGTAAGAAGGTTCTTGATAGGATAGTAAATGACGGAGAATCAGATTTTATTATGTACGTTGACAATAATACTGATTCTGTTATGTTCAAGGAAGAATCTGTTGAGGAAGGAATAAAAAACATGTGCAAGTATCGTGTTGATCCATCTTCTCTTGAAGACAGGTTTAATATGCTTAAGTCTCAGTATGAGGATTTTTTAAAAATTATCAACAATGAAAGCAAGAAAGCCGACTAACGATGATGTCTCTTACGTAGATCGGAAACTTCTTGTGCTAAGGGATCAGATAGATAAGGCTGAACGTTATCTATCTGAAAACCCTTGGGATAAAATAGAAGATTCCGATAAGAGAGAGAAAGAATTTAGGTTTCAAAAAAGCTTGTCTGATAGCTTAATGCAATGGACTGAATCTTATATTAAGATGTGTGGGATAATGGATGTCTATAATCAGCTTGAGGCTGCCAAAAACAAGAAAAGTCTAAAAGGAGGACAAACAGTATCAGGTATTCAGTCTTTTGTTAAGAATGAAGCTAAGAACAAGCTCGATAAATAGTTTTGTCATGAATATTAGCAGTAAAGAACTTTATATAAATATGGGTAACGATATTCCGTTATGGAATGACCTTTATTCTTATGAAGAGCAAGATGATGATGTCAAGCAATTCTGGGAGAATGAGGCTATGAAACTCCTTAACGGTGTTACCATAAATGGGGTGTTTATCCATCCTTGGCTATACTGGCATATCAATTTCTGGAAGATGATGATTGACGTAGGAGAAGATCGTATTCCAGGAAATTCGCAGCTTCGTGATAATGAATGGATGTTTGCCGAATTTCTAAAGCAGGCTGAAGAAGAGAATAAAGGAATATTCATGTTCGGGTGCCGTCGTTTTGGGAAAGCCCTTCTTGATTCTGAGATACTTTATCTTGAGGACCGGGAAAAGATGATAGGAAATATTGTTGTAGGGGATAAGATATATGACGATAAAGGTAATTTGGTAGAGGTCGTAGGTGTCTACCCTCAAGGGAAAGTAACCACCTACAGAGTCGTGTTCGAAGACGGTCGTAACGTTATTTGTTGCGGAAATCACCAATGGCGTGTCAATCATGGCGGAAAATGGCATGTTAGGAGTCTTAGAGCCATAGCCGGATTAGATTATAAGAGTATGTCTATTCCAGTAGGTGAGGCCCTGAACTACCCTACGGCAAAGCTGCCGGTTCCGCCGTCGGCCTACGCCTCGATGATGGCGGCTTATCTCGGTGGCTATGGTGGGGATATGTTTTTTGATAAATACATTTGTAAGAAATTTTTAAGATCGTCCATAGAACAAAAGAAAGATTTTATAGAAAACTTCATTCGTTCTTTCAGAAATGTAGTAACCGGAGAAGAAGAGCTTATGTTGTCTCATATTGATATGGATGTCATAAATTTTGTACAACGTATGTTTTGGGCTTCAGGTTGGTATGCTAAATTGGAGGGGAACAAACTTATACTATCAAGGAATCGTAAGGAATTAAAAATAAGATCCATATCGATATACGGAAAGGAGCATGCCACTTGTATAACCGTTGATAATGACTCTCATTTATTTTTGACCACCAATTACATCGTTACTCATAATACGGCCATAATGAGCTCTCTTCTGGCTCGTAATGCTACAATGACGTACAATTTGACACATAATGTTATTGGAGCAAGTAAAGAAGACCTTGCCAATATGGGAGAGTATCTTGAGTTTGGACTTGATAATCTTCCTCCTTATCTTACTATAAACAGGACTGGTAATGACTGGACTAAAGAAGTTGTTTTAGGTACAAGAAACATCAATAACCAACGTGATGTTCATGCCAGAATAAGAATCACCAACGTTGATGATGGAAAGACGCGAGGCTCATTGAAGACCGCAGGTGGAACTCCATATACGTCTATATATGATGAGGTAGGTAAATTTCCGGTGCTTGGAGCATGGCTTGCCGGTAGGCCGGCTCATATGATGCATGGTAGAATGAGGGGCGTTTGTTTGATGTCGGGAACTGGCGGTAATGTAGAAAAGTCTCAAGATGCCCAGAAAATCATGAACTCTCCGGACGAATATGGATTCATTATAATGAATTATGATATTCTAAATAAGAGAGTTATTAAACCAACATGGCGTATATGTAAATCCGGATGCTTTGTTCCGGCCCAGATGTCTCATGCGTATGAAAAGAAAGAAACGACTCTTGATAAGTATCTTGGAGTAGAGAATGCTCCCGGTCTTAAGAAGATAAAAATAAAAGTTTCAGACTTTGATAAAAATACTGGAATAATAAAATCACGTCTTGACGAACTTGTCAAAAAGGATAGAGCTTTATACGTCCAGGAACGAATGGCATTCCCTTTGTCTATAGATGATTGTTTCCTTAATACGAACGTAAATAGGTTCCCTGTAGAAGATGCGTTGAAGCACAAAAGCCGTCTTCTTGAAGAAGGTAGGCCTGGTAAAACAGTGGATATTTATCAGATAGACGGCATGAAAATGGGGTATAATTTTAGTGATAAGCAGCTTGCTGATTATCCGTTTCAAGGTGGTAACATAGATTCTCCTGTTGTTATATATGAGGATCCACCAGAAGAAGGAGGTGTTTTTGATTACACTTATGTTTCATCGCTTGACCCCTATAAATCTGACAAGGCTGATACTGATTCTGTTGGTTCGTTTTATGTACTTAAAAGATATGTAAAAATCAACGATCCATTTGCTTATTGCATAGTAGCATCATACGCATCACGTCCTCCATCTTCCGATGATTTTTGTAGGAATTGTGAAATACTTCAAGAAGCGTATGGGGCCAAGTGTCTTATGGAGAATGCCGACCGAATGTATGAATTTTATCTTACGAGACGAAATAAGCAGCTTATGTTGCTGGAAGATGGCGAACATCTTGCCGGTAAGATTATCCGTGCCGGAGCCCGTCAGAACAATAAGCTCGGTTTGGCTCCTACGGTTCCCAATCAGCGTATGCTTTTCAATACCGTTATTCAATATTGTTGGGAGGATGTTGTTGTTGGGTATGATGATGATGGTAATGAAATAACACAGAAAGGTATTTACCGTATCCCTGATATAGAACTTCTTGATGAGATCATAGCCTTCGGCCCCGGGACCAACACCGACCGTATCATAGCCTTCGGCCACGCTCTTCTTCTGGCTAAGTATTATGATGATATGGGTTACATGCCTGAAAGTACGACTCAGAAGGAGAATCAAAAGAAGAGAGAGCGCAAGAAGATAGAACAGGTCAAAGGATTTACGGTAAGAAGACATAACCCTTATAAAATGAGGTGACGAGAACAAATTCCTTATCTTTGTGAAAAATAGGATAATAGGATGGAATATTTCAATAGAGATCAGGCTTTTCCGGCCAGAGGAGTATTTTCAGGTTTGCCGGTACAGGCGATACCTACCAAGAGAAAAACCAAGGAGTGGTTTAAAGCCACTATGGATTCTCTTGAATTGATTGGTTTGAAGCAGCTTGATGAGAACCAGAAGTTCAAGGATTTTTATAGAATGATGGAAGGTAAGTTATCCTTTATGGAGCTGAAAGACGTAATTCCTTATCTTAAGGATGTTCAGTCTATAAGGGACAATGTAAATATTCCATCATTCTTACGTCATTATGATATAATAGGTACGATCGTAAACGCTTTTGTAGGATGGTTGGGCAACCTTTCTGACAAGTATAATGTAGTTGGATTGGACGAATCTGAAGTGAATCAGTATTCTGCCACGAAGGAGAATCTCCTTCATAATTACATTAAAGAGGAATTGGACAGAAGGGTTAGGCAAGAATTGTTAAATAGGGGATTGGATCCGGATTATAATAATTTTGCCAGCGAAGAAGAAAAGCAGGCTTATGCTCAGCAGATACAAGAGGTGAAAGCATCTATGACCCCTCCTGAGATAGAGAACTTCATGAATACAAAATGGAAGACTGCTGAGGTTATATGGGGTTCTCATACGCTTGAAGCAGACAGGGGGCGTTTTTACATGGATGAGATAGACACCGAGAATTTCATCGACTATCTTCTTACCGGTCGTTGTTTTAGAAACTATCATGTAGGATACGACTATTATAAGCCGGAGAGATGGTCTCCGTTGAATACGTTTTATTCTAAGACATTAGATAGCAAGTATCCGCAGTACGGTGATTATATTGGTCGTGTTCATTATTATACTGCCAATGATATTATAGTAAGGTGGGGGCATCTTCTTACGGCAAAAGACAAGCAAAAGCTTATAGGAGGTGCTGATAATTTCAATGGTACTTATAACAATGGTGATAATGGAAGCTATGTAAGTTTATCCAAATCGGCGAGTGTAGGGATGTTATATCAGAATAAGGTAATACCTTGGAAAGGATATAATGATTATGCTTCTATAAAAGCTTATGAGGATTATTACGGTATTCCAGCCGGCACATATACCGGATACGATAGTAATGGCAACGAATATCACAGAACCAGATTCATGCCAAATTTAGAGCATGGTAATTATTATAACCGTGCCCAGAGTTTAAGCGACGAGCATGTTCGTAGTGATTTGTATCAGGTAACTGAATCATATTGGGTATCCCCGGCTCAGGTGTATGTAATTACCTACCAAACTGAAACCGGATTAGTAACTACTGAAATGGTAACCGACGAGCTTCTTCAAGACTTTTTACAGGAAAATGGTATTAAGAAAATTACCAGAACCATGAGTAAGGGAATGGAGAACCCGGAGATTAATACCTATTTCGTAGATTACGTTCCACAGGTAAGGTACGGGGTTAAAATAAGTGGAGGTGCCCTCGCTCAGGACAACCTGTATCTGGATGGAGAACCTATCGATCACCAGATAAAAGGGGATAGCAACATCTATGACTTTGTTTTACCTGTTGCCGGATATATCGGTACTTCTATGGCTAACAGGATTCAGCCATATCAAATATTCTATAATTTCTCCATAAACCAGATAAACAATATTCTTGAAAAGGAGATCGGTAAATTCTTCTTAGGAGATATAAATCTGGTTCCGAGTGAATACAAGGATTTGGGTGAAGATGTGGCTGATATATGGGCAAACCTTCTTGATGTAGCTAAGTCTGTAGGTGCTCTTACATTAGATACCTCATCTCAAAACACGAAAGGTGGTGTCCCTTTCAACCAGTTTGCTGTCTATGATTTGTCCCAGACAGAGCAACTTAAAACAAGAATGGAACTTGCTGAATGGTCGAGGATGAAATGTTTTGAAATGGTTGGTATCACGCCTCAAGTAATTAACGGCCCCAACAGGTATGAGACCGCCACCGGGGTCCAGCAGGGCGTTACAGCATCTATGTTACAAACACAGATATACTTTGATAACTTCGGTTACTTCAAGAAACGCGCTTTGGATCTTCATCTGGCTGTTGCTCAACAATGTCAGGAAGAAGGAAAGGATATTTCTGTAATGTACACAAAAAGTGATCTTACCAGAGCGTTTTTATCTATAGGAACCGACGGTCTTAGTCTAAGGCATCTTGGTGTTCAGGCATTATCTAATTCCAAGAAAAGGGATGAGCTTGAGAAATTTAAAACTTTCATGTTGCAGCTAAATACAGCCGGAGGCGATATTTACGATCTTGCATCTATCTTCACATCAGATTCTATGGTGGAACTTATACAGAATGCAAGGAATACTCGCGCATACAACGAGCGTCAGATGCAGCAGCAACAACAGAATCAGATGCAGCTTAACCAGCAACAGATACAAGCTGAAGCTGCTGAGAAGGATAAGCAACGTCAGCATGAACTTGCTTTGGAAGACAAGAAAGGTCAATACAGGATACTTCAAGAGAAGATTCAGGCGGCAGGCAGGGCGGCAGACGCCAAGAGCGACGCCACCTCCCTCAACTTCCTGGCTTCTGTTTCAGATCAGACCGTAAGGCAAGCTGATATAGAAAGCAAGGAAAGGATAGAGGATAAGAAAATTGAAAACGATTCCAAACTTCATGATGATGAAATGAGAATGAAAATGGAAGAGTTAAAATTAAAATCCAAAGAGCTTGCTCAACGAGCGAGGGAAGATGCCACCAAAAGGTATGTAGCCGGAATCAATAAGAATTAAGGATTAAACATCCCCAAATTTCATTAGAAAATCTCTAATAAAATTTGGGGATGTTTAATTTTTAGTGAAGATTAAACACTTATAAGTTTTTTGTCTGAAATATAGGTATTTAAATATTTTTGCAGTATGGGAAAATTAGAAAAAAATGGAATAGTAGAATTGGACGATATTTTTAGTATCGGTCCAGTTGATGATGTTTATAATAGGGAAGAAGATATTCTGCCTATTAATGGTAATGAACCGGCTAAAAAAGATGAGAAGCCTGTAGAAGAAGGTTCTCAAATTAAAGAAGAGCCGGTTGTCGATCCTACTCCTGATCCTAAAGAGGATAAAAAAGGAGAAGAGAATGTGGTTGACGTTAAACAGGATCCGGTAGAGACCCCGGTTGTCAATTACAGAAAAGTATTGGATGCCCTTTCTTCAAGAGGGATCATTCCCGATTTGAAAGATGTGGTATTTAGCGGTGAAAACGGCGAAGAGATTACTATCAATGATCTTGATTTTAGTAAAGAAGATTCGTTGTGTGACATACTATCTACAGTCCTTGAAAGCCAGAAAGAGGATATTGTTAAGGATAAGATAGATGTTACTTCTGTTTCTGATATTACCAAGAAGCTTATTCAGGCTGATAAGGCTGGCGCTAATATCGTTGATATTCTTAAGCAATATGATACGAATGTCGCTCCGATAGAAAAGCTTGACATTGAAAACAAAGCAGATCAGATAAAGATCGTTCGCCATTATGTTGATCTTCTTGGGTTGCCTAAAGATGAAGCTGATGAGTTTTTCAAAGGCATTATCAATAAAGGAGAAGAGTATGTTGAAGCAAAGGCTATAAAGTATAAGGCTGAGCTTGATAAGAGAATGGATGATATTATCCAGCAACGTACTAAAGAGGCTGCCGAAAAGAAGGCGAAGGATGCAGAAGATTTTAGAAGGTATAAGAAAGACCTTAAGTCTTCTATCCAGGCAAAGTATCAGCTAAATGACACTATGGTATCTAAAGCTCTTGATTTTGCCCTAAAACCTTCTGAATCGAATCCCGGAATTACCAAAGCATTTAATAGGGTAAGGGAGATGATGATGAATCCGGAAGAAGCGCCAGATTTGATTATGTTTCTTATGAACCCAGGAGAGTTCATAAAACAGAAGTCGAATCAAGCTGTAGTTGATGAGAAGAAGAAAATTTATAAGCTCATCAGCCACACAAATAAAGACAAGAGGGTAGCTCCGGTAGATGATAAAGGTGATCAAGTTCAAGGTGTGAAGTTCGATGAAATCAGTATAGATTAAAAATTAAAACATTTTTTCGTTCATGGCTAATGTACTTTTAACAAAAAATTTCCCGGCCACCATGAATGGTGACACGGTGATTGGATATACCGACGCTAAAGTCGTTAAGCAAAGTATCGTAGAGCACGATCTTAGCTCTTTAGAAGATTGGTACTACGAAAATCCGGATAAGAACCATCTGGGTATGCTTGAGTTGTTTTCTAACATTACAAACTATCCTCTGCCTATGTATATGGGTATGATTAAACAGGATGCTACTATTACCGTAAATGGTATCAATGGTTCATTCCGTTATGATCTTCCGGTATCAGAAACGTATGAGGTGGTTACAGTAGAAGACACGTCTTTGAAATATGCAAAACCTGGTATTGATGAAAGCTTCTTCGAAATTGTGTTGAATGCACAATTTAAACAAGGAGATGTTATTACTTACGATGTGATTAACGGTTGCCAGGCTCTTATCTCTACAGAGCGTCCTCCGAAACAAGAAGGTGAAAACTGGAGATACTGGTGTAAGTTGTGGGGCCGTTCTCGTGCTAAATACTTCCCGAAAGACATGCTTCGTGCCGGTATTAAATACTGGAAGGTAACAAACGTTCTTGGTGAGTTCTCTACTCAGTTCTCTGGTGTAGGAGGTGCTTCTAAGGCCGGTTCTATGACTTGTGAATTTACGCTTGGTGGACACCGTGGTGTTGAAGGTGAAACGACTATGTACGCAGGTATTAAGTCTTTGGCTTATGCGGATGAACGTACACAGAATTTCATCGACAAGGCTTACCAGAAAGTTCGTCATCTTTCTGAAATCAGAGGAGGTGATGCAAGTTATGCTATCATCGGTTCTCGTCTTGGTGATGGAAGCATTGATATGCGTACGGCTCGTGTAGCCAATACAGTATCTCTGTTCTGTTTGGCTGAGTTGGCTAAGATGGAAGCATACGAACTTATGTTCATGCGCGGAGGTAGAGTAAAGGGCCATAATGGTGTTTTAATGAAAAACGAAGGTCTGTATCACCAACTGCGCCGTGGTTTCGTTATTTCCTACGCTCGTCCGGGTGGTATCAAGCGTGAACACTTCCTGGCTGCTGCTGACTATATTTTCCGTGGCCGTAGCGATATGCCGATTGAAAATCGTGTAATGAAATTCAAGGTAGGTGCTATGGCTTACAAGAATATCGTTGAGATTTTCCGTGATGAGTTCTTCTCTCAATTAGGCGCATTGGCTCCGCTTATGGGTACAGAACGTATCATCAATAACCCGGTAACAGGATCAAATGATGCTCTTGAATTAGGAACTGTAAAGATCAAGGGCGTTACTATTCCGGGTATTGGTAAGGTCATTGTAGAACACGAACCTTCTTTGGATTACGTTGATATGGTAGATAGAAGCCAGTTGGTAGACGGTATGACTCCTATCACATCATATTCATGTATTATGGAAGACTTGACCGCTCCTGAATATTCCAATGCATTCGCCGGTATTCCTGCTTCATCCGAAGCTCGTATTGGTAATATCAACAGCAACGTATTCTACGTTAAGCCTGATATCGGTTCTATGTGGTGGGGTTACGAACAAGGTAGATGGTCATCCAGAGTATCGGCTCAAGAAATTGTATCCAGCCATCCTCGTATGTCAGAACAATTCTGGTGCCACTCTGTATCGGCTTGTTGGGTAAAAGATACCAGCCGGTTCGTAACAATTGAATTGTTACCAAGTTCTTTGTGATCATAACTTTTAATATTAACTTGCGGTCGGCTTTAAAACCGGCCGCAAATTTTGTTTTCATAGGATATATAAAAGATGGGAAAAAAGATTTTTGAAGAAAGCCATGAGTCTAAGAAACTGCTGGCTACCGTAGGAGGAATGAAGATATATTCCGACTCTATTTATGTTATAACAGGTAAGATGGATGAAGAAGCTCCTTCCGGATATCAGGAAAGAGGCATTTCCAAGACTCCTTTCCCTGGGAACAAGACAGTATCTTGTTGTGGATGGGATAAGGATCTTAGGGTGTATGATACCGGTTTCTTCATCAATTCAGCATGTTATAAAGGTTACTCACTTGAAGACAAGAAGAATGAAATGGATATGCGTATTAAGAATATTCGGTATCCGTTTGAAGAAACTGTCAATGAGGACCTGGACCAAAAGAACTTCGATTTCTGGGATTCTTACAGAATTGACTTGTATGATGGTCGTTTGTTCTACACTAATGACGTTCGTGATTTATTTGAGTTGTATATAGCTATTTTGTCCAAGTCTCTTACTCCTAAAGAGGAAGATGGTAATCCGATGTATGTCGAATCTTATTATTGTGTAGAAGACAAGACTACGGCCGTAGATATCAGGAAACAACGTCAGATTGACAAGGCTGATATTTTATATGAGTTTATGAACAAGCTGAAAGGGTCAGAGGCTGAAAGGAAAAGCATCTACGATCTGCTTTTGTATCTTGACATCATATACAGCGTAGAGCTTGATCAGAGCATGGTTCAATACATATTCACTAATTGGATTGACGCCAAGAATACAAACGTTGACATGTATAAAGAAGCAAGCTCAAGGTTCTTATCTGACGACGAATCTTCCGAAGGGATGCAGGTGATTAAATTCCATCGTATGATCAGGGAAATGATCGAGGGCCTGGCTGTCACCGTCAACACCGACGGACTGTATCTGAATGGCGAGCTCCTGGGCGCCGACGCCATCTCTGCATCTATGGCTCTTGCTTCCAATAAGTCGATGTTAGAAACCAAGTCACGTGTTCTTGAAGCGTATAATGCTTTAAAGAACAAGCATAAAAAAATAGAAGGAGCTAAGTCTGACAAGAAGAAAAAGGAAGATGAGAAAGATTTCGATGTTGATCAATACGCTGACAAAAAATAATAATTTATGAGAATCGTTGATTGTTATCTCCGGGCCTTACAGAAGGCTGAAGAAAACATGACCAACGGTGGTATAAAACTTGACAAGGCACGTTTTGTTCAGCTTTTTAATGACGAACAAAACCGCCTTGTTCGTTATATCCTTGATAAGAAAAACGAAGAGGATATACGTTATATACAAAAGTTGGTTGTGTACTCAAAAGAACTTGATAAAAAAGAAGATAAAGATAATCCGGAAAGTACTTTATTTTCATTGCCTTCTGATTTCTTTTCTTTTTCAAACATATCAGGCGTATTTACCGAAGGTGAATGCACGGTTACTGATTTTAATATGTGGGAGGCTAAGAACGAAAACCCGCATGAGCTTCTTGCTGACTTTTTTAACAAACCCGATTTTGATTTTAGGGAAACATTCTATACAATAGGAGAAGATTCGGTAAGGGTGTACAAGTCTGGTTTTGACGTAGACACCGTTTATCTTACGTATTACCGCTATCCTAAGGAAGTTGACATCGAAGGATATGTTAAATCCGATGGTTCTAATTCAACCGATATAGATCCTGAATTAGATGACAAATTAATCGGTATTATTCTTAACATGATTGAAAAGCAATTTGCTTTGAATGAAAGCGAATACGGACGTTATCAAATAGACTCAAACAACGTCCAATCTCCTTTATAGCAGAATAAAGGCGCGTCCTAAATTAAAGACTATCAAAAAGCATTAAGAATTAATTAATTCCTAATGCTTTTTGTTGCTTATATGACTATCACTATTTTTGAGACAGATAACAGAATATTAATTTTTAAAATATTATAAGGCTATGGCTATCCATAAACCGTATGACAGACACATTATCTGTCCTCCGCACGCTAAGTTGGCGGACGTAGATTCTTTGTTGCTTCAAGAAGGTCAGATCGCTATCTATGATTTGGATGGTGAGCAGACTAAAGATGGTTTGAAAGCGTTGAAAGACTTGAAAGGATATCGTAAGGACGAACAACGTTTCCAGATCAGAATCGGACGTAATGAGATGGTGAACGACCGTGTATCTGATGATAAATCATTCTCTACACCTACGTTTGCTATTGATGAAATTATAGAAGTGTATGCTTCTGCTCCGAAGAGTAAAGAAATTAAAGTAGATGAGGTTATTTTCGGTTATAACGGAATTGACGACAGTACCGCTATTACAGCAAGAAAAGGCGATCGTATTCCTATCCATATTAAGTTAACAGGACGTTTGTTTGAGCTTCGTGGTTATCCGATGGGTGAGGTAAATATCGATGATTACATCATTTTCGAAAACTGTCCGGGTCGTGAGGATATGTGCTCAGAATGTGATCCTTGCGAAGATGTTGATATTTTGGCTGCTATCTTGAAAACAATCGAACGTATCAAGAATCAGCCGATTGCAGGTGGTGGCAAGGTAGGTGATTTTGTAGAAATCCATCCTATCCATTCTTGTGACGAGTTGGAAAAAACTCCGGTGGAAACCGACATGAATTTCTATTGTATGGAAATGTGTGATACCGGTGATGCTTATGCCCTGGCTCAGCTTAAGGCTGCTTATTCTGGTTTGGATATCAAGAGAGTCGGACGTCATCTTTCTACTTCCAAATATCAGGTGATGAAAGAAGGTGGTAAGCCTGCTGATTATACTCAAAAGCTGTCTTCTATAATGAAAGGCTGCGAAGAGTGTCCTGAAGGATATACTAAGGTAGACGGCGGTTTGATTTATGCCGTAACGTTAGAGGATGATGGCGTTGATCAGTCTACTGTAGTAGAAAGCATTAAGAATGCCGTTAGTAGCACTGCCGAGAAAACAGCAGCCCAAGATGGCGGCGTAGGTATGTACACTGTGGCCGTAAGCAAGAAACTGACGAAGGCTGATATCGATGCATTTGTAGAAACCAATCCGACTGCCACAGTAACGTTCGTTGCTAAAACAGCAGATATGTGTAGCAATCCTACTGTTACTACCGTTAGCTGGGAAGCATGTGGTTCTTGTAAGATTTCGAAAGAAGCTTATGAAATCACGTTGCCGGATGATGAATGTGGTAACAGTGCTAAAGAAGAATTACAGGCAGCATTCCCGTATCTGACAATCGAAGATTACGGTACACCTGGTGGATGTCAACACAAATTCAAAACAACGGTCGTTACTAACATGGTTTGCGACGAATGCGATAAAATTTTCAAAGACTTCTTTGTATCGAAAGCGCCCGAATCTTATCGTGGACGTAATTGGAAACGTTTGGGTGCCGTAGCAGGAGATCAGTCCATTATCGCCGATCCGCTTCCTAAGAACTGCAAATGCGGTATTTTGTTCCGTGGTATTGACTACATGATTTCTCCGTCTGACTGTTTGATTGACCGTCTGACATTCCAAGAAGGATCTGTTCGTATTGCTGTAAATGGTGGTTATCCGGATGAACAGCGCGAGGCTATCAGCACGTACTTCAACCTGATCCATACCGAATACAAACAGCACTGGGCTCCGCGTACTCACCTTGGCGCTGAATTGCTGGATAAGGAACGTGAACAACGCATGTTCTTCGATTTCCGTAAGACTCACCAGGAACTTATGGAACGGATGTTTACCAACGAAGAAACTCGCTTAGACCTGTTGGCTCCGTATGCTGATTATTCAGTAACGTTGAAGCCGGCACGTTACTCTAACGGTTTCGGTAGGGTAATCGATGATCACATTACAGTACACTTCCATGTACCGTATGGTGCTCACGAAGGTATTCAAGACCTTATGGACTTGTTAGCTGCTTCGGCAAATATCAAGCCCTGCAAGATTTGATTTTCCTTTTTTCTATATATCCCAAGGGGGAGGAGGCTGGTCCTCCACCCCCTTTTTTGTAATAAAATAATTTGAAATAGATCGATTTCATATGAATGGCGTGGATTCTTTAGTCGGTGCCTTAGGTAGGGGCATTGATAAAATAACCAACATAGTTGGAAAATGGGGTTCCTCCCAACCGGTAGATGACAGCAAATCCGGTATAAAAATAGGGGACAAAATCTACCAAGTGGTTGTGTCCTTAAATGGCTGTTATTGGTATCTTGACGAAGAAGGTAAGAAGCATCCTGTTTCTGGTATTCCGGCCACAACCGAATGGGAGTGGATTAACATAGCTGAGAAAGTTATCAAAGATTTCAAAACCTGTTACCGTACACCTGGTGGAAAGGTTGAAGTATGGAGTTGGTATCTTCTTAACGATCAGATGGATGTTCTTAAAGAAACCCATAGAATTACCGACAGTACCGACATGGATAATCCGGTAGGTAAGGTTCTTACTAAAATACCGGACGAATGGGTTATGATCGACTGCGATCTTCCTGATATGACAGAACGCGACATTACGTTCGTCAACAGATGTTATAAGACTCCGGATGGTAAGGTTGAAATAGAAGGATTGGAGGCCATAGATGATAAGATAAATATCAGGGAATCTATTTATACCGTTATTCAATCGACGGACGATAATTTCCCTGCCGGCCATGTTTTTAAACTAATTCCAGAGAATTGGGTTCGAATGGTTTGTGACTTTCCTGACATGACAGAACGAGACGTAACTTACGTTCTTGAATGTTACACTACTAAAAAAGGAAAAGTGCAAGTAGAAGGTTTGGTAGCCATAGATAACATCCTTGGAGCCAGGGAAGAGGTTTATACCGTTCTTCAGTCAACCGATCCTGATATTAAGGTAGGAACCGTGCTGGATTCCATTCCCGAAGATTGGGTGAGGATGGTCTGTGATTTTCCTGACATGACGGACAGGGAAATTGTTGAAGTGGACGAATGTTATAAGACTGATGGTGGTAAGGTCAATATAAAAGGTTATCAAGCTATTGATGCCGTTCTTGGTGTAAGGGAACAGTATTATTATATTGTTAAGACAACGGATGCCGCCTATCCTCAGTGGATGAGAATAGATAAGATACCTAACGAATGGACGAAAACCGAATGCGATTTTCCTGATCTTACAGAAAGACATATTATGTCCGTAGATGAATGTTATACTACTCCTGGTGGTAAAATACATCTTGGTGGATACAGGTCGGTAGATAGCATAATAGGAGTCCGTGACGAGTATCTTATTGTCTTAGAAACGACCGACCCTGATATACAAAGAGGCGCCACATTCAGCAAAATACAAGAAGGATGGCAGCGTATTGTTTGTGATTTCCCTGATGCTACTACATCTGACACAGAAATAGTAGAAAACTGTTATAAGACGGAAAAAGGCAAGGTTCAGATCCGGACATATATAACAATGGACGGATACGGAAATACAAGGGAATTGAGGCATATGGTGCTTAAAACAACCGATCCTGATTACAATATCGGATCCAATATTGATCAGATACCGGTAGGGTGGTTAAGTATCGAGTGTGATTTTGCGTCTGCTACACAGCGCCATATAAGGCAGGTAAAAGACTGCTATGGTTCTGATGCAGGCAGCATTTACGTTGAGGGAGAAATTGTTTACGACAATGACCTTGACATAGACAAGATGGCGCTGACAGTTATGGAAAGCACTGACCCGGCGATAGCCGTAGGGACGACGCTGGCCGCTATTCCTACTGGATATGTAAAGACAGTTTGTAGATGTAATTGTTGTAACCATTAAATCTTATTGTCATGAGTTGTAACGAATATTATTTAATAACATTGGAGTCTATACCGACTCCAGTCCGTCACAAATACACTAATTTAACGGATGAATGGTATGGTCCTGATGGTACTAAGTACGAAGATCCTAATACGATAACTAAGATCGAGCAGCAGGCTACAGATAATAATCGTATAGGGGATAATACCTTATATCAGAAACTTATTGAAATACATTCTCAAGGAGAGTCAATAAAATCGGACATCGGAGATATAGGTTTGGTATTGGATTACATAAACGGGGAGGAAGTGTGATGGGAACCATATCAGATAAGTTAATGAGGATTATAAATACCAAAGAGGATATAAGGCAAGCCCTTATATCCAAAGGGTATGATGTACCTACTTCCATACCCTTTAAAGAGTATGCGAAGATGATATCTGATTTACCTTGTAAGGTAGATGATTTTCCTAAACTTCCGGGCGATGTCACTCGTTGGCATTTCGGCGGCCTGACGAACGAGATGATGGCGGCTATGGACGATCCTCGGATTGAGGATGCGGACCATAAAGGTCGGTTCCTATCCTTCAAGAATTTCGCTTGGTCTGGAATGAGCGGAGTAGGTGGATATACCGAGAACTATGATAGCGATAGCTGGATAAAGGTAAAATCAAGAATTGATGTCACTTGGACTTATAAGTCTTTTAATGCAAGATCAATAAAGGATAATATAGCTGCTCAATTATTTTATCAATCATCATCAAGTGATACTGGATTTAGGGTTTTATCATGTACTATCAAAGTTTCTGGTTTAACAGACGGACAAGAAATTGAATATGTTTCGAATGGAACACAACAATTTGTTATAATGAGAATTGAAAATGATGGTATATATCATCTACCAAGTTTTGATTTTGGAGCTAAAAATGCTTATTACGGATTCAAGTTCTTAAAATTACAGGAATCATGCAACATTACCATCGAACAACTACCCCTCTACCCTGGTGCACTTGTCTTTGACGGAGTAGACGATTACGGTACCTGTGATAACTTCCCTATTCTGACTAAGGAAAAGGGATATACGGTTGTGGTGTTGAGACAGTGGGATCAAGATTTCTTGAATACAACTTTGACAGGAGGACTGTTGTCAACTAGGAATTATTCTACGGGAGAAGGTGTAGCATTTGAAAAAATAGAATCCTCAAATAAGGGTTATTGGAATTTAGGTGCTGGAGGTATCATAGATTTTGCAAAATCACCATTTACATGGCAAACATCAAAACAATATAATAATGTTGGTATTTTAAAAGGTGACAAAAATCATGGAAAACCATTATGTGTAGGATGTGGATTGTCTGGAGGCCAACAGTGTGGTAGATTTGCTATCTGGGAACTTGTATTTCTCGATCACGATGCCACCGAAGAAGAACTGACCAAGATCAAAGACTACTTCGTCAAAACCTATCCCTGGCTCTTTCCCGACCAGGCATGGACTGTCACCGGTAAAACCAACGAGGACGAAGATCGTGCTACTATTGCCAACATTACGGGCAATGGTAATGATCTTGTACTGTCTAATTTTGGTTTTGCAGAAGGGAGTGGCTACAATGAAGAAGGGGAATATGCTGGCTATCTGGTTACTGATGGGGTGGATGATAAGATAACTTCGTCTACATTTGAAATGGGTAATGATTGGACTGTAATAGGAGATTGGGAGCTTATAAATACAGGAAAAAATGACAATGCTGGTATTGTAAAATTTGATAGTATAGTCATTTATAATTATAATTATAATTATAATTCAGTGCTCATTAATATAAAAAATGGTAGAAATATTTTGATTCCCGATCAAAATACCGTTAATGCAATTTGTTCTGATGGCAGGATTTATTCAAAAGACTGGAAAGAATCTATTTATAATGAAGAAACGGAATCTACCAGTAAAAATTTCTTAACTATAGGATATTCAGGTAACGCATATACTAAAATTGCTTTCAAAAACTTAGCGATTTATCCTACAGTCCTCTCCAGGGAAGATTGTATCAAAGCATATAACTATTTACAAACTTTAAAAGCAAAATAATATGAAATTCATTATCATACCAAAAGAAGTATATGATTCCGTATCTGAAGAAAAGAAACGTGAATTAGGAACAGGTAGCCCAAGAGCGAGCGTAGACGGCTCTTGGGTTATTTTACACGTAGAACATTATGACCATCTATTTAAGTCTTTAGACGCGCAGGCTGATGACGATCCTCAATATCCGTATTCGGTATATGATAGCCCTTCTTCTGAGTTTGAATCTGTTCTTTCATCTAAAGAATGGGTGTCTGATGTTAATGACGAGTGTCTTTGATCTTGTTATGGTTGGGGCAATTACTATATTTGTAAAAAGTTGAATAATTAAAGCGTGTGGTAGCGTTATCTACCATATAATCATCATGTTTCAGATAATAATCGGATGCGTTTTGGCTAATATCCTTACGATAGCAATCATCGGTTTAGCCCTGTATTTAGTGTATCGTAAAAACGAAGATCGTTTAAAGGCTTTGGATTCTAAGATTGATCAGAAGGTTGAGGACGTAAAAAACAAGGTTGGTGCGGTGATGGACATCGTAGACCAGGTCAAGAAGTTGTTGGATAAAATTAACAAAAAATAAATATGGCAGAAATAGGTTATAACAGTAAATTCGAAGGCCAGGAGGTTGATTCCAGACTTGAGAATGTGGTGCAGGCTGCTCCTGGAACAGGTTCGGAGTCGGGGAAGGGAGGCCTCATCCCGGCTCCCCCTGCCGGAAGTCAGGACGGTAGCAAGACTCTTCTTAGTAATATGACATGGGGAGATCATGTAACAAAACAGTACATAGATGATGCTGTTTCGGCAGCAGGGTGGAAGAAACAGATTGTTAGCAAACTTCCTACTGTTGAAGAAGCGAAGGATAATGTCATGTATCTTGTAAAAGACGATGTGGCATCTACAGAAACTAAAAACGTGTATAACGAATATATTTTGGTTACTGAAGAAGGTGGAACTAAGGTGCTTGAATCACTTGGTATGGTAAGTACAGGAGTAGATTCATCTTATCTTGATTTATCCATATTTCCCAGTACTTCTGGAACTCTTGATGAGGATTCGTATGCAAAAGTTCTGAATGCTTACATTAACAATATTACATTAGGTAAGCTTAGTTTTTATTATTTTTCTTTGGATTATTTTTTAGACAATGATAATTCTGAATTAAAAATAATAGCTGTTTTATTTAATAACACCAACTCAAAGGAAGACGTATCTGGATCTTATATAGACATTGAGATGGTAACTTATGTTGTTTCCCAAGATAAGACATATAGAGCTATAGCTAATACGGCTACGTTGTCTAATGACATGTTATCTTATTTGAAGTTTATGGCTAAGACTCCTAATGTTGTCACAACATTAGCAAGTTTGCCAATAGATGCTCATAATATCATAGCCAACGTAGCTTCCGCTACGAACCTGTCTATGGCCGTATCTGCTGAGGATGTTGGGAGGGAATGGCAGGTGCGGGTCAACAACACTACCGGCACAGACATCACGCAGCCGCTTCCTACCTATGGCCTGTTCCAGAGCATGTCAGGCGATAGCGTAGTAGTACCTAAAAATAGTTTTATAGAATTAAGTATCTGGTATATTAATGATAAGTTAGTTATCAGAGTAGGTGAACAAGCTTAACAGAAAGGATAGAGTATGGTTTATGTAAATAAAAACGTAAAAGGTTTTTACTGGGAAGGATACGAGTTGGATTCCTCTTCTTACGAAGTAGGGTATTCTTACCAAGATTTCTTAGATGGTAAATGGGTTCAACTTGACTCCGATCAAGAAAAATTCCATCAAGACAATCCTGATGCGAGTGTGAAAGAAGTTATTGCCATGCAGCTTGACCCGGAGCCTCCTGGACCAACTGAAGAGGAGTTGCTTGCCAAGGCTAAGGATAAGAAAGTTTATGAGGCCAGGGAATATGCTTATTCTGATGCTGTCCGCTCTTATAGCTTGGATGGTAAACAGATATGGTATAACAGCAGCATGAGGCAGAAGGTTAAAAACGATATTGATGTAGCAAAAGGGAGCGGGATATACACCGTATCTGTAGCAGATTCAGAATACGAGCTTGATATTGCTAATACGGCAATGAATGAAATGCATGTATATGAATCTGAATGCGATGATCGTACTGCTGCCATAGAAAAGGAAATAGCTTCTAAAATTGACAGGAGTGAAGTTGAATCTATGAAAGTGGATGAAGGATATCCTGAGAAGTTGGCAAGGACAAAGGATCAGATCATAGAAAAAAATAAGATCCTTGAAGCTAACGATCCGGAGAAGGCTACAGCCATGTACATGAGGGCGATGATCAATACGCCGGCTATGTTGGAGAATACTGACCAGAGTCTGGCTCTTAAGATAAAAGGATTGTATCCTATTTGGGATAAGGATGGAGTTTATGGCGACAAAGGTCTTCCTATGGGAACTGCTGTTGTAAAGGGGCAGCGTTTTCGTAGTAAAAACCAGCCTTCAGATTTGGATTGGACTTTGTTTGAAGTAAGGCAAAATCACAATCTACAAGCTGATTGGGTTCCTGGCCAGGGAGGTGGAGCCGAAAGTCTGTATATGGTTGTTCAAGAAAAGCATTCAGGTACCGTAGACGATCCTATTCCTTGGGTATATAATTCTATTTTAGAGAACGGAAAGTATTACATAGACAAAGAAATTAAGTATCTTTGCATAAGAGATTCAGGCATCCCTTTGGCTTACGAGAATCTTTCTGATCTTGTATCAGCCGGATACGTAAGGGTTGTTTAGGTCGTAATTTGTTGTTAATGTTATGGATGGCCCCTGTATATTTATTTATGCAGGGGTTTTTCTTTAATCCAAACTCCGCTTATTTTAATATTTGGTAAGGTTCTGATTATCTTTGTGAAAAAGGTCAAGTTATGGAAAGAAGTGATATTATAAAAGAATTGAGTCAGTATTTTAGTATTGTTGAATTAGTTGGTCCTAAAGAATACGGTAGAGACAAAGATCTTTGCTGGAGGTATTTAAGAACTGAATTGCTTCACACGATACTGGTTTTAAGGAAAGACATATTGAAAACGCCGATGACGGTTAATACCTGGAAGTCGGGTGGAAGGTTTGATGAGCGTGGGTTTAGGAACAATATTTCGGATATAGTAAAATCCAAGACCGTATCAGGGTCTTTGTATGTCAGTCCTCATATGCTTGGGGCAGCCATCGATTTCGATGCTAAAGGTATGACGGCGGAGGAGGCAAGGAATAAAATAATTCAGTCGCAGGATTTACTTCCTTGTCCTATTAGATTAGAATCAGGTACCAATTGGGTCCATATTGACGTATATGACTCTCTTGGAAGTAGCAAGAAAGTAACTATGTTCTAATATGGCTTACAGATTTGTAGGAAGGATGAATTTAGAAAGTTTCTGGGCTTTTCTCATTTCCGGATTATCAGCATTGTGGATGAATTTCCAGGAGATTCACCACCTTATATATTCTATATTGTTTATATTAGCTATAAATCTTTTGTTAGCTACTATAAAAAGTATCAAGCACTGCTATATCCGAAGAAAGAGAAAGAGGCCTTTTAAGATATTGACATGCATAAGCGAAATGGGAGTTTTGAAAATCCTTCTTGAGTTCGCGGCCTGCTCTTTCGGGTTGTTTACCATATCCGGAATGGATCTTATTATGTCTATGGGAGGGCATAAATCCCCAGAGTTTATAGATATGCTTCTTCAGTGGATTACAATATTTGCCTTAATATTATACGGTGGGATGGCATTCAAGCGCCTCGGAGACCTTGCACCTGATTTGATGATAGTAAAAGGCGTTAAGTATTTCTTTAGCAAAGTAAGTTGGTGGCAGAAAGTTCCATTCGGAGAAGAGCTTAAAGAAGGTATTAACAACGGTGATATACAAGAGCTTTTAGACGAAGATAAGGAGGGTAAAAGATGTGTTTGCAAAAAATGAGAGCCAGGCATGTGTTAGGAGTTCTTCTACTGTGTTTTATATCTTTCTTGTTTGGTAAAACATGCAAGAAACAAGAAATAATACACGATATAGAAATAGATACTGTAATAGATACCATTATCCAACCTGTTCCTGTTCCTCAGTATATAGTTGACGTAGGGGAGGTAGAAATACCTTTCCCTATGGATGCTATAGTTGAAAAAGATACGATAAAAGACACTGTCTATATCAATATTCCTATACAAAGAAAAACATACAACACAGATGATTATCGGGCTGTTATAAGCGGATACAGACCTAATTTGGACACGATGATCATCTACCACAAAAAAGAAATAATATACGAAAAGAGCCGGCGCTGGGGCATAGGACTGACGGCAGGGTATGGGGTTGGGCGCGAGGGCTTCTCCCCCTACTTAGGCGCTGGAATCTATTATAGGATATGGTAATAATCACGTCCTATTTTATTTAATACACAACATTTTAAACTTTTATCACCCCATTTACTTATCTTTGTGGAAAAAGGTAAGTTATGAATTATATCGATATTTTACCACAGATAAGAAATAACATTTTCTATGTCAGGATAGTAATGACCGACTACGATGTGGAAAATCAGATGGTTATTAGAATAGTATCCAGAAGAAATGACGGTCTGTACAAGACGGAAGTAGTACAGTATCCAAATGAAGGAACTGATTACAACGGAGAAATCATTGTTCCTATGTTTGGTATGGCTAAGTCATTGGTGGCCCAAATAGTAGGAGTTAAGATAAATGGTACCGAGGTACGTGTTAATAGTACTGAAGTAGAGGGAGCTGATATAACAGCCAGATACGATGATTCCCTTACCAGAATGGGATGGGAGGAGAGTATGAACAACATCCATCTTGATTTTGAGGTTATAAGCACCAACAACCCTAAAACGCTTCGCATAGCCGATCAGTCGGAATGGGGGATACTTGCAGACAGACCGGCTATTATAGAGATCGTGCCACCTGAAGACGAGAATAAGTATGTTTATTATCTTGGTAAGAATCAGTTGAATGTATTCAACAGTAAGACTCTTGGCATAAATCCAGGTCGCGGAAATGATTTTGAAAACCTAAAAGATGGTATATACGATATTACCATAAAAGGCAGTCCTTCCTCTTATTCATTTAATAGAAAGTATTTAAAAACAGATCTGATCCGTCTTAACATAGATAAGATATGGGCCAGGTCAACTGTGTTATGTGATCATGAGGATGATGACGTTATTGACAAAATAAAAGAAATAGAGTTTCTGCTGGCTGCGGCTGAAGCTAATATGAGATTAGGGAATTTTGAAAACGTAAAACAATTATACGAAAAAGCATCTAAATTGATTTACGTTCTCAATAATTGTGAAAATTGTGGTTGCAAAATATAATAAATTAAATATCAATAAATTATGGGATGTGGATGCGGAAGAAGCAACATTGCTTCTGTTAATAAAAGTAGGGCTATAAAGCCTCAGTCGAATACGACACCTAAAGCTGATTCTAATGCGGCTTGTATTCAGAAATATGATGAACTTGCTGTATTGGACAAGAAAATCATAGACCTTCATCGCAAGTTCAGGTTTGTAGGAGGTGTAAGTAAAAGGTATGCTGATATTCAAAAACTGGTAAGAGGCTGGATCGTTAATTTGAAGAACGAGTGCCCGGATCCGGATGATCTTGCTACTTATTCTGAATACATAAATAAAGAATACGCCAGGTATTTTACGTCAAGGTGATATGGCAGCTACCGGAAGTACACAGCAAATTCTTTTCCCTTCATCTTACTTATGTGAGTGTGCTGATCGTTTTATAGCATGTAAGGCTGATCAGTATCTACAATATCATAAGTATAAGGTAGGTATCAAGCCTGATATGGATACGGTTCTTAAAATAGATCGTATGAGAAGAATCGTCTGTGAAGGGGAATGTGGGTTGTGTCCGGACGAGATTCAGAAATTCAAAGAAGAACTTAATAAGATCTTGTCATGAAAAAGATGTATTACAACAAAGAATACAGAAAAGCTTTCAAGAAATCGAATTGTCCGGAAGATCTTGGTTCTGAAGAAACGTTTATCGTTCATGAAGCTGAATTTTGTTCGGATATAAGCCAAGATGATGCAGATAGGAAAGCGGAAGAGTTTGCGGAGAAAGAAGGTCCGTTGTATGCTAATAAAGTAGGTGGCTGTTGCGAGGTATATTATAACACAAGACAGGAAGGATATTTCTTTAAAAATGATTGTCCTGATGGTCAAAAACAAGAACAACCCACACATTACGTGGTAGAGGCCGGGCGTGTATGGTCTAAGTTCAGTACCGAAATAGCCAACTACGAAGCTGCGAAGATTCTTGAGCAAGAAGGGCAGGCTGCCGCTAACGAATCTGGAGTATGTAAAACCGTTTATTACAACGAAGATCAACATGGTTGGTTTAGTAAACGTTGTAAGGAAGGATGGAAGGCTCCTGAGAAATACAGGAGGATATACGCCGGTACCGTAACGTCTTTCATTAGCGTTGATGATGCCAATGAAAAGGCTAAGAAGATACTGGAAGAAGAGGGCATGAAATGGGTTAATGAAAATACCAAATGCGAGCCTGTTGTTGATGAATGCAAATTTGATTTTTGAAAATGAGCAACGTAAAATTTAATCCGACAGAAGGTGAGAATGATAAACTGGTGTCGGTGTTTTCTGAAATAAATGAAGGTCTTGATACGACTTTGAATTACACTATTTCCGATGAAGGGAATAAGGCTAAGAAGAGCATCGTAGTTAATCAAGTTGGTAAAAGGGAAAAGTTTTTATCGAAGAAAGGGGAGGAATCTGAGCCTTTTGTTTTGTCTGATGGTAATACTTTCAACGTTCTTAAAGAAGGTGCTTCAGGATCGGCATCCGCTTGGGCTGAGGATCAGCTTCCTCCAGAAGCCACGGAATCAGTTGGCGACAAAAGCCTTCTCCCTTCTTGGGATTTCTACCTTATAGACATGACTCAAAATACCGGAGACAAGGTACATCCGGTTGGAAAGCTTCGTAAGAACAATCTCCTTAGATTTGAAAACGGAGATTTTGCTCCTACGGTAGGCATAACCGAGGAAATGAGAGCCGAATGCGATGTGGAACTGTATTTGGATAGCGGTCATAAAAATAAGTATTGTGATGCCGGAGCATTTGACGCTAAGGCTTTTTATGAAGAGTATGGCATTAGTCAAAAACTTTATAATGCTTCAGGATCAGAGGTAAGGATTTTAAGACCTTGGGAGACTACTTCAAAGAATTATAGCATATTCTTAGGATGTAGCAAGAGTCTATATGTAGCTGATAAGGTAGTTGGTAAAAGCGGGAAAATATGGTCTGGTGTGTACGACGCGGACACAGTTCCTATGCTGGATGGACTTGACCTGCGCCAGACGTGCCCTGTGCTTCCGCCCACAGCCTTATCTCCTGGACCGGTATGTACAGTAGACTCCAAGGCAAGATCTTTCTTTTTCTTGTATGAAGGAGAAACAAATTGTAAATCCGGAGCCGGAATTGGTAACGCCTGCACAATGTTTCTAAATGGAAGAACTTATCCGAGATGCAACGATGTAAATCAAATCAATATAGCTAAGTATTCGAGGGCTAATAACGTAGATCCTGAATCTTCTTATCCTTTTTCTGAAGGTGGTTTTTTGACCTTGAATGCTTATATCATATACCTTGAAATGCTGTACGGTACTAAATACTTAGCTAATCCAGATACTTTTGGATCAGGGATATCAAGTAACTCCGGAGTAGGTAATGATGTTAATTATCGCAAATACGGAGGTGTAAAGTGTCGTAAAAAAGGAGAAGAGACATGGTTGTATGGATCATGGGCTACAAATTCTTCTATTATACATTATGAACCTACTAAAAAAACTTATTTTTCTTACCTCATAAATTCAGAGTATCCTAAAGAACAGTGCATGGAAAGCCAGATGGCGGCTTCTTTTGCATTCGAGACAGGCGTAGAAGAAGGATCAGAGTTTGATTTTTATGGAGGAAAATACTGGTATAAGAACGTCCAGGGAGCCAAGAGTATGGCTGAAGGTCATATGAATGTTATTGTATTTAAGGAAATGACCGGCACTATATCAGCCTTAAACGAAAATGACGAACCGGCAGAATTTGATTTGGAAGTTATCTTAAGGATGTCTTTGTACGATGGCATGAATTTGTCTGGAGATGTCTTTAGGTATTGTGGAGGAGGATACGAACAGGTAGGGACTTGTTTAAATGATCCTAATGTCACTCGAATAGGTAATACTATTGATATTTATATAGAGCCAGATCAAAAGAAATGGACATATGAGAAAAGGTCTACTATAAATAATGGTGAGGTTTTTAATTTTGAATCTAAATATAAAAAGATAGCAACTACCCAGAATTTAGGAGATAGTTTTGCTTTACACCGTATTCCTTATACCGGATGGAAGGATAAAAAAGGCGGAGGTATCGGAACAGGAGAATGTTTTTATACATGGGACAATTGCTACTGGGCTTCATCTGTTGGTATAAAGTCCAGAGTGGCTGCTCGTTTCGACGGTTATGCGTACTATGGCAATTGCTCGCCTCGTAATCTGAATGCGTCTTACGCGGCTTCTGCTATGTATCGCTACTATTGCGGCCTTGCCCAGTTGTTATTAGACGTCAGTCAACCGCAGGTTTGATGGGTGTAACCCATTGATGGCGCAGCCATCATAAGCGCAGCGATAAGGCGCAGCCTTATATACTATATCACGGCGCAGCCGTATCTTGTTAATATAATATTTTATAGCTACAAAACAAAAATTTAAAATATTTAATACAAATTGTTTTGTAGCTATAAAATATTATACATACATTTGCAATGTCATTAGACAACAGAGATAGTTAACATTATAAACAATAAAAATTTATTCAATGAAATCCGTTAGTCTGCTAACAAGTCTTACATTGGGATCTGACCTCTGAAATAGCAAATAACGGTTGAGAAAAAGGTTAAAAAGAATTGGCTGCTCGTTTCGGCGGTAATGCGAACAATGGCAATTGCTCGCCTCGTAATCTGAATGCGAATAACGCCGCTTCTAATACGAATCGCAACAATTGCGGCCTTGCCCTGTGTGGGCTAAAAAATTGGGTATATTCTTTTTAATCTTTCCCAGGAGTGGATAATCAATAAAAGACAAGCGTATGAGGTTATATGATAAAAATATGATAGAGATGCGCGACGGTCGTAAGCCCGTCATTAGCCCACAACTGAAATCAGTTTCAAACTATATAGATGTAAGTTTGGATGATATTAGAGAAGCATGCGAAGCGGCATTTAAAAACCATTCTAAAAAGAATGATGTTGTTAATTTTAATTCTGATTTTGATGGTAATTCGTTAAAATTGTATGAATGGTATTTAGATGGTACTTATGTTAGCAAAATCAAATATCGCAAACTTGTAAAAGAAAACAAGAATGGTAAGGTTCGTGAAATAAACAGCCCGGATCTTACCACCAGAATCTATCAGCATCTTGTTTTAGTAAAGTTAGGTCCTTTGTATTATGAGAAGGATAATATGAATGGTCTTAATTGTAAGCCGGGATTTGGCATAACAGCATCGTCTAAATCAAGGTCTCTTATTAAAAAGATAAAGCATGTTTATTATGATAGACTTGATTTGAAGTATTGCCTGGTTATAGATCAACGTAAATGTTATAACCATGTAAAAGACAAAGTATTTAGAAAAGTACTTAAGAACTTTATTTCAAATAAAAAGTTTATAGATTTTGTAATAGACGTAAGTTTCGTATCTGGAGAGTTACCTATAGGAACCCCTACAAGCCCTTTCATTCATCATCTCCTTATGAAAGATTTTGATGATCTCGCAAAGAGAATAGCTCCTTTTTCATTGAGATATGCCGACGATAATTTCCTTGCTTTCTATACTAAGGAGGATGCTAATACTGCCAAATGGAGGATTAAGAATTATTGGTGGTATGAGCTTAAGATAAGATCTAAAAGGCATACTTGTATTATAACAGACATGGATAGACCTCTTGATTTTTGCGGGTATGTTTTCCACCGTAATAACAAAGGCGTATCTGAACACAATAAAGGTTATGTGACAATAAGGAAGAGGGTAGCCAAAGACGCGAAGAAGTGTATTACAAATGAAAGCTGGTCTTCTTACTTCGGTCTTTTAAAACACTGTGACAGTTATTCATTAATGTCAAAAATAGAAAATATCATGAAATTACGAGATTTAACAAGCACGATTCGTATTGATAAGAAAATGGATGCGGACAACATCGATGTCAAGAACCTTGAAGGTATTGTATTTGATATCGTGAACTATGAAATACGAAGCAATAACAAGAATGAACCAAACTGGATAAAGTGCTTGATAGGTATTCCTGAAACCAATAAAGAAGGGATTCCTACCGGTAGGAAACTCGCAAGGGGATTTCATGGTAATTATCAAGGTATAGTAAATTTTATTTCAAAATGCGAACTTACTTATAGCAAAGATGCTATTCTCCCTATTACCGATGTAGAGATAGAAAACAGATGCGGATACGTTTTTAAAGGCAGCACTAACCGCTTGGAATACATTGATTGACTTCTTATTGTGATGGTGTGAATGAAAATTATTATCTTGCACCAAAAAAAAGAAAGTCATGAATTGTAACACTTGTAAAGATGACAGACCTGATATTCTGAGATCTAATATCTGTATCGGGTCTGATCCGTGTAATGACTGTACGGACAATTGCGAAATTCTTCCAAAAGAATGCGATTGCCCGTATGGTCATTTAAGCGATCATTGCATTCATTATACAGGATGCAAGACATTCATATCCAAATTAACTCCAGGTATGCCTTATAATGAGGTTATGCATAATATAGAACTGGTTTTTGAAAACATAGATAAGTTTTTGGATAGGATGGTTGAAGAAAATACGCTTTTAAAACAAAGGGTTGAAAAACTTGAAAAACAACTTCAAAATGGAAAAGAGTGCACAAATTGGTGAGGCTTTAAGTGGCAAACACGTATATGTTCCACATGTGGACGAGACGCCGGTGCCATGCCCGGACGGATACACCTGCACGAACTGCGTGTACTGCGCTGACGGCATCAACGCTGGCTACTTCAGTCTGGCTCAGAAATCTGATCTTACGGCTTTAATCAATGCAATGATATGCCGTATGGAATACCAGGATAGGGAAATAGAATTTTTAAAACAAAAAATAAATATTTTGAGTAACAATGGCAATAACAGGTAACGGTTGTTTTGGCAGTCATGGTGGGTGCGAACGCCCGCATCATTGCGATATTCCTTCTTCTAAAATATTCTATGATGGGGAAACTATAGAAGAAGCTGGTTTGTATCATGGTATGCCTTTAAACAGGGCTTTGGCTAATTTAGCTAAATACGTTTCAAGGGCTATTAACGTAAGTGGGGCTGTTAATATGGAAGTATTTGACGGTACTTCTCATGTGGTTCTAAAGAAGGATCCGGCAGAGATTTTGCTTGTATCTTATTGCGGAGGTGTCGTACCTTCTGATATGTATAAAGTCCAGGGCCGTACTGTTAGGTTCTGCCGGGATATGTGTCAACAAGATGAACTTGCTGAAGTGAGGGTTGTGTACCGAGAAGAGGCAAATAGTTCTTATGGGTTCCATTGTTAATTTAGGAGGATAAGAAATGGCAGAAAAATGCAAAGGATTTATATGTGGGGGTAATCTCGTTGATGGCTCTGTGCCTTCTGATAAGTTAGATAAAGAAACTATTGTCGAGCTTATTAAAGAGATTCTGAAAGAGGAAATGCACGAATCTTGGCTTAAGGAAATAATAGAAACCATACTTAAGGAATCTATTGATTCGGATTGGCTTCGTGAGTTCTTTAAAGAAGTTCTTAAAAAATATGCTAAAGAGGAATGGTTTAAGGACATTATCTGTGGCTTAGGATGTGTTGGCGTACAAGAGATATTTGATGTTATTCCTACTGACATAACATTTGAAGCCACAGGCGGTACGGCTACGGTACAGGTTGTGGTAGATGATGGCGTTGAATGGGAACTGACACTTTAATGAAGGAGGGTTATTATGAGCAAAGAAAGAATATATAAGATGGATGATGGTTCTTGGCTTACCTCAGATAAGAAGGAAGGTGTCGGTCGTGATAAAATGAATTTCGATGCTCCATCTTGGAAAGGAAGGGAAGATAGGATCACTATCCGAATTGTGAAGAAGTCCGATACCGAAAGCATGAAAGCCATTACTTTCAAGCAAAAAGGTATTAAGATCACAGAAGTGTCGGTTAGTAGGCTGGAGTTCCCTATATCTGGTGGAGATAAGCAGATCCTTATTACTACCAACGCCGCTTCTATCAATGCCCTTATTACAGGAGATAGTGGTATAAAGGGTGTTATAAAGGCATTTACCACCGCTTCTGGTCTAAATATTGATGTCAATGATATTAGGCTTGATTATGGTTTCCCTGGTGATCCGGGTCTTGAAGACACGTTCCAGGTTTCGATGATTGTTTCCATGCCTGGCAATGAGGATGGGAATGAAGTTAATGAGAACATAACTATAAATGGTGTACTGATTCCTATTTATCAGCCTGGAAAGGTCGTTCCTTACATTAAATTGGATAAGGAATTTGAACAAATTGAGGGTGATGAAAAAAGCACGCAGTTAAGTATAGAAAGTAATATAAAAGATTATGTTATTGAAATAGTTGAATGCGAGTCTGTGGATAAGGAGGAAATCTACCTGGACAAGGATGTTGTTGATCTTGATTCAGATGGATCACCGGAGGTAATCAACGTAAGTACAACTCCCGAAAATTTAAGATGGAGGATTAGCGAATGAAAGTAGGTAATTGTTGGGCGAACATAGATAAGAAAGAAGGCAGTCTTAACAGTAAGGTTAATATTTACTTTGATGAAAATGATACTGGTGCCAACAGAAGTGTCAAGATAAGGGTGTCTTCCAGGGATGGTAGCGTATCTGAAGAATGTACGGTAGTTCATAAAAAAAAAGAACAGGTAGTTTATAGAAATAAAAGGCAGTCGGCTCTTTTCACAAAAGAAGGATGTAATCCTGAGACAGAGAAAGGGGAAGAGCTTGAGTACGTTGTTGAGGCCGGAAAATACACGTCTATCATATCTCAGTCTGATGCTGATGACAAGGCTATGAGAGACATTGAGCAAAATGGTCAGAACTGGGTTAATGAGCATGGTCGTTGTATAACCATATTATGGTACAATGTCAAGAAATCAAAGTCGTTTAGAAAGAACGACTGCGATCCTGATACCGAAGAAGGAAGTTTGGTTACGATGACGATCGAAGCCGGGCAGTTCTCTTCTTCCATAAGCCAAGAGGATGCTGACCGTAAGGCTGAAGCCGAGTTGAATGCCAAAGGTCAAGACTATGCTAATTCTCATGGCACTTGCAATACCATAAAATGGTACAACGACAGGAAATCCAAAATGTTCCAAAAGACAGATTGTGAGGTAACTGAAGTTGGATCTATGGTAGAGTACGTTGTAGAAGCCGGCCGTTTCTCTTCTTCTGTTTCTAAGGAAGATGCTAATCAGAAGGCTTTGGAAGCCTTGGAAGCTGAAGGTCCAGGGTATGCTAATGAGCATGGCACCTGTGAAACCAATTTATGGTATAACGTAGAGAAGTCGAAAGTATTTTATAAGAATGACTGCGAAGATGGGTTTATCGGAGCACCTTACACTTACACGGTAGAAGCCGGTAAATACACATCAGACGTAAGTCAAGAAGATGCTGATAAGAAAGCTCTTGATGATATAGAGAAAAATGGTCAGGATCAGGCAAACCTGAATGGAGAATGCGTTACTGATCCAAATTATTTCGTCGGAAAGGCTTCGGCTCGTGTTCAGAAAAATGATTGCGATGCTGAATCTCAGACCGGAAGCTTTGTCGATTTAACTGAAAAGGATCTTGCTGGATACCCGGATGCTTTTGTATCAAGGGAAAGCCAGGAGGCGGCTAACGCGCTCGCTCAGGCTGCTATGGAAGAACAGAAACAGGATCTTGCAAATAAGAAAGGCACTTGCATAGATAAAAACCAATTTGTTGGTGTATATAGCAAGGTATTCACAAAAGACAATTGCGACGGAGAAGGCGTAGGTTCGCAGGTAACGGTAGACCAAGACGATGTAACTGGTGGTCCTTTTACTTCATACGAAAGCCAGGAGGCGGCTAACGCGCTCGCTCAGGCTGCCGTCGAGCAGCAGGGCCAGGCCATAGCCAACCGGGACGGCCATTGCACGTGGACTGGTAAATACAGTGAAGAATTTACCAAAAATGATTGTACTGAAGGTCAGGTAGGATCTAAGATTACGGTAACCGAACAAGATGTTGTTGGTGCTCCTTTCACATCTACCGTAAGCCAAGATGATGCTAATAACAAGGCCAAGGCTGCTGTCAAAGAGCAAGGTCAGGCTATTGCTAACAGTAAGGGTAATTGTGAGAATATGACGGTCTATACCGGTCATTACAGCAAGAGATTCGTTCCCGAATGCGAGGCTTGTCATAAAGGTGTAGAGATGGAGGTTACGGCTGAGATGGTAAATGGAAGCCCTGTTACATCAACAGAAAGTCAAGAGGCGGCAGATACAGAAGCTCGTAGGATCGTAGAAGAAGGCGGTCAGGCTTATGCTAATAAAAACGGCAACTGTACGCCACTTAGCACCGATCCTGTATGGGAAGACGTTGTTCCGGAAGAACTTAGATGTAATGAAGGTAAGTCTCAGAAAAAGCAACATGATACCAACGAATGTTCTGAAACCCACAATCAAGAACGTTGGGTAGATGGTGGGAACAAAGTTTGTAGCTGGACCGGTCATTATACAGAAACGTTCCAAAAGAACGACTGTGAGATACCGGATTCAGGAACGGAAGTAGAAGTAAGTGAAGCTGATGTTGAAGGCAATCCTTTTATTTCTTTCGTAAGTCAAGAAGATGCTGATAATAAGGCCAAGGAAGCTGTTAAGGCTCAAGGACAGAATATTGCCAACCAAAAAGGCAAATGTAGGTTCGTAGGCGTATATAGCAAGGAATTTACGAAAGACAATTGCGGATCATGTCAGCATGGCGTTCCGATGAGCGTAACACAAGACATGGTGGGTGGACCGTTCTATTCTAATGAAAGTCAGGAAGAGGCAAATAGGCTGGCTCAGGAAGCCGTAGAAGCCCAAGGTCAGGCTTATGTTAACAAGAACGGGACATGCGAAATGGACAACACCGATCCTGTATGGGTAGATTCTGAACCGCTTGAAACCAAATGTGAAGGAGGTAAATCTTATAAGAAGCAAGTCAATACCAACGAATGTTATGGTGGAGCAGATGAACGCTGGGTAGAAGGTGGAGATAAGGTATGTACCTGGACCGGAACATATAGCAAGGTATTTACAAAACAGTGTGCTGACGGCGGTGTCGGATCTAAGGTTACCATAGATCAGGATGATGTAACCGGTGGTCCTTTTACGTCTACCGTAAGTCAGGAAGACGCAAATAGTAAGGCTCAGGCTGCCGTTGAGGCCCAAGGTCAGGCTCTTGCTGACGCACAGGGCACTTGTACTTGGACCGGTAAGGCAAGTAAGGTTTTCACCAGAAACAATTGTGGAAGCTGCCAGCATGGTTCTTCTGTTACCGTAACCCAAGATGAAGTGGGTGGTCCATTTACGTCCAATATCAGTCAAGCTGATGCTAATAAGAAGGCTCAAGATGCTGTAAATTCCCAAGGTCAGGCAGTAGCTAATAAGAATGCTGATTGCTTGCCTGATAGCACAACACCTTCTTGGTCGGATACCGGAAGCACCCGTTGTGACGGTTGTACGTCTCAGAAGCAACAACGTGACACCAATCCATGCTCTTCTTCTTATAACGACACAAGATGGGTTAATGGAGGTGGAGAGTCTTGTACTGACTGGTCTTACTATGGAACAGGAGACTGCGTAGGTCATACTCAGTACAATGCTTATCGTGATAGTTGCTCTGGTAGCATAGATCGTCAATATTCTGTAAGTTGTAGGAATTGCTGTAATTGCGGATCTTACGGTTCTTGGCAAGAAAATGGATGTAATGGAACCAAAACTAAGTTTATTCGTTACGATGATTGCGGAAATTCTGATACTAAAGAAGAGTATGTTATTGGAAGTTGCGGATATGCTCCATATGAATTTCAGTTCCATGATGGAAGAACGAGCAAGTCGAGGTCTGTAACTGGAGAATCTCAGGATATTGAAGAAGTTATCATAAGTACTAAGAATGATTCATATATAGGATATTCTGTTAAATCGAAACCTTCTTGGTGTTCTGTTGATTACAGAGACCAGACATCTGAAAGCATGAAGGCTGTGGTGACATTATCTGCCAATACAACATCTTCTTCCAGATCTGGTGACATTGTTTTTGTTCAAAATGAATCTGGAAAGACTGTTACTCTTAGCATCACACAAGATGTTGCAGTTACTTACGAATTTAGTACCAACCAAAGCACTTGGAATGCCGATGCAAATGGAGGTGCAAATAACTCATATTTATGTATTCAATTAAAAAGTAAAAAGAATGGAAGTAAGATAGGATACACTGTATCATCTAAGCCAAGTTGGGTTACAGAAGTTACAGAAAAACCATCAGGGGTATCCTGTCCTGTTTTGTCAGGTTATGATTATTCATTTATGATAATCTCATCCGCAAACAGCTCTTCATCTTCCAGAAGTGGTACTGTAACATTGAAGCAAAATGAATCTGGGAAGACTGTCAACATAACAGTCAACCAAGAGGGCAAGGCTGAGGCTAAGCCTGTTCCGGCGCATATTACATTGAAAAACGGCTCTTGGGCTACATATAGGAGGAATAATGTTTCTTATAACCCTGGCGCCGGTAAGTGTATTGCCGGATTCGAATGGACTGGTGATGAAAATGGAAATATCCGAATATATACCTGTGATATTAAGGTGGTGGATGCTAATTATCGTGAGATATCTGGAGCTACTATAAGCATCGGAACAACAACCCAGAGAAGACAATCCGGAAGCTCTTGTTCGTATTTCGGGGCCGTTAATGGAGGAATATTAGCCGGATATGTTCATTCTGGAGATGAGAATGGATATACTACATGGTATATACGAACTATAAACGTGTCTTACGAAGGCAAAGTGTATAAGACCGCTACTGTTAGGCAGTATGAAAAACAAAATATCTCCAAGAAAGGTGGTGTTTTCAATGTATATAATGAATCTCCTGCTTCTTACAACTTTATCGTAGATGGAGCTGAGTGTGGTGATGAAAATGGTACTTTGAAATACGCTTATTCTCAGATAAATCTTAATCCAGCATAATCAACAAGGGAGAGGATTTAGTCCTCTCCCTTGAATGTTTTTTGGGGGGTTATAATATTTTGTTTTAAATATTGTCTATTAGAACAAAAATGATTAATATTGCACATCATTCAATTTTAAATTTTTAGTATCATGGCTTGTAAAAAGAAAGCTCGTCAGGGTGGTGAAGTCGATAAGAAAGACAAACCTAAAATGCGCCAAGGCGGTAGTGTTGGAGGCAAGATGAAAAGAAAGAAGACGAGCACTAAAAAGTGATTGAAAACCAGGGGAAGGTGCTGATCGCCTTCCCCATTTTAATAACATAACAACAATTTATTATGAGCAACAAGTTTATTAGCAAAGGGCAAGGGAATGTCTGTGTGACGTTTGTGAAGTACTATCCTGTATTGATGCAGGTTATTATGTTAGCCAGCATTTTTGATGAGTTTTATCCTTTTAGTATCACTAATTGGCTGTATCCGATATTAGGTCATTCTCTATCATGGGACCTATTTCTGTTAGCTTTTTCAAAAATGTTTAAGTTTTGTATATGGCATAGGTTACTAATCTACAGTATGATGCTTAATGTGTCAGTAGAATGGGTTATGGTTAATTTCAATATACCTATTGAGCATAACATCGCAATATGGTCGTTGATGGCTGTAACTCTTGTTATAATCATTGCCTCTATCATTTTAAGATTTAAAACAGGTTGCTTTAAAGAAGATGAAAGAGATTCTGACAGAGACGCTGCGTAAGAGTGGTGCTGCGGTATGTGATAAAATAAAGGCCATGTTTTTGAATGGCGAATGCGATCATCTTACAGCCAATGATTTGGAAACATGGATGCAGCTTGCTAATCCCGCTAAGTATTATACTGGCGAGGAAGCTATTTCTTATCTTAATGTAACTTCTAAAAGATTTTATGAATATCGGAAGGCGAAGTTAGTTCCTGATCCGGTTAAGATAAAGGGATTCCCTAAACCTTTATATACGAAAGTTATGTTGGATGAGGCCATAAAAACCATATCCGGCATGAGTGAAAGAGATATTTATATGAGGATCTTGAATGCTAAATCAAGAGAATCAAGAGCAAAAGAAAGGAGGGGAGCATGATTACAAATGGTGAATTTGTATCAAGAGTCGTAAATGGCATTCATGCCCTTGATAAAGACTCCCATGTTAGCCGGAGATGGATATTGAATATCGGTAGAACTAAAGCCGAATCTTATACAGCCCAGAGATGGGATGATGGGACGTTGCTTGGCGACCACCGGCTCCTAACTTACGTTACTTGTCTGGAGATGATTGAAGTTGACAAAATAGTTTGTTGTGATGCCGAATTTGCGTTGTGTAATACACTTATGCGTTCAAAGCATAAACTTCCAGGACTTCTTTATTCTGCCCTTAGACCGGCTATTACTAAGGTGACTAACGTAGATAACACTATATTTTTTAAGTTCGCTGAAATAAAGTCGTATCGTAATGAACAAAAAAGACCGTATGTTAAATACGTGAAAGAGCGGCGTCCTTTTTATTATGTAGAAAACGACTATGTTTATATACCGGATTTTCATATAGAGCTTATTAACGTAGAGTTTTTTACAACAAGAAGAAAGAAGGCGCTGGAGTTAATGGCCTGCGATCCTACACCTAAAGGGTGCGAGTCTGAATGGGAATACGAATTTATCTGTCCTATCAAGCTAATTGAGTATGTGGTAGCAGAGACGATAAAGGAAGTAGCATTCAGGCTACAGATTCCTATCGATGAAAATCCGAATCTTGATTCCAATCAGAAAAGTCAAATTGTTCAATAACAAAATATTATTTATCTTTATTTGGGTCTTAGTTGTGAAACCAAGACCCATTTTTATATAAACTTAGTGACATGAAAAGAACATCGATACAATCACCGTATTTTGTAGCCTACTACCATCGTCTTATGAAGAGAAAGAATGGTTTTAAGAAAGGTATGATAAGAGACAGAGGAGAGGTTTTAAGGCTGTTATCTATTATATGGAAAACCGTATCAGAACATTATGTGGAAGCTGATGCCGGTGTTTACGTAGATAACGTAGGATACTTATGCCATGTGCTTATACCGGGGCAGCGCTTTACCGTCAGGCGGGACCTGGACATCGTGAGCAGGCTCGGCACCAACGGCTACCTCTACAACCACCTGGCTATGGATTTCGCAGACTCCAAAAGATATTACCATTTTGTAATACAAGATAGCTTGAAAAAGAAGTTAAGGGTTAAAATGAATAAAGGACGAAGATACCGATTTATGTACAATGAAATACTTGCTAAAAGAAGGGTGTTTAAAGATTTCCAGATTAAGAGAGTTTTCGAAGACAAGGAATTAGGTCATAGAAATAAGTAGAAAAAAAGTAGCGATCATCCTTTGTGTATATAGAATAATCGCTACTTTTGCATATCCGTCTACTTTCTCAAGCGGGCGGATATAATGTTAATCAAATATCTTTATATAGACAAAGTTCTATGGAGACAAAGGTAAACAATTTTCAAAACAATGCGAAGAACAGTAGCATTATTTTGACGCAAAAAATCCAGCGAAACGGAAACTAAAGGAAGTGTAACAATCTTTAGAAATTCAGAGTTTGGAAACATTAGGACTATAGTGGACCCTAATGGTGACGTGTGGTTTGTAGCTGTAGATGTAGCTCGATCGCTCGGTTATGCTACGCCTAAAAATCCAGTAAAAAGACACGTAGATGAAGAGGATACCATTCTTTTGCAACTATCTGATTTTCAGAGAGGCTCGTTTTGGGCTCCCTTGGAAATCAATGAGTTAGATAGCATACGGGTAATCAATGAATCCGGGTTGTATTCTCTTGTTTTGTCTTCCAAATTAGAGTCTGCAAAGAAGTTTAAACGATGGGTAACATCAGAGGTTCTTCCCTCTATAAGAAAAACCGGTTCCTATTCTATAACACCGAAAGACTATCCGTCTGCATTAAGAGCATTAGCTGACGAGATTGATGCCAAAAATAGAGCCATAGCCGAGAGAGCACAAGCAGAGGCGGAGAGACAGCAGGCGATTAAGACCATAGAAGAGCAGCGTCCTGATGTGGAGTTTGCAGAGTCATTTAAGAAGGTTGATCATGAAAACATGTGGTTGATTAGAGATATTGCGAAGAAGCTTGAACAAAATGGGATCATTATTGCCGAAAAGAATCTCCGTATGTTTCTTGAAGAAATGAAATTCATGTTCAGGAACGGGCAGGGTAAATGGGAACTATACAGTGATATCGTTAAAAATAAGTTTGGTGTTTATCGATCTTACTTTGTGGATAAGTACTCCGGTGAAAGGATCAATCAGCAAACAATATACATGACTGGTGCCGGATATGAAGTTACGCTCAATGGTATAAAAGGGAAATGTAGAAGCACGTTTCTAAAGTACGGTAAGTTTGAAGATCCTAAATTTTAAAACAGCAAAATAGGGCATTAATCAGATTATTAATATCTTTGTGGAGGTCAGGTTCGTTTCCTGTCCTCCATTTTTTTTAAAAGTAATGACAGTCGAAGATTATATCATAGAGTTAAAATCGTCTTTAAGATCATTTGACAAACGTGATCTGATAGATGAGGTATCCATCTATAAATGGGTAGAGATCGCCCTGAAGAAGTTTGGAGGCGATATTACTATGCGCAAAGAGGCGGTAGTGGACGTCAAGCGAGGACAGGCTCGTATGCCGGGAGATTACTTTGATCTTATTCTGGCATTTAAATGCGATTTCAAGGGATATGAGGTGCCGGAAGGTGATAAGGTAATACCAGAGCTTCAAAATACAATAGCTTGGAAAGAACGCACTGAAAGAAGTTATAGGTGGTGTTCTTGCGATGAATGTTGTAAAGACGAATGCGAGAAAGTGATAGTTGAAAAATTTTATATCAATGTTCATGATCGCGATCATGAAGTTCGTTGCTATTATGACCGACCGATAATGTTAGGTCTTGCTAAGCCTATGCTTCGTGATTCTTGTTTGAGTAAATGCCGGAATAAGGTAATAAAGGATAGTCCGTATGAGATAAATATCGTAAACGGATTCCTGTATGCTAATTTCGATGGGCCTATTTACATGCAGTATCGGTCTCTTCCCTTTGACGGAGAATCTAATATAATTATACCAGACACGCCTCAAGGTTTGGTATTGGATTATGTAGATAATTTTGTAAAGATGAGATTCTTTGAGGAACTGATGTATAATGGAGAAGCACAAGGGGCTGCCGATTTGTTCAAGTTGTATGCACAGCAAGATTTGGTTAAGCTGAAAAATGCTAAGACCGAACTTAAGATGATGGGTATGACATTAAAAGGCATGTACGAACCTCTTAGGAGGCGCCGTGCTGAGTTTGAGATATATACTAAGGCGTATCCTGTAATTGACAACATACTTAAATTGGTATGACGGAAGTAGTTCTATTTATATACTTGTCTGGTGTTATCGCATCCATGATTGTTTGGTCAATCAGGCAATTTAAAGGAGATGCGAGTTTGGTAGAGACAATGTATTGCCCGATAGTATTTTTGTCGAGTTGGATATACGTATTCGAAATATTAAAAAATAAATAAGATGTTAGAAGTTAGTGCAAGCGAAATAGTAACTGCCGACAAAATGAGAGGCGTAGGACCGGCAAACATCATTTTCACAGCCGGCCCTAATCCGGTAGCTGAAGATCGTAGAGGCGTAGCTAAGGTAGCGGCTGGTGGAGAGAGTAAGAACGTTACAATCACACAAGCTGCCGGCGAGCAGGTCGTTGTAATTCCTGAGTTCGATTATCTTGTTCTTAGATACGGATGGGAATCAGAAGACGGTTCTGATTTTGATACTGCAACCGGGTTCACCAATACAGGCATCTCGGATGTAGATAATAAATACGTTGGATGGAGTAAGCGGTGGGCTACTACCCAACAACAGGTAGGTGATTACCTTATTCATGGTGGTGATAACATGCAGTCTGGCCTTGAAGGGGCGCTTATTAAGATGAAGACCTTGCTATCAGCGCCGGGCATGGACGAGTCTGAGCCTAATATCAATGCCGATATCTATGGTAATTGGTATGGGAATAGAGGGCGAGGAAATGTCGTTGTGTCTTTTACAGCCTACCTTGGAGGAGAGATGGTTAAACAAGGATTTAACTTCATTAACGAAGGTGGCGAGGAGGTTTACTCCGACAGCATCACTACCAACGTTTCGGCTCATGGTGAAACCAATTACCAAAATATAAAAGGTTTGTACACTAAGATGGGTACGATGGTTTATAATAAGGAAAAGCGTGATTGTGTTATTGTTATAGGTTAAGGTGATGGAAAGTCTTTGGGATAAATACAATAGGATTAAGGAGGTGTTTTACCGGGATTTCGTTTATGATTCCAGCTACACAGAGCAGGCCTCGTGCATCCCACTGTCGTCGGTGAAGAACGGGGTAGGCTGGGTCGGCGACGGAACCATTAACCTGGCCCAGTATCTTCAGCTTGTATATACGGAAATGATTCTTGGTTACAAGACAAAAGATGATGTTCGTAATGCCATACTGGTGCTTACCCGTCTTGCCGATACTACTTATGATCTATTTTTTAATAACAATAAAGGTATTTATTTCAAATTCGAAAAAGGATTTTTCTTAAGAGACGATATCCATAGCGAAGATGCAAGCAAATTCGGTCTTACCAAAATAAGTTCCGGGTACACTAATGGTATAGAGTTAAAAGACGAAGATCCATGCTTCTCTCCATTCACTTCACAAGATCAGATCTGGAATCTGGCTCCTATATTAGCTTTCTTGTCAGAAAAAGGATTTGAAGAAGCCAGGCAAGTAGGATACGATATTTTTGAGTACGTTATTAGGAACAGACACAAGATATACAATCCTTATTACAGTGCCTTGCTTCATCATTGGACATTCCTTCCTGATATGGATACCGATAAGGTCAAGCCGTGGGATAGGGTTAGCAACCGTAACAAGAATCTTAAATACAAAGTTAAGGTTAAGAGAGGAGCCAACAACTGGTATTTTTCAGGAGGATTCAGATGGGCTTTTAAGAAGTTCGGAGGCGAGTGTAGTACATTCTGGCATTGCCTATGGTATAAGCCATTTATATTCTTAGCAGATAGAGTATATCATCCATATGTATGTAAATGGTTTGGCATTAAAGTCAAAAATAATTCTTACTATTGTCTTGGATCCACAAATGAAAAATCATGGTACGGTCCTAAGTTTAGAAAGAGGTTGGTTAATAAGTTTAACAAATCTTTGGAAGGGGGAGAGCTATTTATGCCTCATCTGGTTTTTCTTCATGGATATGAAGACGTTGATAGAAGCAGCTTAGAGTCCTACCTTAAGGAATGGGAATGGGATGAAGTTAATTCTCCTATTGAGTTTTTGACTTTATGCAATTGGTATAAAATATTTTTTAGCAATGAAAATATATTATAAATCAAAAATAGCTAAGTTATTTACGTTCATTGACGGCTACAAAACAATTATGTTATTTGGAGTCGTATTTACCGAACGTGATAGTATATCATTGAGAACCGAATATCATGAGGAGGCGCATTGTAATCAGTATCATACGTTATTTTATTTTGGTATGTTTATATCATTGCTTACAATAGGATTGTGTCTCTTATTCGGTAATGCAGGATGGTGGATGTTATGGCTGTCCCTTATTCCAATATTTTTATACTATACATGGTATTTAATTGAGTACCTGATTAGGTTGTGCATATATCGCGATCATGATAAGGCATATCATAATATCGTATTCGAAAGAGAGGCTTTCGACTTAGAAAAGTATTGGAATAAGCATGATGTTTTGAGGAAGGAGTCGGAAGGGTTTAGTTTCCTCGGTTATTATAGGAAGGAGTATCATTATGAGTAGGAGAAGATATTTTGAGGAACAGAGATCTGGTAATGGAGCTATTTATCATTGTGTGGAAACAGAAATCGAGCCTGGAGATAGAATCAGATTATTTAATTTAATGAATAAAATCAAATCCGATACAATTAGCCAGGATAAGATAAATAGTGTACTGAATCAGCTTAGAGAAGGAACAGCCTTTAATATTCATACTCAAAGTCCAGTTTCTTTTTCGTTTTCAAGCACCTCTACCGGTTATGAACCAATGGCAATATGGATTAGATTTGACCCTTATCCTGCAAGTGAACAACAGGGTATTATATACAAGTTTCAGATAAATGACCAGAGGTACGTTTTTATGTTTTCTAATAGATACGATGGAATGAGAGATCTTATTAATAATGCAGATGAAGATGTTGATTGTATTACTTCTGCAACAGAGAGTAGTATATATCACAATGATTCTTTTTATATATTTGCGTAAATTATGAGGAGGAGATTCGAATATAAAGAAAGGGAGCTTGAAGACTTTCTTATAAGGTTTTATCCGGCTGGCAATTACACATGGATAGTTCCTGATGGCTGTTTTCTCGTAGACGTTTTTTTAGTTGGAGGCGGAGGCGGCGGTAGCTCTGCCGGCGGTGGAGGTGGTTATACCAAGACCTTCAAATCTGATAACAAAGGCTGGAAAGACGGAGAAGCTATTGCTGTAAAACCTGGTCAATCTATTTCTATAACAGTAGGAAAAGGAGGAGCACAAGTTTATCAAGCCGAACACAATTCTCCTGGTAAAGATGGTGGTTATTCTCAATTCATGAGCTCGTCTTATAGAGCAAATGGAGGAAAGGGAGCTAATAAGTGGAGGGGAGGAGATGGTGGTAGTGCCGGCAGTTCAACATATACGCAAGATGGTGCTTCGGATGGTGGAGACACTAATGGAGAAGAGTATGGAGTAATCAAAGGTCAAGGTCATACTACCAGAGATTTTGGAGAATCCGGCGGTAAAAGAAATGCCGGTGGTGGAAGCGGAGAAACCAATACCGGAGTAGTATTCCAAGGCGGAATATCCGATTATAGTGAAGGATCTGGTACAGGAGGATCAACAAACGGATCCGGTAAAGGAGGCGGAGGTTATGGCGGCGGAGGAGGCGGCGTCAGATACTCTATGGTTTATGCCGGAGCCGGCGGTGATGGCACTGTGTTAATTAGGGGTAGAAGATATAAATCGTAAGTAGATGTTATGAGACGAAGATTTGAAAATGTTAATATGGTGATGGGTAATTGTTTCTCTCCTGTAATGGAAGGGAGTCAATTTCAATGGAATAATATTGTAGTTAATAGTCCAGTATATATAACTCCAATAAGAAGAAAGAAATTCAAGATAAGTTTTGGAGAATTTGATTTATCCAAAGTTTTGTCTAATGTATCATCTAATCGTGATATTATAATAAGAGATAAGTCTGTATATACGTTTCTATTGTTACTTCTGTCTGCTGATCATTCTAAACGCAGTTTGTTTAATAATCATCTAACGGTTAATACCCAGGATTTACCAAGATATATTTTTTACATTGATTCCGAACATGAGGAACTGTATTCATACAAAGACGGGGTTTTAGAAAGTAATGTGACGATAATGGATCCAGTTGATGATTATTTCTATAATTATATTGATATTCAAATAAGAAATTTCAATGATAATCCTATCCCCGATTTTTATGTAGGTGTGGTCGATAAAGTAGGAGATTGAAAATGTATTTCTTTTCTTCACCTACTTTAGAAATCCATGATTAAATCTCTTTTGCTATCTTTGTGACAAACAGTTATAAAATGGCAGCAGAAGATAACAGAAACATAGCGGTTCCTCAAACAGGTATGAACCGAGATCTGCATCCGTCGAGTCTTACGGATCAGCATTATACGTTTGCCTTGAATGCCAACATCGAATCCGAGGACGGTAATGTTGGGATGAGATCTAATGAGCACAGTAATCTTAAATGCATTGATTTCGATGGATTTAAAGTTATTGGTTACAAGAATGATCTTACTTCAGGCAATATCTATTTTTTTATAACAAATCCTGAAACAGGCGTATCTAAAATAACTTATTTCAAGCCTGAATCCGATACAAGTATCTTATCCGATTCCGATATAGAATCTATGGTAGAAGGATCGGAGTCGTTGTGTTCTGGCATGAAGACCTTGCTGGAAGACAACGAGCAAGATCCGTGCCTTAATTTCTCTATCTATCATCCTATAAAAACCATAGAAATAAAGACAGAGAAATGTGGGAAATGTATTTACTGGACTGACGATTATAATCCTCCCAGGTATGTTATTGTAGACAAGGCTCTGACTCCTGATGATGAAGGTGATATATGGTATCATTATCATGGGTATAAGATATGCGATAAAGAATACGATAGGGACAAATTCATGCAGGAGAATGGTTGTTTTCTGGCATGTGAGAAACTTAGGGTGTTTCCGCTACTGGACCAGCCATGCGTAGAGCCGGTACAGATAGAGTACGGGGGCAGCCTACGTGCGGGCGTGTATCAGTTTGCTGTGGCCTTGTGCGATGAATTTGGTAACGAGAAAACTAACTATACCTCATTGACTAACCCTGTTCATGTATTTGATGAGCAATATATTAGGATAAATGATGGTAAATGGGGAGAAAGAACTAATCTTGGTATAAGACTTAAGGTGTCTAATCTGGATAGGCAAGTCAGCCATTACAAGGTGGCTGTTATTCAGAATACTGTAGGATACAATGGCGAAACACAACCTGTAGTGGATTATTTTATAGAAGGTATTCATCCTATTACAGAGAAGACCATATACTATTATTCTGATCTTAATAATAAGAGGACAACATTTGAACATATTTCTTTAAAAAGAGCCATATATAATACATCAAGAGGAATAGTGTCAGTCGGAAACCGTCTTCTTCAATATGGTCTTACGGCAGAAAAAGAATGGAATTTACAGCCTGTAGTTTCCCTCATGGGTCATTTCTTGAAATGGCAGGCGTCTGTAGCCCACGAAGATTTATATAAGGATGGTAATGCTTGTTCGTTGTATGTGGGATATATGAGGAATGAAGTGTATCCGTTTTCTATCTCGTTTAAGACATCTACTGGTTATAAAACTCCAGCATTCGTTCTTGTTCCCCCACCTTCTGATAAGGCAAGAGAGGAAATGAACAAAGACAGTATCCCATACCAGTCTATAAACGCATATGCTCCGGATTGCTCAGGTGTTGATAGGAAATATGTATGGCAGTATAGCAATACGGCAGGAGATGGGGTATTGATTGACGACGATGCAGTTGTTATAGATGAAGAACAGAAAGAGTGTAACAACCCGGCTACTGTAGGTCAAACTGTTATAGTGGAAAGCAATTTTGCCACTTTTAAAGGTAAATCAAGATTTATTATCGATTATGATGATATTGTAGGAACCCCTATAAATTATTTGTCTGAAAATATAGGTCTTGTAGCTTGTAATAATAAGGAGAATGGAAACAATGAAAGACAGATATGTGATATAGCTACCAAATACAGAGAAGATGGAACACAGGATCATATGGAGCCAATTGATCATATTAGGTTACCAGAAATGGAAGGAGACTGCGAAGTCCCTCATCGTCAAGAATCTATATTGTCAGCTCCAGTTCCACTAATAACAGGCCTTGTAGAAAATTATATCTATAAGGTTCTTAGCGAAATGGAACACGTCTCTACAGATTATCTATATACCACAGGAGGAGAAAATCAGAATAAGTATTCTGTGTTGTTTAATTACGAGACAATGGATTCTTTATCTGAATGGATGGAGGAAGCATTTTTTGGGTATAGCGCTGGCAGCATATCAGGTGATGGCAATCAACACCTTTGTTCTGAGTTTTATCCATACTTACAACCTGGATCTGTTTTAAAAACCGTGTCTGATGCTATATACGTATTAGATACCATGCCTTGTACATGCGGATGTTATATTGAGAGTTATTGCTCTGATCCTACTGTGTCAAGAACTGATTATAACAACTTTCAAAATTATAATTATCTTCTTGGAAGTTATATCCTTCATATAGATGGATGGAGCCAAAAGATAAATGGTGTAGGAGATTGGGGAGCTGGTAGATCTACCAGTACAGTCATAAACAATCAGTATAGATCAAAGAACGGGCCCAGGTATTGTATTGAGCGATTTTGGCCTGAAGCTTCTGAGAAGTTGCAAGATATGATATATAAAAATTCGGATACTGGTATAGATGAAACTGATTGGAAATTTGAGGGGTATGTGAATAATGCTACATTTAATAATCCTACAGGGGATAAGCTTAATATTGGATTCGCATCTGAATTTGTGGTATGGAAGTTTGTCAGAAATGTAATGACAAATGCAAGATTTATTAGGATTAATAGACCAGAAGAGTGGGACATAGAAGGTTATAAAGACGAGAACAAAGTTCTTTATCTTGAAGCTCTTGGAAAGGTAGATGGCATAATGGATGCTGTGTCTACCAATTACGTTCGTGTTTCTTTTTGGAAGGATGTTGAAACATGGTCCCCTCTTGGAATAGTACCAGTTGAATTTGATAGACCTAAGTATGAATCATCTCATTCCGTTATTGTTAACATAGCAAGACCGGCTTTCGGAGAAATAAATGAAGAGTTTTTTGATTCTATAGGTCAAAATTATTTTTATGTTACAATAGAATCTCCTATTGTAGCAGTTCCTTGGATAATGACGTTTAGACAAATTCAATTTTGTTCTTATAAAAATTATGATACCCCAGAAGAAGAGGAAGAAGAAGGAAAGAAGCCTTCCCGTGCTATTCTTGGAGTCGCTTTTGCTACAGGTAAAACTATATATCCGTATATTTTTGGTATAAGAGAAAAGGAGGTAAATAAGATTGATTTGTCTGTGGATTCTATAACACTTAGATCAACTGTCTTATTTGCATCAAAATGTCAGACATGTGGAGATAGGCCCATCAATTGCAAGCCTCGTCCTTATAAATACGGGGATTTTGCATATTGGGAATCATCTGAGAAATATCCTGCTAATTTTGAACTTTATGATAGTAGTAGGATGAAAATAGACACAGGTAGATCTTATGATGATCCAAAAAAAACAGAAGCTTATTCTAATATTATGAATAAGTTAACAGAATATTATGGTGCTCCTTTGTCAGACAAAAATGGATTATCTTATTTCAAGGGTCATTCTTATGGAGGAGTAGATACTTCTACCGTATTTTGCCAACAACCTATACGTCATTACCGGTTCCCAGATAATAAGCATATACCATTCATGAACAGTGATGAACGTGGATATGACATAGCTTCTGAAATATATCCGGTAGGTATTATGGTAGATGAGAACACCATACAAGTGTTTTTGGATTTTGCAGTGGATTCTGGTTTGATTACGCAACAACAAAGAAATACGATTGTAGGATATGAACTGTATCGTGGAGATAGGAGACTAAATAGGTCGGTTGTGGCTTCAGGATTAGCCTATGATATGCTTAGATACATAGGAGACGATGGTAATGTGAATATCTATCCTAATTACCCATATAATGACCTGTCACAAGATCAATATAATTATACGTCTGGCAAAAGAGACGAGTTTATATCCCATCCTTTCGACAAAGGAGGAAACGTGTGGTATTCATTCTGTTCACCTGATATTTATTTCAACAAGCCAGAACTTCCAAATGAAGTATGTATAGACGGGTTTCAAAGAGGAATGTCTGTGGGCAGTTTCGTACCTGTAGAAGATCATCCAAAATGGACTATCTTAGGTCCTGCCGCATACACGATGGCTGCGTCGCTTGCCGCAGTTGAATCAAGTGCTACAATAGCAGCTATGATAGCAGAAGAGCTTCAGATAAGGGCGCAGTCTGGATACATAGGAGGGTCGGCCGGTCTTACCGGAGGAGGATTCCTGACTAATTTAAGCGTGGCCATGCTGTTTTCTTCAATGGTGTCAACCATCAGTCAGACTCTTGCTAAAGGCCCGATATTGTACGGTAAGTACCGTTATGATTGGCTTAATACGTTTATAAACAATGGACCAAGACGTAATCATGCATGGTATTATACTTCTGTGGGATTATATAATTCAATGATAGGCATAACAGATCAGGATAAGTATGAACGAAATTTTGCCCGTGGTTTATCTTCTGTTAAGTACATTAAGTCTGGCGTATATCCGATGATGGATGCCAGTATGTCTTCTAAATGGGGAACCGGTAGAAATGATAATGAGGGACGTTTCTTATTCGTTAATAATATAGATCGTGAATCTTCGTTATTTTTATCATTTGGTGATCCAGGTGAAAAAGGAGATGGTAAATCGAAATATTTATTGGAATATCCGAACTATGTTTACAATTACGACAGTAGCCGCATAGATGATTCGGTTATTGCTGGAAGTGATGTTGTAGCAGGAAGAACATTCGAGCAATCCAAAACAGTATCGTACATCTGTTCTCCGTATATGAGACTTATGAGATATAGGCCGGATCAATATGGTCAAATAGAAGATATAAAATGGATTTCCATAGGTGGATGTGGATTTTTCACTAATGAAAAGAAACTGATGTTCGGTGGTGATACGGTGATAACCAGATTTTCATTAAAGAGAAAATTTCCTGTTTTTTATAATAATGCTTTTGGTATTGGAGATATGATACCTTTCCCTTACATGGATTATAGAAATGTAGGATATCCAAGATATTTTGTTAATTATGATACAGGGGAAGATGCGCTTGAAACCACGGATAACGAACGTTTCAATAGTTGGACATCGTCTAATAAAGGAAGATATGCTTTTTACCCAAACAGGAAGAGCTTGTATGAATTGAATGGTGACACCTCCGGTAAGTATGTAGATGGCAGATTTTATACATGGTTCTATGGTATTCCTCAGTTCCTTGTAGAGTCTGAAATAAATTGTAATTTCAGATTAGAGGGTTCTCAGCCTCATGAATTATTCTATCCAAAAGTAGGAGATTTTGTTTGGTGGACACAAGAAAAGAACGTATCTATCCATAGGGACAATGATTACAAGATAAGTCCTATCTATTCATCAAGAATGACATTGACACCTAATGTATTGCCGGCAACATACGAACGTCGTTTTTATGATTGTGCTTACCAGCGACCTAATGGTGTTATATGGAGTAGGGCTGACGTATCTGAAAACAGTCAAACAGATCCGTGGCTAACGTACAAGCCTATGGACTATCATGAGTTCCCAACCAGCAACGGGAAGCTTATTCACATGAAGCGTATTGAATCCGATCAGATTCTTGTCAGGTTCGAGGATCAGGTTTCACTCCATAACGCCATAGACGTAATCAAGGAGCGCACCTCCCCAGGGCAGGCTGAGATGGGCACCGGCGGTCTGTTTGCGTCCCGGCCTCTGGAGTACAACACGACCGACCTTGGTTATTCTGGAACCCAGAGTACTGAAATAATTAGTTCAGAATTTGGTCATTTCTGGGTAGATACTAAAAGAGCACAGGTGTTCATGACCGATCCAAACGGACGTAATCTTAAGGAACTTAGTGTAGGTATCAGACATTGGCTTAAGCGTCATCTTCCGTTTAAGATTCTTAGATACGGAATAACTAATATCTTAACCGGTACAGAGATGACAGAAGAAGATACGGATAATAAATTTATCGGTCTTGGTCTGTCTCTTGGATGGGATAACAGGTATAAGAGGGTACTTATCACGAAAAAAGATTATATACCTGTTAAGAACCCGGCATATTATAAATATGATGGTGGAAGGTTCTTGTACAATGAAACAGAGATGCTGTCAAACGATAAGGAAATATCTTTAAAAGACGAACAGTATTTTAAAGACGTGTCGTTCACTATCGGATATTCGTGTCTGAAGCAAGAATGGATTTCTTATTATTCATTCTGCCCCGACTATTATATAGAACAGCAACAATATTTCCAGACAGGTATAAACTTCCCGGCATCAGACGAAGAAGGCGGCTTATGGAGTCATTTACTGACGAATAAGAGCTTCCAGACATTCTACGGAGCAACATATCCATTTATATTAGAAGTGCCGATAAAAGAGAAATATAATGGCTCTACGCTGGCTTCTGTTGAGTATGAGCTTGACGCAAGGAAATACGTTGATGATGTGAATTACACTCTTGATAGAAAAGTAGGTTTAGATACGATAACTATCTACAACGACACAAACAACTCAGGTGAAATTCATCTTGTTCCAGAAGAAAAGAATAATTTAGCGCAACGTATATCGTATCCGAAGATCGTAGGCGACCATACCGAGGTTCTGGATACTGAAGTATATAGAAGACATAAGTTAAACGACTTCTTTAATAGGGTTGACGATGACCGATCTGAAACACCTATCTGGATCAAGGACGATAACGATATAAATAAGTCGGTTAATCCTGATTCTCTTAATTTTAGACGGTCATGGCTTGATAGGTTAAGAGGAAGTTGGATGCTGATGAGGATAAAGAAAGTAATTAGCAACCGGAAGATTATATTCCAGTGGTTGATTTCTGAGGATAAGATTAAGAATAGATAATATCGTATCACCCTCTACTTTTCAATAAGTAGAGGGTAATTTTTTATTCTACACATATAAATCCGTATTTCTTTATTATATGGCAAATATCATTATTATCCATTCTAAACCATTCTCCACCTACTCTTACCGAATCATATTCTTTATGTATTAATAATTCTACATTTTTATTGCATACTCCTATTATAGATAAATTAGGATTCCCAATAGATAGCGTTTTAAGTCTTTCAATAGGATTAGAGCTTTTCCCTATTTTAAATAATCCACTTGAACTATCCTTAATTATGTAGGTATTAATATTACCACTGGAATTTTTGTCATGTGTTACCGGGGTTGGTTTGTTGCATATCGTAAGGAGCGATGTGTTTTCGCCGAACAATATGGATATTACATCTATAGCATCTTCGTATATAACGGATAAAGATTGCAGCATGATATACAAATCAACTTGTCTCATCATGTTGTCATTTATAAACGTTAATACTCCAAATCCACTATCGATGAAAATAATACTTACATTTTCTCCGTACACTTTATTGAATAGGTTATATACTTTTTCATTGTCATTTTCTTCAAATTCTATTATTTTAAAATTTTTACTATTAAACGGAGAGTCGTCTTCATTTAATAGTAAATCAACAATATATCTATCCATGTATTTATTTTTTTTTATGTTATACGCAAATATACAATACAATACTTCCTATTATATTGTCTGTGTGTTAATTTATTCAAATTAATCTATTTTAAATCATTTTAATTTGTAAATCATATTTTAGTGTCTATATTTGCATCGTAATCAAGAGAGATTATGATATAAGACAGTGGTGATGGAAGGTGATACTTCGGTTTGTGTCACAGGTTCGAGTCCTGTATTTTTCATGCAAGAAAGATTAGATCAGTTGGTAGATCAAAACCTCCTTTAAAACACCTTCCAAGTTATCCCTGTTTTAATAAAATATACAGATGGTGAGGAGTCCGGTTACTTCGAAAATTAGCGTAGTGGTTTAACGCAGCATCAGGTACATTTGCTTTTCATCGGTTCGAATCCGATATTTTCATTTTAGATCCGGCTCCGCTTTTCCTCTGTTTGGAAGACATAAGAAACTAATGAGTGGTGATGGGGTTAGTTACTTCGAATTTAGCTCAGATGGATAGAGCGATACTCTTTTAAAGTATAGGTCGATGGTTCAAATCCATTATTTCATTGTTTACACTAACTTCAGCTTTTCCCTCATTGAGTATTCATTTTGATATATTTTTTTTCAAGCAGTGGTAGTAATATCACTGCTTTTTTTTTGTATAACACTTTAAAGAAAACAACAACAAATGGGAAAGTTTAACAAAAAGGATGAAGGTGTTAAACCTACGATCGTGAATCACATGGGAGAGAAGGCGTATAAGCCTAACGCAGAAGAAGAGTTGGTATCTACGGTAATGACTACCATGTTGTCTGATTCTTATTATGAGAAAGAAAAAGACAAGGTGAACAGGATTAAGGACCTTATGGATCAGGTGGATCCGTATTTCGCAGCGCAAACAGCATTGTATGTCAGGAGAGAAGGAAAACTTAGGTCAGTAACGCATCTTATGGCTTCAGTCCTTGCCAGCAAAGCATCGGGTAAGGAATGGGCTTCAAGGTTCTATAATAAGATCGTTATGCGTCCTGATGATATGAGCGAAATCCTTGGCTGCTATGCGGATCTTAACGACAAAAATCCAAAGAAGTTAAGAGGTATATCCAGTGCTATTAAGAAAGGATTTAAGACGGCTTTGGAAGGTCTTGATCCGTATCGGATTGATAAGTATAAGATGGATAGTAGGGTTATTACTATGGTTGACCTCGTAAACTTATTTCACCCTAAAGGCAATCAGGCTAACAAAACAGCTTTCCAGTATCTTATAGAAGGTCGGTCTTTGTCTGGATTATACGAAAGCAAGATTCTTGAAAAAGAAATGTCTAAAGCCGGACAGGACAAGAAAGACAATAAGGAAAAGAAAGAAGCTTTAGGTGACGCTATTCGGGACGTGGTTTCTAATGTGAAAGGTATGCCTATTTTTAATATGGTTCGTAACCTTGTAAACATAATCAAATACGCACCTGATCAAATAGATGAAGTTTGTAGGCAGCTTACAATAGAAGAGAAGGTGCTTAATTCGAAGATGCTTCCTTTCCGTTTTGCTTCAGCTTTCAAAGAGGTTGAAAATATGGGCACTGATGGTTCCGAAAATGATATCGTATTTGAGTCGGATAAAAAACGTGCTAAATTAACAGCGCGTAACAAAGATAAGATTTTAGATGCGTTGGAGAAAGCCATAACCATCTCCTGCAAGAACCTTCCGGTATTGGAGGGGCGGTCGGCTATCCTGATTGACCACTCTGGCTCTGTACGTGGAGATATGGGAGGATCTTCTGAAGTGTCTGCCTTTAGCAAAACAAGTACGGCTGTCATTGGTAACTTATTTGGCTGTATGATTGCTTCTGTGCTTCCTGACGTATTTATTGGTATGTTTGGTGACAAACTTATCAATTACGAATATGATAGAAGTAAAGGTGTTTTATGGAATAACAAAAAATCTTTTACTGCCGGAGGAGAATGCGGTGGTGCCACTGAAAACGGTCTTTTTGCATTCTTGGATAAGTGCGTTAAAGATAAGATCAAAGTAGATAACTTGTACGTTATTTCAGATATGCAGATAGGAGACGGTGAATCTGTTGTATGGGAGAAAAGTTCCAATTATAAATATGGTAAATTCGCCGAACTTTTGAAAGGGTTTAAAAAAGTGAATCCAAATTGCAAAATCGTTTCTATTTCTATTCAAGGATATGGAAGTGAGATGTTTTACAGAGGATCTAATATCTTGAACATAGCTGGCTGGTCAGAATCTATCTTCGATGTTATTAACAGCAAGTTCTGTGGATATAAGAATATGATTGAGGAAATTAAGAAGATAAAAATATAAATCTTACATTTGTATTGTTTTCATAATAAGATTTCCATTATAATAAGCCGGAGAATGAATGGTGGCATTCTTCGGCTATTTTATTTACCTTTGTTGAAAAACAGTTTGTTATGAAACAAGTATTATATAAAAATGATATATACCCCTATAATGTAAGGGTATTGCTTGGAGCAGATGAAGAGTATATAGTTAAGACGTTCGCCAACCTGGAAGTAGAAGATCAGAGCTGGGAGGGGTGGACTGATGATTATGGTGGCAGAACTATTTTCGTAGGAAACCGAACCAATCACAGGAAAGAAATATGTTTCTTATTTCATTCACTATCTGATATGGATGTTAGAACCATAGGACACGAATGCCTGCACGGTCTTTCTATTTATTGTAAGTATCTTAATATGGATTACGGTTTTGAAGTCGGAGGAGATGAGCATGCCGCCTGTCTGATGGGATGGTTAGTTGATAAGGTTTGTGATGCCTACCACAAATTCAAGAAGGAGGAAGAAAAAGATGGCAAAGAAAAATAAAAATTATGTAAAGGACAAACAACCAAAAACATTATGGAATAAAATTGGTCCGTTTGTAAGACTTAGAGAATATCTGGCATCTAATATAACACCTGACGTGTATGCCAATGAAAGAGGATTGAAAACCAAAATAATGGAATTTTTTGGTCAAGATGTTCCGAAAGCCAATGTAGATGATTTTAGTCAAAATCTTTGGTTTAGATTTTTAAACCAACCAAATAACCTGAAAGAGGAAAACGGGATTGTTAGAATACCAGACAATATCAAATCCATTATATCTGACAGGATAAATGGTGGGTGGGAGAAAATGGCTAAAAAATATGGAAAGGAGCTTGATTCCTTAGATAATAAGATAATTGATGGAAAAGTTGCAGGCAAGGACGTATCTGATTTGGAGGAGTTAAGGGATGTAACAAGTAGGAAACTTGGAATGGTAGAAGAGGGTATAGATCTCTTAAAAAAAGCCAGAACCGGGGAACATCAGGTATTTAACGAATATAATTTTATACCGGATGCTTACGGGGATTTAAATGATTTATCAGGCTTATCAAGTTTTACCATGTACCGTGATGATAGAGGTAGGATGGTTGTGAAAGATAAGTACGATTTTTATAGAAGCGATCAACCTTTTGGTGTTGGGGTTGTTACTAAGACTCTTGATACAATAGGATATCCTTTTGAAATAAGGGATTATGTAGAAGATAAAATCCCATACGAAGAGAATGATCCAAACAAGATCCTGTTTAGATCCATTATTGATTCAAAGAATGATTTGGATAAAAGGATGGAGATAAGATCCAAAAAACAAGGAGGAGATTCTTCTAAGCCGGAAATAGATTGGGATTTATTCAAATCCAAATATGAAAATATGAAGCGTGTGGGTAAGGGTAAGCATCGTACTATGGACGTAGAAGGGATGAATATGATCTATGATGCTTTATATGATAAAGGTTTTAATCAACGCCAGATAGAAGCCGTACTTGGAAATATTATTGAAGAATCTGGTGGAAACCCCTACGCTGTATCTGAGGATGGAAAATTTAGGGGACTTTTTCAAGAATATTACAAAAGATATCCGCCAAAAGAGTTTGAAAGAGATAAAGAGAGATTTAAGAGCGATAAGCGTGGATATATCAACTATATGATAGACAGATTTTATGATCATGTTCAAGATGCTGGGAAGTATAGTATAAAAGATACTAAATACAAAAAAGCTATTCATGCAGTAAACGAATTTATGTCAGAAGATCCAGATACGGATTATTCGTATCCACTTGTATATGCTTTTGAAGCTCCATCAGATAAAGAAGGAACTTATAAAAACAGAAAGAGCGTATCAAATTTGATAAGTCAATCTTATGTTTTGGATAATGTTGATAAAAATGATAATACTATTGTTGATGCTATTCTTGGAATAAAAAATGATCTTGAGCTACAAGACTCTATTTCCACTACAAGAGGTGAAGCCTTTAAAGAAGCCAGGAAAAGAGGTCTTAAGGAATTTACGTGGAATGGAAAGAGATACAATACCAATGTCAAGAAAGAAGGTGGGGTAGTTGGCAAACAGCGTGAAGCATATGAATACTTTACTGGAAAGCGAGGCATGTCCAAGATACAGGCGCTTGCTATCATAGGTAATATCATGGCTGAATCCGGTCTTAAAGATGACATATACGGAGACAACAGAACATCATACGGCATACAGCAATGGCATAATGAGCGCATGGATAAGCTATTCAAGCACGCCAAAAAGAAAGGTCATTCTACACCAACATTCAAAGACCAACTTGAGTTCTTGGCTGACGAATACGAAGGAAAGACCGGATATTCTAATTTCTTATACACAAGAAAAGGAAAAGAAGGACCAGGGTATTACAACTACAGCCGGCAGGACTTCATGAACGCCGATAACCTTAAAGATGCTGTAGTAGCTTGGAACCAAGGAGCAGGACGTCCTCATAAGAGTGTTATAAGAAACGATGACCGTTATAATTATGCTATGGAGGTTGCTAAAAATCTTGGTTTGGAAATTGAAGAAAATTCCGTATCTTCGTATGGTCAAATGGGATTCGGAGATGATGCTGAAATAGCAGCATCGGTAACACTTCCAGAGGTAGAAGTGGCAGCCGCCCTTCCTAACCCGGAAGTCCCGTCCCAGGAGAGACAGTCCGAGGAAGAGAGATTCCGTACATGGACTGAAACGTATGGTAAAGACATCATAAATCATTTACTGACGTTAGACGGGAAAAAGGATGGTGATGACAGTGATTACAGCATGATGTATAGACAGCATGAAAAAGAAAGCGAAGAGGATAAGAAAATGGCTTTGATTAATGCCGTGCTTCCCAATATTCAGCTTCGCATTAAAGGCGTCACCGATAATTAGAACAATATTATTTTATTTCCTCATATTAATAAAGCGAAGCCGGATTTGAGACTCGTTATACGGATACCGAAGGTTGAAGAACGTCATCAAGATAATCCGGCTTTTTTGTGCGATTTCGTGAAGGATGGAACTATCATCGCCTTGGTTGGACGGAACAGACCTACGTACTTCCACTGTCCTGACAGGCATGGACGCCCGTCTCGCCTACCAGCCTGCCTAATTCTCCACTGGCTACCTAATATAATTATTAACGTCACTCCATCACCTATCTCCCTTCAGTCGATAGGTTCAGTCGTTTTTAAATATTATAAGTTTTTTCGCATCGTTCCCTTCGGTCACGATACTCAATCTTTTAACACAATTAGGCAAACAATACAATAGACGAAAAAAGTAATTTGTCAATCCGTTCACTCACTTAACTCCCTTCGGTCGTTAAGTTCATTCACTGCAAACAATTATATGAATAAATGGTAAAGTATATAAAATAATATAAATAATATAATGAGTAAGATCATTAAAAATGGTCTTAATATTAAGGAAAACGGAGACTATTTATAGGCGTAGTTTTAATTCAAGATTTGTTGTCCCACTCCTGACGGTCAGACGGTTACGTTCAGGGTCATTTTCCCGTCTCTTATCCAAACCGTCATAAAATAAAAAACCTTGTATCCTATTTCTCTCAAACCGGATACAAGGCAGTGCATTTTCTTCTTTTTATGTAAAATCATATATTTGCACTAAACAACAAAAACAATATGGAGACAAAAATAACTGAAATAATGAATCCTCACAAGTTACACGACAAGCTCTTCAAGAAAGAGCAGGTCTCTCCGATAGAAGTTATATACAATAGCTTCAGCAACTTAGGGTACAATGTAGTACGCCGTCCAGCCGGTCAGTGTTTAGGCAATTTGAGATATTTTAATCTATTTTATGACAAACATACTCATCATTTCTATCAGAAAAACAGGAAGTTGAGATATTGTAGTAATTTTCTCATATCTGATTACTGGAAAGATAGAGTGCGATGTTTCATAGTTTGGAACTTTGGATTTGGAAGATTCTTTCCGTACAATGACTTTATTGAGGCTATGGTTTATGATTATCTTCGATATGGGAGAAAGTCAGTTCCTTATCTTAAAAGCGTGCAAGAGGCTGAAGAAAAGTGTGTAAGGTTCTATATCCGGTCTCAGATAGACATGCTTCGTAAGGAAGGATATGCTGCATACCGGGCTAAGTTTAAGGAAGAACGTCCTCAGTATTTCATCGGAGACGATAGGACGGTGTTTAGGTGCCTTGACAGCTCTTTGAAAAGAGAAGAGAAGATTGCTGCATGCGTAGCCCACAAAAGGGCTTTAAAAGAAGGTATAATAACCTCTTTCATCAACCATCTCAAGAAACATCCTACCACCTTGTATTCTTGGTTTTCATCAGAGGTAGACAGCGAAGGAAAGAATAGGATATGTTTATCTGACAAGGCTGTTTCGTATTTGAATAAGAGACTGGTTCGCAATGGATTAAAGGCTCTTTCTGCATCATATCTTTTTAGAACGTTTAGAAAAATGGTGAAGACTTTGTTCGGTTTCAATGTCAGGTCGTTCTTGAATAGCTGTCTGATGTCTGTTTCAACAGAAGAGGTTTTAACCAAATCTATGAAGAAAATAGTTTCCAAGACGGTGCTGTTTTTGTACAAGAGAGCGCTTAAGAACTATCGCCGGGCATGCGGTCTTAAGTACGACCCTGATTCGGGCGGTTTGTCTGTCATACGTCCCTGATTTTTAAACGTATCCCATAACGTTGGATTTTCTCGTTCGTTTCTCTTATCTTTGTGAAAAAAGATAGTATGAGATTACGAATCATAAAAAATCGTCCGATATTCGCTCCTGGCGGTAGTGTTCAGGATAAGAGACAGGATATTAATGTATCCTCTACTCAGCCTATTCTTGATTATGGAACGCCTGTTAATAAATGGGGTGAATCTGATATTCAGAATATATATATGCCTTCTGATGTGACTTTAGAAACAGAGGAGGGGGAGATAAATCCATTTAGTAGTATGCCTACATCCGATCCGTTTTTTGAAAATCATGATGCAGGATATGCAGGATATCTCGCTGATAATAGGGGCATGGTTAAAAACGTAGAGAAATCAGTCGTTGATAATGCAATGAATTTAGGTGGTGTTGATGCTGATTCCTCTAAAGAAAAACGTTCCCAAGATGGTAATCCTCTTGATCCTATGACTACCCCATATTATTCACCTGATCTAACCGGCAGAGCTCAAATGTTCGGTACAAGTCTTGGTCGGATAAGAGCCGGTAATAAGGTCGGTGCTAATGTGGCTCAAGCTGCCTTGTCTGGTGTTAGTTTAGGATTAGGTCTTACCCGTAATATCATGGGAGCTTCATCTGCTGCGTATGCAGCCAGCAGAGACGAGCAGGCAGCGAGGGAAAAACTTGCCAAGGAGCGTCGTCAGCAATTCATCAAGTGGGAACGTGAAGGTGGTGGCGTGAATTTAGGTAACGGTCAGAAGATGGATACGTCTGATATGACCGGCGAATATATTTATCCTCTTCCCAAGTCTATGGAAGATGCTGCGAATGTAGAGATAGAGAAAGGCGAGTACGTGCTGACTCCTGACTCCGTAGGGCCTATGGAAGCCAAAGGGAACAGACATGAAAATGGTGGCACTCCGGTTGATTTGCCAGAGGCTTATATTGTTTCCGATTATCGTAAGATAGATGATGAGTTCGCCTCTTACGTTAGAGAAAATTATGGTATTAAGGCAACGTCAAAAGATACGTATGCTACACTCCTTGATCGATATAAGAAGAAGATTGGTTTGTCTGATAAGTACGAAGATCAGGAGCGTGTATATAAGAGATTAGAGAAAAATGAAGATGTAAAAGACAAAAACACATCTAATCTTAATGCTTCTATTCTTTCCAAGTACGTCAATGAAAACCAGAAAGAGATAGACGAGCTTGAAGCACAATTTCGTTCTTTCGCTGAAATCGTTTATGGCAAACAGGAAGAATCTAAGCGTAACGAGAAGATGGATGCTTTTTTCAGGGATGGCGGGGTTGTTGATCTGAATCAGGTAAAGAAACAAGCTAAGGCTTTTAATATTGCAGAATCAGATGCTAAGAACTGGATATATGACGAGTATGTTAAGCAAACCAGGAAAATGGCTGAAGGTGGACCTACTCAGAAGGAGCTGGAGGAACTTAGAAAGAATGCTATCGGCTACAATAAGCTTATCAATCAGTTATTTGGACGAACTCTTAATATGACTGTATCTGATGTTAGTGGTCGTGAGCAGATTCTTAATCCTGATTCCAGTGTCAATGCCAACCAGAATCTCCAACATAGAAGCAATTTAGGATACGGCAGGGTAAATGATAAGGCGGTATCTAATTTGCTCGACATAAACCGATGGGCTAACAAGTACAATACGGATGGTGATTTTGATACAGAAGGTTTCCAGAAAGGATACAACAGGCAATTAAATGCATTGTGGGCGTTAGCTGATGTAGGTGCTATCACGAATGCTGATGCAGCCAAGAAATTCAGAGATGAGTACGGATTCTGGGGCCAGGATGCCGGAAGCTACGGAGGTAATCAGGCTTATAATTCATTTGCCGTAGATGATAAGTTTGGTCAGACAACAGCCACCCGTTCTTATTATGGATTGGACGTTGTTTCGGCAGAGCAAAAAAGATTGTTAAACGAAAAAGGGATAAAGAATTATGTTGACTTATTTGGTGATAAATCTGATGCCGCTAAGAAGATTCTGGGCTCCGATTATAATAAGTTTGTTGCTTTAAGAGATAGTGGGTTAATGCCGGAAATAGACTTCGTTCTTGAGTCTGTTAAACCAGAAATGAAGCCTATTGAGGCCGGTCCCATAGCACCAGGCCTTACACCGCCTAAGATTGGATCTCCTGGAGGGATAGAGGTAAAACCGAAAGCAAGTACGCCTACGACTGCAACCGACACCGATACAGAGGAGGTGGTTGAAGACAACGGACCTAAAGGACAGGACAGACCGGCGGCGTTCGGTCCTATCTTCCCGGAGATGCTGAGAACGCTCGATACAGGCTTGGAGATAGAGGGATTGGAAAGGCATCAGGCTCCGAGAATAGATCCGGTTCTGCAATCTGCTGATCAGTATATCAACGAGCTCAACCGCGCGACATCGGCTCAGTTGGACGCAGTAGGTGACGTGCCCGACTCCCAGCGGGCTGCTATTCTGGCTAATATGAACGCCATAGCTGGAAGCAATATAGCCAAGTATGTTAATGAAGTAAATTTCAATAACGCAAGGCAAATAAACGAAGCTGATAGGTTTAATGAAATGGCTTATGTTCAGACAGATGATAAGAACATAGCAGAAAGGCAACGTTATGAATCTGGGTTGTTGAAAGCTATGGCTATAAGGGATGAAAATCTTGCTCGTTATTATGATAGTATAAACAGCGAGATACAGAATAAGTTTAATGTTCGTACATCGTTGAATACCATAGCTTCCATAGCCCCGAATATGAGAATGCTTCCAAGTGGTCAAATTATTTACGTTCAAGGCAATCAGGATGTGATGAATATGGGTGATTATTCTACACCTTATTTGAAGAGCTTGGAGGATGATGAAGAAGATAAATATAAAAAGAGAAGGAGAAATAGCTGATGGCTTCACAATATAGTATTTTAAGGCAATATGCCCCGTATGTTAGTCCTTACAACATAGATCTTGTTAAGGACGTCATGATGTACAAACAGCAGAAGGTTGATGCTGCTCGTGAAAAGATCTATACCCAGGTAGATTATCTTATGGGTCAAGAGATAGATAAGCCTGAAGCCCGCGCTTATATGGAAGATAAGATGTCAGGTGTGATTGCTAACATCAATCAAAAATTCAAAGGCGTGGATCTTTCTTCTGATGGTGTTACGAGAGCCATACAAGGAGAGATAAGTTCGGTGTTAGATGATACGGTCATTAACGCGATTGCCGGCACAAAAGAAGGCAAGAGGGTTATGAAGGAAATAGAATCTATAAAACAGAATCATCCTGAACTTTATTCTCCTATTAATGAATGGCATGCTTTGGACCCTTATTACAAATGGAGGTCAGATGGTAAAGCAGGATCAAGGTTGGGAGGTCTTCATTATTCTCCTTATGTCGATTATACTAAGGAGATAAATAAGCTGGTCAGTGATTTTAGGAAAAACAACGAAGGCAAGAAGATTCAGACAACAGAATATGATGTTAAAGGTAATCCTACTGGTGGAATCATAGAAGTCAACGTAGATGAGCTTACTGATTCCCAGATAAGGAATTTTGTGTCTGCTAACTTATCTGAAAACATGAGGAATCAGATGAGAATAGAAGCATCATACATGGCAGCTACCAATCCGGTGTTCAGTAATCCGGATTTGGTTAGTCAATACATTGGGTCTTATGTCGAAAGATACGATAGGCACATAGGAGCATTGGAAGCAAAAAAGAAATCAGTAGGGGATAATAAGGATATTATTGATCGTATTGACAGTCAGATACAGGAAGCTAAAAATCAGAAAGCAGAAGCCAAGAGGGAGGCAGATATGATAATAGTTTCATCAGATCCGGTAGCGGCTGCTAATTTTGTTGTTACCAATAATCTTTTCGATAAGATGACTGATGCATGGAGATACGACAATACAAGTTTTGAAAGGAAGAAAGATGATCTTTATTTTGCAAGGTTGGCAGAGGATAGGGCTCAGCAAAAGTTTTTGACTGATAATGCTAAGTCTATGGTTGAAATATCGTTGGCAAAAGAGCAACTTGCACAGGCTAAGATTGAAACCGAATACATGCGTACTTACGGTTCCAAGATGGGCACTGAAAGCTCATCCGGAGGCACAAGAGGAGCAGGCGGTGTAGGAGTGCCGATGGCTCCTATGGACGGGCCTACGGCTATCAATTCTGGAACGGGTAAGATAGGATCTGTTAATTTGGCTAATATCCCTTATGAACAACTCACATCTTCTTCCACAGAGCGTAGAGCAAATTTATTGAAATTATATAATTCATTATCTCCTACAGACAGAAGTAATATCGTTGCAGCATCATACGAAGAAGAAAAAACTGACCCAGGATTGTATGCTAATATGACTCCTGAAGAACGGATATATTCTTATTTAAAAAATAATGGAGGTCAGAAAAACGGATATTTTGGACAAGGAAATAACAGATTGTCTGAAGCTTATGATGCTTTACTTCTTTCTGATTCTAAGGCAAATGGAGCTACAAAGGCTATAAATAACATAACTGATTATCAAATAGATAATATAGTTACTAAAAAAAATAAGGATATTATCAGTAAAGTTCGTAATGCTAAGTTTATGAAAGGAAATTCTTTTATAAATCTTACCGATACAGATGATAAGGCTGGAGCCTTCCTGCTCGCCACAGCCATAACAACTGGTGTATCTGATGCCGTAGGGTTCAGAGAATACATGATGGACCCTTCAAGAGGAATAGATATTCTTAGTGCTATATCTCCGTCATTAGGAGCTAAGGCGAGTGCCGGCAAGTTGGGGAAAAACATATCTGATGCTATTACAAGCGAGAATAATGGTTCTTCTACTGGTACATTGGCTCTTATTAATGGAATGAAGAAACTCAACGGCGATCCTGATTTTAATATATCAGATTATATGACCATAGATAAGGATGGTGATATAGATTTAAAAGATTATCAGGAAGGTGAACCATTAACTATTACCCAGCTAAGATATGCTGAGAAAAACAGTAGAGTGTCTGATATGATAGCAGGTCAGATGCAGGATGAGATAAAAATGTCTGTATCTCCTGATCAGATTTCTGATAAGTTATCTCAGTATCATTACCTTGATTCTTACAAAAGATACAATTGGAATGCCGATTCACCGGAAAAGTCTTTGCAGAAGGCTCAGTTTAGAAGATTGTCTGGTTACATGGCAGGAAAGGTAAATAATCTGGATCCTACTGCTATTAATGCCATTAATATGGATGCCGAGATAGATAATGGCACTGTTAGAAGATTCTTGACTGCTCAAGTAGGTTCCGGTAAAAATTCTTATGTTACAGAAAGGGTTGAGATTACGAATGACGAGCTTCTTAAGGCGGGTATAGATCCTTCGGTCGAGGAGCGTAATTATCCGGTGGATGGTTACAAATCAAGTTTTGGAACCTGTGATTTTGTAGATACCGGAAAGAAGGAAGGTTATTCTTATGATAAGTATCTTATACGTAATGGTCTTCCCCGTTTGGCTTCTAAGGCTGATGTTAAGAATGATCTTTATGATATAGTAAAGGTTCATGGTTCTTACCTTAAGCCAGAAGAAATGAATGTTGTTAAAACCCTTGTTGATAATTTTATTGACATGTCTGATAACATATCAGTTCAGTTGGAGGGAATGGATGACAGGGGTTCAAGAGAGGTAGCGGTCAATTTCTATGACAAAAGGACTAAAAATTCTAAAAATCCTGCATTGTTGTTCTCGGATTTTGTTCCTTTGGATCCAGGTAATGATGAGTATGCGGATTACTGGAATAGCATTCACCAGAAGTGTCCTCAGTACTTCTTTGTAAAATACGTGAAGGAGGCTGTTCAAGAACGTCTTGATCAGATGAGGGATCCGTATATGAGAGGAATAAATATCACGCCCAATATGAATGACAAGTTTAGTAAGTTGAACGATTTTTTGCAGAAAATTTATGGCTGACAATAATATAGATAGATATAATCCTGCTGCTAAAACCACTTACGAAGATGTGGCAAGGCAAAGGAAATTAGCCGAAGAAGAGAATTACACTCCGGCTACATTACCAGAGACGACAACGCCTCTGGTTCCTAATTATATGCCTGGTGAAGGTGTGTATGCCCAACCTAAATTTCCGGATTACGCATCAAGGATAGCTGCTGCCGAATACGAAGAACCGTATATAGCCAAGGAGATAAGCAACAGCTACTCGGAGGCACTGGCTCGTAACAGCTACAGGGGGGCTACACCTGTCCCGCCGCCTCTTAATCCCTATGGACCGAAGGTAAGTATCCGTGAAAGTCATCAGATGGGTAATGATGGGGTATGGCGTACAAAATATTCTAACTATATTCCGGGTATAAACAATGAAGATTATTATGCCAGGAGACAGAGCGGATGGAGTAAGTTTTGGAATGGTGTAGGCAAATTCGCTTTAAAATCCGCATTGTACGGTGCACAAGGAGTTGTGTCATTGCCTGACAAACTTATCAATATGGCATCTGAGGGAAGTTACAAAGCTGCGTTAAACACTAACATGGATAAGTTTGTAGGTGATCTTGACCAGCAAATAGACATGCTTCTTCCCCATTATTACAAGAAAGAGGTAGAAGATTATAATTTTGGTCAGAAGCTTTTTAAGGATACCGGTAATTTCTTGTGGAATGACGTCCTTGGTAATGGTATGTCTTTTACCGTAGGAGCCATGATATCAGCGTACATGACCGGAGGACTTGGAGTTGGATCATTGGGTAATATAGGCGCTAAATTAGGTGGAAGAATCGGAGCTAAGTTAGCAGCAAGGCAAGCTGCCAATAGGGGCATAGGAAGCCTTAAAAGCGTGTTTAACGACTATGTAAGAAAAGGAGTTGCTACCGGAAGAAATGTAGGGGAGGCGGCTAAGACCATGACGTTGTTGGCTACCAGTGCCGGATTCGAGTCATCGGTTGAAGCAAATTCTTTTATGAAGCAATCTGAGTCTGATTTCAAGGATTATTATCGTAAGATTTATGGTCGTGATCCCAATGCAGAGGAAATGGCTGTTTTTCGTAATTCTAATGCTGATGTAGGTAGTGCTATATTTGCCGCCAATATGGGTATCGTAGGATTATCTAACTGGCTTCTTTTTGGTAAGTATATAGGGTTAGGAGGCAAGGCTATACCAGGGTTGGAAAAGAGGCTCAACAAGCATTTATTTGGATTAGGGACGGAAGTTGCGAAGCCGGGAGAGATGGCTATTAAAATAACCAATCCCAATATAGGACAGAAGATAGCAGGCAATGTTTTCAATATCATGAAAAGACCGGTATCTGAAGGCTTATGGGAAGAAGGATCTCAAGGTGCTGTTCAGAATACGGCTGAGGAATATGTTAAGTCAAGATATGATAATGTCGCCATGAACGGAGCCGTTGATGTTCTTGATGCTATTTCTGAAGGATTTAAAAAGCAATATACGTCTAAAGAAGGATGGACTGAAATAGGAATCGGTGCTATTATCGGTTCTTTGTTTGGTATGAGAGAAGGCTTCTTTGGGGTGAAAGAGTATAGTAATAGTCAGATCTTGCTGGAAAGGCAAGTGAATGAATATAACAAAGCATCTTCTAATCTTAACACGGCGGCTTTGAATACGTTGAAAAAATCAATGAGTTTAGGGCCTCAAGTTCGTTCCGATGCCCAGTCTATGACTGGTAAGGAGCTTGATGATGCTATGTTTGAAAAGATGTCTATTGACAACCAAATGGGAACCTTAGAGGATTCGGCTGAAAATTTCCGGCAGATGATTGATATGATGCCTATTTCGGAAATAGCCGAAGCTAATGGAATGTCTTTGGAAGAGGCAAAGAAATACAAGGACTCTATTATTGATAATTATAATAATCGTCTTTCGGATTTCAGATCTGCCCAGAGTTTTGCCGAAGATCTTATAGGTGATGATTCTAAGATTGAGTTTAGGAAATACGTGGCTCGTAATGCTTTTCTTGGTCTTCAATCGGAATCAAGAATGAAAGACATAGCTTCTGTCATAGAAACGCTTTCGGGGCAGCCTCGCGTGGCGGATGCTCTAAGTACGTTCTCCCGGCTGTCGGACAGGGCAAGGGAGCGGGCGATGGCTATCCGTGGCATACGGTCAAGAATAGAAGAACTTGAATCCGAAATAGAAGATCTTGCTACCCGCCCTCGCAACGTAGAAGGGAAAGATCCACAAGCTGAATCCATACAACGAAAAACCAAAGAATTGGAAAGCCTTAGAACCAATTACAACAATTCGTTGTCTGAGTTATCAACGTTAATAGGAAAAGAGTTTTCGATAGAAGAGCTGGTAAGTAAAACCGAATCTGTTTTATCATCTCCTCTTTCTCCCATAAGTTCACAAGATGTGATAGAAGCCTATGATACGCTTGTGGCTTTTGATGATTATTTTAATGTAAAATCAAGACAGGAAAAGAAGTTTACAGCCAAAGACAAAGCCATGAGATCCTTGGTAAATGAATACCGAAGAAGTTTGATGGACTATAGGAATATGAATAACTTCTTGTCTAAGATGCTTGATAAAAGATTCTTAGCTGAGGAAAACAGGGGGTTTTCAAAAGCGCTGTCTTCTCTATGGTCTACTCCTTATAAAGGGGATGACAAGGTTCCTGATTTTGCAGAGTCTAATAAAGTTGGTGAATATGACACTGATGAGGTAGTAGATCAAGCTGTGTCAGAAGGTAAGATTTCGGAAGACGAAGCTTGGACTATCAAGGCTTTTATGCATGCTCTTGATAAAGTAAGGGAAGATAGGATGAAGGAAGCAGAAGATGATATAAAAGAGTCACCGCTTACGGAGTCTGTATCGGATGAAGATTATGAGGCTGCTATGGATAATCCTATTATGGTTCCGGCCGTAAGGCAGTCTATAATTGATAAACTATATACAGGTAATGCCGATCTTCTTACTGAGAGAGAAAAAGATGTGTATGATAAATACAAACAAGATTTTGATGATTATGTATCGTCTTTGGGTGACAGTCCCGTTAATCTCATAAAATCATTATCTGAAAAGGCTGATAGGCTTACAAGTCCGAGATCTGTGTATGAGGATAATAAAGCTATTATTGATATGGCTAAATCCAATTTGGAACCAGATCAAAGGAAGGAACTTGATGATGCTATTTCTTCGTATGTTGATATAATGAACAGACGGGACAAAGGGGAGAAAGTTGACGAAGATAAGCTTGCCGATTCGGTATTTACCATAGAAGATCTTGGCCAGGTTGGAAACATCACGGATCTCCTTCCTTATATCGAACAAAACAGGATTATTGATAAAGGTCGTATTTCCGAATCTACGTTAAGTAATTTTGGGGAGGATGATGCTAATATAGATTCTCTTGTAAATGAATTAGACGAATCTGATAATACGCCGGGAGCCAATATAGATAGCGCCCAGAATCCAGAGACGTTGATGGTAAGAAGAATCTCCAATGACGGCAATGAAAGGTATGAAATTGCAGGTCTTAGAGCCGATAAATTTATATCTTCTATAAAATCATTGGTTCCTATTCAAATAAGCTCTGAAACGAACGCTAATGGCACTAAAAGGTATTCTCTTAATATAGGTGGAGAAACGGCTACTATAATTGAATTGCCTTATCATGCGAGATGGTCTATAGACAAAGAATCGGCTCGTGTTCTTAACCGTTACACAGACGTGTCTATTCAGGACGTGGGTAATTCCTATTCTTTGGTTTATAAGCGTCTTGATTCAGATGAATTGGTTCCGTACAGAACAGGTGTCGGATTCGGAGAGAATGAGGTAGATAAAATAGATCAGGAAGCATTATCTTCTTTGAAAAAAGGAGATAAGGTTAATCTCGAAATAGATGTAAATGATACTTATAATCAGTCTCTTTTTGCCGAATACAATGACGCTGTTCAGTCCGGTGATAAAAAAAGAATAGAATCTGCTGAAAATAAGCTGGTGTCCAATATGGTTATCAAGGTCATGAGTGGAAACAGATTCGTTTCTGTTGTAAAAGCTGACACAGGAGGCATAGATGGTATAAGTAAGATAAGAAGAACGGCTTTTAACAAGTGGAAGAAGGACGCCGGCCGGTCGGCCACCATCAACGTCGGCACGCATGTTGTTGCCCAGACCCTTCCTGGAAGACCGGTGTTTAACATGAGAGTAAACGGTCAAGGATATGGTCAGGTAGAAAATCTCCCTATTACCGAAAAAGGAGCTGAAAAAGTATCTGATGTCGGATATGTATTAAATGGCAAAGTCGTGCTTAAGAACGGATCTAAATACACAGGCTTCCCATTTGCTTATTCTATATTAAATGACAAGGGGAATAATTACAAAAATGTAAGAGTTCCGGTAGTTGTCATCAAAGGCAAAAACGGTCTTAATTATCTTTTCCCGGTTAGTCTACGTTCTGTGGAATCAGAGGAAGGAAAGAAATGGATTTCTTTTATAGATATGCTGCTTGAATCAGGTGACTCTGAATTGTTACAGATGGGTCAAGATGATATACAAGATCTTAATGCGTATCTAACCAAGTTAGGCCTTGATCCGGCTTCGTATCAAGTATCGTATTTGAATCCTATTTCAGGGCTTAGAAAAGCTCGTGAGGCTATAGAAAAATTATCTACGGTTCCTGATGTTGTTAAATGGGTAGAAGATGAAAGCAGGAATGTGAAAGACATTGTGATGTCTGAAGTAGAATCTGGAATAGATTTCGAAGGTGAGATGTTTGTCGCTCCTAAGATCAGGATTCAGTTTGGTAAATCATCTTCCAGACCTAAATCACTTATAGAAGATGATCTCCCTTTCTCCGATGAGGGTAAGACCGTTACTTCCAAGGAAGATGTGGATATTTACGAAGATGAAATGCCAGAGGAAGACCCTGTCCGGGGGACTCGGCCGGCGCCACCAGCCCAGCCGGCTCCTGCGGCACAAGCTACGCAGTCCTTACATGGCAAGAAGCGCACCTCCAGAAAAAACTTCTCTCTTATGTTAAACGAAATAGAATCTCATATAGAAAAAGAAGGATTGCCGTCTTATGCTAATATTTTTGATTTTATAGCAAGGAAGATTGTAGGAGGTGATTTGAGGTTTCTTCGTGAGAGAGGTAATCCTAAAAGCCTTAAGGAAGAAATGGGATTAGAACCTAAAGGAACAGTAGGTGATAAAATATCCACTCCTTCTAAAAAGGGAGGTAAGACCTTAGAAGAATATGTTTCTTGGCTTCGTTCTCAAACAGATCAGGTGGTGGTTGATTATGTTGGTCCAAGATCTGACGAACAAATTATATCAGAGTTGAAAAACTTTTTGAAATATATTAATTTTGTTCCAAGCAAGGCTTTGAATTATTCTCTTAGAGTCAATGGCATGGATGCCCTAAAAGAATATGGCACAAAAGAGGAAGTAGAAAAAATGGAATCTGACATCAATAGTTTGGTTTCTGAAGTTTTGCCTACGGTAGATAATCAAACTGTAGAAGATGTTTCTACTGCAATAGAATTAAATAACCTGCCTGCCATATGGAGACCTATGGAAAGCCTTGATATGACAAACGAGGAAAAAATAGAGTTTTTGAATAACGTAGCAGATTTCCTTAGCGGCATTCCAGAGTATGATGCTGTTGTGGAGTCTATAGAGTCAGAATCAGATAATATTTTAAATGATGGAAAAGAAGGAAGTGCAGAAGGCGGTGCAGTACGCGCTGAGGAAGATGGCGATAAAAAGGGAGATGGAAAAAGAGAAGGACAACCCAGAGATGATGGCAAAGCTGAGGGAGATGTCTATTTACCTGGATCTGAAGAAGGAAGAGTAGATAACTATAAGAAGAACGGAGATAAGTTCTCTGATATTGCCGAAGTTACTTTATGGTTACTTAGAAGGGCTGCCGGCATAACCTCTATCCCGGAAGGAGAAGAGGTTTATGTAGAGGGGGATGAAGTTAATAGCATTATGACCGATATGGAATCAAGGTACGGGATAGACACCATCAACCACTCGCATACGACTAAGGCTATAAGGGATCTTAACGGCGTATCAGGTTATAAAGTAGAATACGGCTTAACCTCTTTAACATACGATCCTTTTATTAGAATATCCAATCTAAGGAAAGGATCTAAGGCTGCGAAAGACGAACCTCGTATATCCGAAGAGTCGCTTACTCACAAATCAAGGGTGACAACCCCTTATTTCCTGTACGGCGGCGATGAAGCATATACATCTGTTCCGGCTAAGGTAGAACCTATACCGGAGAAGATAATGGGTCGTAATGGCATTAAATTTGGTATGAGTGTAGTCGAGTTAACCAAATTAGGGTACAAAAAAGCTGGTGGAAACTGGATATATAAATTCTATATGAACTCAGGTGTGTATGATTTGTATAATATCAGTACCGGTGAAGCGTTTAGGGCAAAACCGGATCTTGGAGTTAAGATAAGTTCCAGTGCATTCATCCGCTCTTTATCTCAATCTGGTAGAAAAATACAAAATATGATGAGTAACATGAGTCAGGAAGAGATAGATAGGAATAAGAATCTCGTAGAAGGTTCTGATAATTCGGATTCGATAAATGAGTTAAATAAAGAGTGTTGAGCATGAGAAGGAGATTTTTTAATGCTGCGGATAATTTTGTGGGAGGATGTTATAATAAGTTATCTAATGAAGAGATAAAAAGGCTTGGAGGAAAAAGACCTTATGTATGTCAGTTTAATAAAATTCATATACATATAGGACCTGTATTAAAAGATCATGATTCCGATGTCAGTGATATAGTGTTTAATAGTGACTGGAATTATGGTAGTTATGAATCTACGGTTTATCATCATAGCAATAATGGTATTTTTATATTAGGTGGAAATAAAATTGGTAATATAGAAGACCATATGCAAGATCTAACATATTGGTACGAATATGATCCGAGTCTTAATGAAAATTATTGTTATTATTATTATGAAGCTGATAATAGTGGAAATGCTATTAAGTTGAATGGTGAGTTTAGTGATGTTAGCACTGTTTTTAACATTCCCAGTTTGAAAGTTACCACTCTTCGTGATGGCAGTTTGAGTTTCCCAGAGATTTATATAGAAGGAATTTGGGATCCGTCATTGTATAAGTCGGTTTTATAGTTAATTTTGAAAAAAGTTAATTATTATGATGCAAAATAATATCAAAAATAATTAATTCTATTTCATAATCCAAATGAAATATGTATCTTAGATACATGGTTTGTAAATAGCATTTAATGTATTAAAAATAATGAGATTAGTATATAAGTTCAACATAGGGCAAAATGAAAATATATCATCTTTGTGCAAGATTAGCAACAACTTGTACAACCAAGCATTGTATATTTTCAGAGAAACACTTTCTAAAGAAGATAAGTGGTTATCCTATTTTGAACTTGATGATATCATGAAGAATACCAAGAACTTAGATGGAGACATTAATTACAGATTACTAAAGGCGCAATGTTCTCAACAAGTTCTTCGTATTCTTGATAAAAATATTAAAAGTTATTACAAATCGGTCCAAGATTACAAAAAACATCCAACTAAGTATAAAGAAAAACCTGGTCTTCCAAATTACAAAAAGAGAGGTTATGAGTTCAATTTGTATTACACGAGTCAGAGTTGCAAAATAAAAGATGGGAAAATAATCCTATCAAAAGATATTTCAATACCCATTCCTCAATATGAGAAGTATTCTGATTTGATAAAAGATTTCAAACAGATTAGAATAAAACCATTAGCATGTGGATATAAAATAGAAATCATTTATGAGGTAAAAGATGCTGAAGTATCTAAAGGTAGAGAAGAGAAGATTGCTTCAATCGATTTAGGGATTGATAATCTTGCAACTCTTATCAGTGAAGATTTTACTGTTCTATTTAGTGGTAAATTTGTTAAATCATACAATAAGCTATTCAATAAGACATTAGCCAAATTAAATAGTATCAAAGATTTACAAAAGATAAAAGGAACAACAAGACGAATAAAGAAATTATATTATGATAGAGAACAGTACATAGAAGATGTCTTTCACAAAATCAGTAGAAAGATAGTTAATTTACTTATCGATTCCAAGATAACAAAATTAATTGTAGGCTACAACAAGGGATGGAAACAAAATGTAAATATAGGTAAAAAGAATAATCAAAAGTTTACACAAATCCCTTTTGCGAGATTGGTGAGTTACTTAGAATATAAATGTGAATTAGCTGGTATTGAAATAGTTATTCATGAAGAGTCATATACTTCAAAATGTGATTCATTAGCATTTGAGAAGATAGGAAAACATGAAAACTATTTAGGAAAGAGGAAGAACCGAGGATTGTTTCAATCCTCGGTAGGAAAACTCATAAATGCAGACGTAAATGGAGCATTAAACATTATGAGAAAAGTAGTCGGTGATTCCTGTGAATCAATTCGTAGGATAATCGATAGAGGGTTATTGTTTAACCCGGTGAGGATTACGAATGTATTTTGTTAAGAAGGTGCATTCCGAAACTTATAAAGAAATGTAATAGATTTTTATTTAATTTAATATTTTTCATAACATGGGTGTCAAATGTCAGATAGAAAAAAAGGAAAATAAAATAGAACGGGTTGAGGCTCCTAACGGTGAGCCTTCCGTTCTTTACGAAAGTGCTTTAAAAGTATTAGGAAACAGCGAGCGGGCTCTTCAGGTATGGGCTAAGGCTTACACTCCTGGTTTTTTGTCGTATTACGGTCATTGGAATAACCCGGCTCCAGGGGAGATGTTTAATACCGATCCTAATGGCGAACCTCTTTTAGAAGATGTGCTGTCGTATATGAAGCGTCAGGCTTATTTTTCCGATCCCTTAACGGCTCAGGATGTTAAGGATGTAAGAGATGTTATGATATCCAATTCCATATATAGCATACGATCTCTTATTAATAGAGTTAGAAGCTCTTTTTATGTGGATGGTAATCTTATCCTAAATGAAGAAAATCTAAGGAGATCCGGCTTGTACAATGAGACAGAGATAAGTAGGATATTAGATAATCCTTCTGTACTTAATGAGGTCAGCTCTTTTATGAGGTTATTATTAGATTATTCCAATAACGAACACGATCTCGGGAAAGAGTCTTACTTCACAACCGTAGAAAAACCATACGGTCCTGTTGTGTATAAAAATGGCGTCTTCAATAAATTAGGAAAGAGAGCATCATATAATCCGGCTGAAGTTTACGAGGTTATAAAAAATACAGTAGGAGGTATTAGTGTTGCTTCAGAGTTTGATGCTGCTTTCGAATCTTTATCTGATTCATATCCGGAGTTAGTTGAAAGATATCAGTCGGATAAGAGTTTTGCCTTGTCGCTGTTCAACGAATTTTCGAATATGAACATCGTTCCGGTTGTGGCTTTAGAAGATAATAATATCGTAGAAGGGAAGAGACGGTCATTATCAAAGTTGCAAGATTATGCTTATTACAGCCCTATTGGATCTGAGTCATTACGAGCTCGTATATCAGCCTTTCTAAACAGGGTTAATGCTGATACAGAAGAAGACCTTAGAAGTATGATATGGGACGTAGAAGAGGCTTGTGTAGGTCTTGGTATAGATATCGTAGGCGTGTCTAAGGCATATGACGGAACAGAAGAATCGCTGAATAAAATTGATAGCTTGATGCTGGATCTTGATATTTATGTAGCAAGGCGCAACGATGATACTTATGCTCCTACCTTAGCTTCTGCTATTGATGACGTTCTTGGAGATAGCAGGGATCGTCGTGTTATGTTTTTGCCAGAGTATATGGATAATATGAATATAGTTTATATGGAATCTGACATAGATCCGGTATCGGCATTTGAAAATCATTCTCTGCTTTATCTTGGTGGAAACCTATATCATAAGGTAGAAAGAGATAATTTAAGTGATTTGTACGATATAGCTGCCGAGCTTGCCAAGCGGAGTCTAACTTATTTCCCACCTGGTATCTATCCTGAATATTGTTTTAAGGATGGTGTTTTAGATAAGCGCCGCGTGGAAAACGTAGATAGTAAGGTCCTTGCTGATTCTATTAAAAAATACGTCCTGTCTTATACCGATTCTCAGAATACGGAAGAGATGAATGCTACCAGATTGGCATTTGGTCATCTTGTTGTTCCCGGAAGCCCGTATGTTAATGAAGAACGGGAGTTTAGCCGATACATAAACAGAAAGCAGGACAAAGAGAATCCTTTACTCTTATTCGATTTATACCAATCTTATCTTGAAAATAAGCTTCATAATACGGAAGTGTATGAAGGGGCATACAAGTATCTTGATTTCAAACCGGATCATTTGCTGGGTCTTACCGTTTCAGATCCGGATACGTTAAAACAAATTGAACTATCTTTGGCAGGTAATGATCGTGAGCAGTTATTTGAGTATAGCATGAGCAGCACCGATCCTTCTTTTACAGATCTGTTCTATTTGGATTATTATGATATGTTATATGCCGGTTCTGATTTCTATCACGATCTTTTTACAAAACATCCTAATCTCTTAAATGAGGTTCGGGATCATAACATAACTAAGCAGGATGATAATGTTATCGTAGAGGGTTTGTATGATAATTTTATCAGAATAGGAGACATAGTGTTCACTAAAGTCGGCGAAAGTAGTTCCGGCTCTATCTACCAAAATCTGACAGGGACCGAATCGGAGGTGAAATACGATTCTACTCAGAAGGTTAAGACGGTAGAAACCGATTACGCTCCATACCAAAACAGATCTGGCCTGACGCAAGATATGATCGTAAGCAAGTCTGAATTGGATGACCTTAACAAATTAGAATGCAAATAATTTTTGTATATATATAATATAGCTTTTTCATAGTTATAATTTGGGAAGTGAGGCTTGTGAAAGTCTCACTTTTCTTGTATATGCACGTATATCAATAACATACAAGAAAAGTTAGATTTTCATTGTTTATGAATTATTTTTATTAAGTTTGCAATATTAGTTTCAGGAAGGGATTATGGAAATAAGGAAAAAGTAAGAACCGAACGTAACTAATAACAGTAGGAAATGAGAATCAGTACCATCAAACGTAACAACAGCATTCATCTTATGTATAAAAACATTATGAATGATTTAGGTCAATTAAGAACTGTAGTTTCAAAATCCTATATTTATAATCTGATACAAAATCAAATCGGATTAAGTATCAGAACTATATCCCATGTCTTGAATCACACGAAAGAACAGGATACAGATTCTTTGTGAAAATCATACATTTTCATACATTTGTGTGTTCTTTAGTTTTTAGATTTAAGTTTTTCATGGTATTAGTTTAGATTAGTGTAGATCAGGGTTCGCAGTGATGCGGGCCCTGGTTTGTTTTAAAAAGTATTAAAATATTTGCCATTTAAAATCCTGTTCCTATCTTTGCTCCAGAAACAATAAACGACGAGATCCCACCTCTGGTTGTTTGATGTTGAAAGATATTTTTGGCTCATTAGGGTTTGTCATAGTGGGATCTGACATTCTCTTTTGGGCCTATTTTTTTAATTATGGATAAAGTTTCTGTTTTTGAAAGTTCGGATTTTGGAGAGCTTAGGATTATTGTAGATCCAAAAGGAGATGTTTGGTTCGTGGCGTCAGATGTAGCTAAATCTCTTGGGTATGTAAATGCTAAAGATGCGATAAAAAGACATGTGGATAATGATGATTCTATGCTTTTGCAAGTATCTGATAATCAATGGGGCGTTAATCAATCCCTATTGAAAACCAGATACATAGATAGTATAAGAATAATTAATGAATCTGGTTTATATTCTCTTATATTATCTTCAAAATTAGAGTCTGCTAAAAGATTTAAGAAATGGGTAACATCTGAGGTCCTTCCTTCTATTCGTAAAACAGGAGAATATAAAACAAGTTCTGGTGGAAAGGGAATTTTGGTTCCTGACTTTTCTAATCCAGCAGATGCAGCAAGAGCATGGGCCGATCAGTATGAAGCTGCTCAGAGAGCTATAGCTGAAAAATCTCAGGCAGAGGCAGAGAAGCAACAGGCTTTGAAAACAATAGAAGAACACAAGCCCGATGTAGAATTTGCCGAGTCTTTTAGGAAAGTAGACCATAACAATATGTGGCTAATTCGTGATATTGCAAAGAAGTTAGAGCAAAATGGTGTTATCATAGCCGAAAAGAATCTTCGTTTGTTTCTTGAAGAAGCCAAGTTTATGTTTAGGAACGGTCTTGGCAAATGGGAGTTGTACAGTAATGTTGTAGCTAAAGGGTATGGAGTGTATAGATCTTATTTCATAGATAAGTATTCTGGTGATAGAATCAATCAACAAACTATCTACATGACTGGCGCCGGATATGAAGTAACTCTAAATGGTATAAAAGGAAAACTCAAAAATGTATTTCTAAAATATGGCAAATTTGTTTAAGTTTATTTACAGGTAGTGTTTTTTTAAGAATGAAAAGCACTACCTGTTTTTTTTTGTTTCTGTTTTTGCTGAAAATATTTCTCTTCTATAGGAAATAAACATACCTGTATTCCACCCTGCAATCATGATCTTTGTTACGTGCTTCATGCACGTATGTTTAACAATTAAATACTATAAAATTATGGGTGGTGATAAAATCGTCCTTTTAGATGGAGCCGGGGCTAACGGCGGTGGTGCAGCCGCTAACGGTCTTCTTTCAATGATTCCCGGCATGTTTGCTAATTTGATAGGTGGTAATAAAATGGATCCGAATCTGGTGGCGGCTTTGATGAACGGTCGTAACAACCAGGACGGTTTCGGTGGGGCTAACGGTTGGTGGCTCTGGATAATTGTTTTGTTCTGGCTGTGGGGTGGACGCGGCTTCGGTAACGGTTTTGGAAATGGTGGTGATTGTTGCGCCAATGGTTTACCCGCTCAGTTGAATAACGATTACGGTCGTGAGCTTCTGATGCAGGCAATTCAAGGTAATCGTAGCGCTATAGATCAGATCGCTTCTGCTTTGAACTGTTCTACTACTCAACTTCAGAACGCTATCTGCAACGTACAGGGTGCTATTGATAAAGTAGCCGGTCAGGTAGGTATGACCTCTCAGGCTGTTATCAACGCAGTTCAACAACAAGGTTGTGAAATCGGAAATCAAATCAGCTCTTGCTGCTGCAATCTGAGTTCGTTGATCAATCAAAGCACTTGCCAGACTCAGGGAATGATTACTCAGCAAGGTTTTGATAACCAGCTTCGCACGTTGGAACAAACCAATATCTTGCAGAACGGTCTCAACCAAGGTCTGGCTGACAATCGTGAGCAAGCTACAAGCCAATTCAATATCTTGTCTGCGAAACTTGACGCTCAAACCGTTATGATCAACGACAAATTCTGTCAGTTGGAAATGAGGGAGATGCAGAACACTATTGCTCAACTTCGTGAAGAAAAAGCGGCTTTGACAGCTTCGGCATTATCTCAGTAACAAACCCAGAATATCGTTGGTCAATTACGCCCGACGGCCGTCCCAGCCTACCCCTCTTGTTCTCCTTACCAGGCTTATTCTTGGGGACAGGTATTCGGAGGAGGTTGCTACAATAACGGATGTGGATGTAACAACGGATGTTGCAATAACAACGCTGCTGTCTGATTTTATTAAGAAAGGAGGCTAATATGGCTTGTGTTTCTAAAATAGGATCGTTGTATGAGGTGGTTACGAAGAATGTTATTGTCAGTACGACAAATACAATCTTCGGTATTAACCCACGGGCTTGGATCGCCCTTCCGTGTGAGGGTCTTATCCTTCTTAAGATAAGGCAAGTAGTCCCCACAGCCGGAAGTGCTCTACCGGTACAGATTGCGGTCCCGGCAAACAGCACAGTTTCAACAGTAGGAGCCGACACCTGTTGCTCGGTTACGGGAGTGAATGTCGTGAACCCTATTAACGTAGCTGTAACGGGTGCTGCTATGGTAAATGGCACAGAACGCCTTCTGTACTTCAATAAAGTTCGTGGCGTGTTAAGATTAATGGATTGCTGTGTTCCAGTAGCGGCAGCCCAGGCGTCTGAAGTTAAAGCAGGTAAATGATTTCAGTAGGGTGATGGAGATCATCACCCTATTTTCACCTAAATAATATTTTGATCATGTTTTCAGATTTGAAGAAAGGGTTTCAGGTACATACCCTTGATACTAATACAGTACCTAAATACGAATTGGGAAAGGTAGTAGCCGTATCCGAACCCAGGTATCTTCCTCCTCAGCCGGGTCAGTATCAGGCGATGCAGACCCGCGTGGTGGATCTGACGGTAGAGCTCACTGGCGAAACCAAGACCTATACGGTTCCGGAATCCCAGAATGTGGCTAAGGCTATGGGTATAACATTATCTACCAGCATAGATCCGATTATGAACGAACTGAATGCTATAAAAAGCACCAGTCAAGACATAATAGACAGCGTAGATACCCATCGTGCCAAGATAGAGGCTTGTGAATCTATATTAGAAGATATCAATCCGGCATTCAAACAAACGAGAGAGCAGGATCGTAAAATAGCTGGTATAGAAAATAAGGTGAATGACCTTACTGATTCATTCGAAGATTTAAAGAAGTTAATTGTAGAACGTTTGAAATAAGTATAATATGATAGTATATGATTTAAATTCAGGACACAGAGAATATCCTGGATATGATGAGATAGAAGATAGGCGAGGTGGAGGCAGAGGCAGAAGCCGTCGTTCTGATGGGACGTACATGGAGTACGGACATGGGTTCCTTCCTCCTTATGATCATTACGGTATGCATGAGAAGATGAAGGAAATGGAAGAACGCGAAAACGAGCTGGAAGAAAGGGAAAGAAGGCTCGAAGAGCGCGAACGTCGTCATGAAATGGAGGACCGGGAATACCGGAGGATGGGTTACGAATCCTACCCGACCGATTACTATGGAGACGACAGATACTACGGTGACGGACCTCAGATGCGTAGAGGTCGAGGACGTGGCAGAGGTCGTTCTTATTGAGGAGCAGACGCAGAGGATCCAGCTTATCAGAAATATGTAGATACTTACGGCTACCATTTTTCTAATGCTCTTGCTGATGAGGCGGTAAAGAAGATGGTCAACGTCGATGGATCCAAGAGGATCTGGAAGCAGCCGGAAATAAAAGATATTTTTGAAAAGTGCGGAGCGAAGAAGCCGGATAAAGCGACATGGGGCGATGTCCAATATGTCTTTGCAATGTACTATTCGGATGGTTTTCCGAAGGTCTTCAAATGTGAGAACGAGTTGGTGAAAGCTACGTTAATGTATTTGGATGATCCGGATGCTCCCGAAGGAGTAGCCTTTATAAGATGGCTTGCCGTGCAAGATTACCTCGGCGAAAAAATAAACTGGAAGGATCTGACCTGAGATCCAGGCCCTTCCGGTGGTGCGGGAGCCATAGTGAAAAATATGATTCCCGCATTCCCGTTTTTCCCGTTTGGAAAAAAAGGAATAAAAAAAATGTTATACCGGTCGGCGGGCAATAGAATACCCGTGGCCGGTTTGTTTCACATAACTTTTTTTTTGACATGAATATAGCACACGAATCTAAATCAAATAAAACACCCTTGTATTTAATAGGAGAGTTGATTGGCGTACCGAATACGGTTATGGACTCAGCATTGCATGAACTGAAAGATAGAATAGACAAAGACCCTAAATATAAAGATGTTAAAAATTGGATCGAGTCTTTACCCAAGATCTGAACCTATTTTTTCAATACCAGGCCCGATGCGATTTTAACGTATCGGGTTTTTATTTTAATTTATATTGTTTTATTTTAAATCTAATTAATTCATGAATGTCGTACATTTGTTGAAAAACTATTCTATATGGAAAATAAGGAAGATTACGTTGGTTACGAAGATCAAGAACTGTGTAACCGGTATTACAAAGAGGCTGACGCCATGAGACAAAAGCAGGACTGGTCTCGGCTTAGGGCTGTCCCTGCTCCGGCTAAGGGAACGCCATCGCCCGGCTGGGGTCAGCTTGGACGTGGAAATGGTGTCAGTGTTAAGTATGTTAGCATCAATTCAGGATTAGGAGGGGACAGATTATGACCGTAGAAGAATTGGCTAATAAAAGATACGGTGGCGAATTTGTTTTCATGTTTGGTCATCTTGAAGGTAGAACAAGATTCGTTTTTGAATGCTTTGATCCCAGACCTGATCACGAAGGTAAAAATACTTATATGGTTTCCTATTTTGATAAGCGCATCCGTAGAAGAGATGTGGTGGATGTACCGTGTTATATGAATATTTTGCCAAAATAATGAAAATATTAATCTTAAATGTAAAAGTATAATAACAACTAATTTAAAATAAATCATGGGATTAGACGATTTTAAAAAAGATGTAATTAGAGTGATGACAAAAGAAGAGTTCGAATCAGCAATCAACGAAGATATTAAATTCGTTGAAGGAATTAAGCATTTTTTTAAACATGATGATGCTACGAGGGTAATGGAACACGTAAAGTCCGTGTTAGAAGCATCAGTGGACTACTATTACCCGAATCATCCTGAACCTGAAGTAAAACCAGGAGACATGGGAGAAGTTTCTGATGGATACCATACTTTCAATGAATTGTATCGGTACCGCATGTTGTATAACGCCGCCTTCTTTAATCTATTAGCCAGAAGCGGACAGGTTGAAGTTTGCAAATCAAGGAGACACAGCGATGGAGAAAAATGCTTCGGTTCTGATGATTGGTTTATTGTGATGGCGATCCTACCTACCGGTCAGGTATCTAATCACTATGAAAGCAAATACTGGGATTTGTTTGATGTTCCTGAAAGAGAAACCGCTTTCGAATACGATGGCCATACACCAAATGAAGCTGCCGACAGACTTGAAAAGTATCTCAAACTGCCTCGTCGTGGCATGACATTCGAACAGGCTTTAGAACAGCTTAAATTAGGTCGTAAGATAAAAAGAATCGATTGGGGTAAAAAGTATATCTGTATGTTTATTGTAGAATCTGACGTAAATATATTGATGGTAGATACAGGTCAAAAAGTAGCATCAAATTGGAATCCAACCGAACATGATATTATGTCTAATGACTGGGAGATTGCGGGATGAGTTTGTATATCCGAAATAACATTAAAACAATATAATTTTATTATAAGGTTTTAATGTACCATAAATGGTCCGGATATTAGCCTAAGCCTTGAAACGAAGGCTACGTTATTTAAGAATAGATAGTTACCTACGGATGTTTACCCAAGTCTGTAGCTCTAAGGTAAGTGATTAAACAGTTCTGGTATTCAGGAACGGTGTTGCTTACTAAAAACCTTAAATAACATTGGCGATGGGTACTAACAGAGTTTTACTCTGACTTATGTTGAATAAACATTAAAAACGTTTGTAGATATGGTGTACGTACAAGACATAAATGGTAAACCTTTGATGCCCACAACAAGGCATGGTAAGGTTAGACGACTGCTTAAAGACAAAAAGGCAGTTGTTGTAAACCTATGTCCGTTTACCATCAAATTAATGTACGTTACATCTGATTACAAACAGGAAATTGTTTTAGGCGTTGATGCTGGAACTAAACATGTTGGTCTATCAGCAACGACGAAAAGCAAAGAACTTTACAGCAGTGAAGTAATTCTTAGAAATGATATCGTAGATCTTTTGTCTACCAGAAGAGAGCTACGGAAAGCAAGACGGAACAGGTTAAGATATAGAAAACCTCGTTTTGATAACAGAGTAAAAAGCAAGCGTCTAGGATGGATAGCACCTTCGGTGAAATACAAAGTAGACGCCCATATTCGTGTTGTTGAAAATGTTTGCTCTATATTACCAATATCTCGTATTGTTATTGAAGTAGCTCAATTCGATACTCAAAAGATTAAGAATCCTGAGATATCAGGTAAAGAATACCAGGAAGGTGATCAACTTGAGTTTTGGAACACAAGGGAGTATGTTTTAGCAAGAGATGGACATAAATGCCAGTATTGTAAAGGCAAGTCAAAAGATTCTATACTGAATGTTCATCATATTGAGTCTCGAAAAACCGGAGGGGATTCCCCTTCTAATCTTATAACTTTATGTGAAACATGTCACAAAGAATACCATAAAGGTAATATAGATTTAAAGATCAGAAGAGGCAAGTCGCTTCGCGACGCAGCCGTAATGGGAATTATGAAATGGAGGTTGTATGAAGAGTTAAAATCCAGATACGACAGAGTTTTTATGACGTTTGGTTACATTACGAAACATAATCGGATTAAATATGGGATTGAAAAATCCCATACATCCGACGCGTTTGTCATTTCTAAGAATATTAATGCGAAACGAATCGAACGTCAATATTTAAAACGTTTAATTCGTAGACATAATAGACAAATACATAAAATGAAAATTTTAAAAGGGGGGAAGAAGAAAAACAATCAAGCTCCTTTTGAGGTTTTCGGTTTTAGGTTGTTTGATAAAGTGTTGTATAACAATAAAATATTCTTTGTTTATGGAAGGAGAAAATCAGGGAGTTTCAATATCAGGGATTTCAACGGAGAAAATTCAAAAGATGTTTCACGCAAAAAGTTTAAACTCATTAGAGGGAAGAGGCATCCGATTATATTAAAGTAAATGAACGGATTTAATAAATTTAATAGAAAAACGTATCATGTATAATAAAGAAATAGTAATATGCGCGGCCATCTGGGTGCAGGACGGCAAGAAGCGTCCTCATCAGCCCACCAATATACCATCCGGCGCCGTATTTTGTGGATTGAGACATTGTTCTATCATTTCTCAGTTTGCGGCATACGGTATAGCTCATAAAAACCGCAGTGTTCAAGGATTTTTGACAAGCAAGAACCGGTTTCTGACGAGAGAAGAAGCGTCTGAGCTTGTTAAGAACAATAATCAGGAGATGGTAGTAGATAGGAATGCTATTAGAGAACAATTGTATTCAGAAGATTTATATTAACTAAAAAACAAAACAACATGGGGTTTAAAATCAAAAAGTCAATCATTTATAATATGATGAACGGCAGTCGGGTAGAGTACGAATTTGACAATACCAAGGATTTTGATTATATTACATTTAAGGGTGATGGCAAAGAGTCTTTTTCATTTAACGTAATCCTTGTTAAACAATTAATTGAAACATTTGAAATCATGTTGCAGGATATATATTCTGATAATTATAAGCTTAAGGTTTATGCTGGTAATTGCATAGCTCGATTGAACGTAAATCCAAAGGACTCAAGTGAATCCTTTTTTGACGTATATGATAAAGATGAAACGAAACTGATATATGGAATAGAGATCGGTATTCTGAAAGAAATGTTTGGCATATGATTACTAAACAAGATATACAAGCAGCAGCATCGTATATTTTCCGAAGCAGTTTTGTCTCAGAAGACCAGGCAAGGAAAGTAACGATAAGAGCCGGTAATAACGCTACCAAGAACCTTGTCAAGACCTTCAGAGGCAAGTTGTTCAAGAAAGCTTTTGAAAGAGCTCGTAGAGGAAAGGATATCAGTTCTTTTGAAAGACAAGAAAAAGAAAGTGGTTTTAATTTTCTTTATAATCCTAATAATGGTCGTATGCGAAGCGGTCATATTATAATAGACGGAATTGGTCTGTTTAAACAAATAATAGAGTCGGGTACGTAAGTTATCCGACTTTTTTATATATTTGTGGCATGGCAAGAGGTTATTATTGGATACCACAAACAGATGAAACGTTAAATGGCAGAAGCTATTACGTGGCTAAGATAGTAGGGGATATCACGTTTGATACTAAACGAAAAAGAATCGTATTTCAAGCTGATAGGTATTTCCCTGTAGGATCTGTTTTCCATTTTACGCACAATTGCTTCAATTATATCATAACTTGCCGACTTCGTAAGCCTGGGCTGTGGTATGAGGCAAGGAGGGAAGACTGCGGACCTATTGGACCGGATGATGTGGAAAGGTTCGAATCAGGAAGGTTTATTCATAGAAATGGGTACAAATACAATGCATAAGCGTAACTTGACGATTTGCGTCAGATTATAATTTTTTTTCATATTATTTTTAAGCCATCAGACTGAGAAGTTAGATGGCTTAATTTTTTATGATATGCTTGATTTTTAGCTACCTTTGTCTCATAACAAAAATGTTTTATCATGGTATCAACGTGTATTATTAAAAGAGATAATAAAAAGAAAGTTGTTTCTGTCTCTACCAGATCAGGGGACAGGTCTATGTTATTCGATAAGATAGCATCTATTCCTCTTATGGAAAATAGGGAACGGGCTACTACTGTTTTTAAAACCGTATTTTCTAATAAGTTCTTAAAGGCTTTTGGTGACTGGAGAAGGAATGTGCCTATCAACAAACAGGCTTACAATAAGGTAAAATCCAATATCGACCTTATTCCGGAAGCCTATAGAGAAAGGGTGCTGGATAAGGCTTCTAAGATGAGCAACCCTATTCTTGTGTCGAAATCAGATGCACCTTATGGGATTCAAGAATCAGGCTTTGGATTCTATAGCCAGGATCTGGGTGATAATATTATGTTGGTGGATGCTATGGTTCCGTCAGGTATTTCCATACCGGAAGGACCGGGAATAGACGCCGGCCAGTATCTACAAGATGCTATATCTTCAGACTTCACTCCCGTATCTATGGTACAGGATAAGGGTGTTGATTATATGGTCATAAAAGACGGTCTTAAGATATTTAGCCCAGAAGAGCTACCAGAGGCAGATTCTAATCCTGTGGGTGTAACGTATCAGACTGGAGAGCCTCGTTTGTTTTTCATGAACGATCGTAATCAATTATTTGAAGATTACGGAGAAGCTCTTCGCTCTGGAGGGAATGATATTAGAATAGGATTCTTATCAGGCATCGTTCAAGAATCTACCGTGGATGGAGTGGCAGACATTACTTACAAGGCTGGAAAGTATGTTCTTAATAATCCCAAGTCTTTTATACCGGTCATGACCGCTTCCGCTTCTACTTCTTTATCAACAAAAGGCGGTATAATTAACTACCTTATAAAGAAAGGTCTTTTGTCCGGATCCAAGATATTCGATCCGGAAACAAGAAGCTATTATATTACAGGAGAAGGACATACAGGACAAATTAGACTTTTCAATTCAGCATTATCCTACACTGAGCTCCGTAATCATTTTGGTTCTGATGTTTCCATGAATGATCAAGGCATGATAACCATAAATTCATTGGATAATAGTAAGGTAACTATGAGACTCGCCACCGGAGGAACGGAAAGGGTTAGCAGGGGGCAGATAAAGAACGATCTCAAGTCAGGAAGATACAATGAATTGGACGCCAAGTACGATCATTTTGATGCGCTTGTAGTTTCATTCATATTAGAAGACAACGATCTTTATGCTGATACTAAAGCTAAGATCGTATCGGATTATAGCCAAGAGGAACGTAATCAACGAAATTCTATTGTTGAGATACTGAAAACGCTGGGCGTTAGTGTCGTTGGCGTGACCGATTATATAGAGAAGTACCAAACTAAATACGGACACGAACCTTCTGCTAAAGCATTGGCGGATATTGCCAATAACGTAATAGCAGTCGGTGAAGATGCTACTTTGTCTGACTTAGTAGAAGAAACAGCACACTTTCTCGTAGAGGCGTACAGAGATCAGAATGCTGTTGAATCTGTTTTGCAAGATGTAGAAGGCACTGAAGAATGGAATCAGTATGCAGGTCAGTATTATAATACATACGGTAAGGTATATGAAGGCTCTGAACTTGATAATGCTGTTAGGAGAGAAATTCTTGGAAAGATCCTCGCCAGGGAGATACAGACCGGCACAGCACAGGCGCCGGTAGAGCCCACCTCCTTCCTGGGGCGCGTCCGGCAGCTTCTCTCTGGAATTGTAAACTGGCTTAAATCAGCTTTATCAACCCAAAGACAGGATTTGAATAACGTTATTAAAAATATTCGTGATCTTGCTATTACCGACATAGATAAAGGATTTGATACTTCTCTTTTGAAGGATAATGACTTTACATTATACTCCCTTTCTTCTATGAACAAGAACAAGTTTCTTGAGTCTAAGATCCGGGCATTGAGAAAAACGTTAAGAGACTTACGTCAGATAAGCTCTGATAGGGCTGTAACTACGTCTATGACCCTTGCCCAGCTTAAGACCATAGAAGATAAGATAAATAAGGTAGAGACCGAAATAGACAAGAATGAGATGGCGGCCGCCATGAACAGCATGATCTCCACAGCCGAAGCTCAGGTTAGATACTTAAGCAACGTAGTAAATACTATCCTTCATGGTGATACCAAAGACGGTAAGCTTCATTTCAATACCAATGATCGAAAGAACGTAGATATTATCAACAACCAGGTTCTTCCGATCATGAACGATCTTCGAGGATATATCCGTAACAGAAGTACCGAATTTGATGAGCGTGAAAAGCAGGATTATACAAATAGGATCAATACCGTCATTGCCGACATCAACGGTATTCAGTCTGATATTAAATCAGTACAAGATCTTGATGAAAGTACGTTGCTTGATAAGTTAATGAACGAACTTCATGTGCCGGCAGATAAGGTAAAGAGAGTAAAAGAGTTCTTTGATAAGGTTCAACACGATGTTTCTTGGATAAGTAGGTGGTTTGGTATATTAGAACATTCCTCCAGCCCGTTCAATAACGCTCTTGGAGCTATGATTGCCAAAGACAATTACAATGCGATGGTGAATGCCCAGCCCGCCATATCCGACTTCCTGGCATATGCGAAAAAGCATGGTTTCAATAAATCTGAATTTGAAAAACTGCTTCAGAAAGTAGACGGCAAAACTTCTAATTACCTTCGTAGTGCTCTTGATATGGCTAAATACGATCGTAATAAGAAGCTGGCGCAGATGCGAGCGTTTGCGACCGCCATGAACATAGAGATATCAGAAGAAGAAATCAATGATGTGGTTGACAATAACCGTAATTACGTATTTAAAAGAGAAGTAGTTGACAAGGACGGAAATACGGTTACTGAGAACGCTAAATTTAAACCGTCGTCCGATAGGGTTAATACCGATATTTTTACTATCGAACAGGAAAAAATCTATACGGAACAGATGGAAAAATGGGATGCTGAAAATTCGGAACTGGAATTTAGCGAAAGTTATGCCACAAGAATGGAATCCATATACAAAAAGGCTGAAGAAGAATTAGGGCATCCGGTTTCTCAAACAACCAAAGAATACCTTAATGCTCTTTCTCGGCAGAAGCGGATATTGAGGCAGCCTTTTATTGATAGCAATGGTAATTTTGATGAGGTTGCTTACTATAAGAGTAGTAACTACGAAGAAGAAGGACTGCTTCGTAAACAACGTAAGGAGGCGGCTTCAGAATACATATATGTAGGAACCAGGAGAGTAGATAAAACCGGCGACCAACTTAAGATGGCTAAAGAAATACAAGCCATAAATGAAGTTTGGAGAAAAGAATCAAATAATGTCACTAATGCCGTATCAGAATCATTTCTGCAAAAATTGAGAACTATTCAGCGTGAATCTGGAGGGGAAGCTGCGCTGAAGACACTTATGTTGGGAGGGCACCTGTCATTCAACGATCGGTTTTGGAATGACGTAGAATCAGAACAATCGGCACGTACCGAATCAAATAACAAGGCTTCGTATCTTAAAATGGCACAAGACATCATTAGTTCTACGACAAGTGATAGAGATGCGACTGACGTGGATTCGATTGTAAAAGATATAGAAAAAAATAAGGCTATTATCAAGGAAATAATCGGCAACAACCGTGACGTGGCTGATATCGGAGAAATCAATGAAGCAACATTTACCTCATCTGAAAGAGATGCTTTTAGGGCCGCATCTGAAGCTATTGAAGCCGATTACGCTATTTTGATAGATTATGCTAAGATGGTGGGTCTTGAAGATATTGATAAGTACCTTACTAAAAGCAGTAAGGCTGAAAACGAAGTAAATCAGTCTTATTTAAATGCTCTTGCTGACTCCAAGGAAGTGGAATGGAAGTTTGTGCAACGTCATACTACGGCAAAGAAAGCAAAAAGGATTCAGGCTTTAAGGGATAAGCTGTTTAAGGCTGCTGATAACCGATATCTGTTTACCGTATCTGAAACCAACTACCTGTCAGAAAAGCTTGGTATAAGCAAAGAATTAGACGGTAGAGATTTCAGGAATGCTGTTAATACTAAGATGGCCAGCTTATTTTTAAATAATACAAGAGAAGAGGGTATAGAAGCTGACATAAAAGCGGGCATAGAAGAAGCTAATGCTATTGTTAATGAATTTGCCAGGAGCCAGGTCTTTTCGTATTATAAACGCATGGCGCCTACCGGATATGCGGCTATGATCGACAAAATTGGTCGAGGTGAGATAGATGTGGCGCAGATGGTTAAGGACGTACAAAACGGTATATCCACCCAAGATTATGGCATGGACATATCGTACCTGTCTTTCGACCCTGCAAGGGCATGGGTGGCTGAATCTGAAGCCGAAAATAGCGGTCGTAATCCTGATTATGTAAAAGATCATGGGTATGGTCATCGCATGCCTAAGAAAAGCCTGTATCGTGATGAATCGTATCTCAATGACTTTGGTATCAAATATGATGCTGATGGTAATGAGGTCGCTACTAAAAACGTAGAGCAGTGGAATATGATTCAAAAACTCAAGGAAATAAAAAGACAATCCCTTGATCTATACAAAGAGCAGAGCCCGAACCTGTATGCTATTCCACAGATATCCAAACAAGATATAGAACGTATAGAAGGGTTAGGTATCAGCCTTAAAAGTACGGTCAGGAACTTCGTATCCGACTTATGTCTTGACCGCGTAGATGACTCCCTGTATGGTAAAACACGCCAGGGTGAGGTATATGATCCGGAAGATAGGGTTCGGTCCATACCTAAATACTACATATATGAATTAGAGAACCAAGATGACGTATCTCATGATTTTGGTTACTCTTATTCGATGCTTATGATGCAATCATCATTATACAACGAAAAGCAGAAATCTATAGAGCTTGCCCAAGGACTGGAGCAGATGTTACTGAATAAACAATTTGAGGGCGGTAAGAAGGCTGAAGCAACCCAAGCATATCAGATGTTCAGGGACTTCTTCAACGATCATTATTATGGCATTAGGATGAACACCAAAAAACTTACGGTGAACATCGGTGGGTACACAGTAGACCTTACCAGGATAATGATGGCCGTTGAAAGATTTATGTCGGTTATGAACCTGGCGCTGTCTCCGTTTGTGGCAGCTACCGGCGCCTTAACAGGTCATATCAACCTCATCATGGAATCTGCCGTAGGACAGTATATAAGCAAAGACTCCCTTAAATACGCATCGGCTGAATTTTCACGCCTTGCTCCATCTTGTATAGCAGAAACCGGAGACATAGATAGAAAAAGCAAATTATATGTCATAGGTGAGAGAATGGGGATATTCAATATCCGAAATCGTATGTATGGTGCCGGATACAATAGAGCGGCCAGGACCTTAATGCGTTCGCCTATGTATGCTTTTATGGAAATCCTGAACTACCCTCTTGATCCGCAGGTTATGATTGCTACTATGGACAATGTTCGTTATTACAAAGGCCGGTTCTATACGTTCCAAGATTTCAAGATGGAAAAAGAACGTAATAAAGAACAGAGTACCATAAAAAGAGAATGGAACGCATTAAAAGATCGTACTTTATGGAGTATGGTAGATGTCGTGGATGGGAAGGTGGTTGTAAAGCCCGGATCGGGTGTTACTGTTGAGGAAGTTGAAACCCAGATGGCTATAACCAGAAATCAGGTTCGTAGCTTGTCACAGATATGTAACGGATCTTTGAATGAAGAAAACCGAACTGCCGCATCGCGCAACTGGATAGCCAGGTTCATGACCGCCCACCGAGGATGGTTGGTGCTGGCGGCTCAACGTCTGTGGAAAAGACGTGGCTTCAATTTCCAGACAATGCAAGAAGAGGAAGGACTGTCAATTACGTTAAAGAATATGATAGCCAAAACATTTAGCCTGGCTTCCGAGTCTGGTATGAAAAACATCATAGATGCCTGGAACGAAAATAAAGACAATATGAATGAGGTAGAGAAAACCAATCTCAAACGCCTCAGTGTCTATGCCGGCACGTTCCTTATCATGCAGGCCGTATCTATGCTTCTTGCCGGATGGCGTGATGATGATGAAAACGAAGAAAGTTGGCTTACTCAATTCGGATCTTACGTAGGATTCAGAACCATAAATGAAATAGCTTCACAGATGCCGTTTATTATGGAGCTTAATGTGGTGGATATCATTAATGACCCATTTGTCATGGGACGGAAGCTAAAGGATCTTACCGATCTTAGGAATTATTCACTTGATAAAGTAACATCCGGTACATACAAGGGAGAGTCTAAGTTATTTAGGCAACTCGCCAAACAGACGTTTATCAAACAATGGTATAACATTAAGACGCCGGAAGACGTAGCACGCGCTTATAACTGGTGGCGGCAGACGAACAACAAGTCAATGATGTTTTTCATCGGTGCCACTCCTGATTCAGAAGGAGACGATGATGTGAGCTACAAGTAGACGAAGAATATCGGACTTGCATTGTTTTTGTATGATTCCAATATGTTATATTAGCATCGTCAAAGAGTAGATTGTACGTTTTTTTGTTCTTACTTGAAAAGTTTGTAGGTTTATTTTTTCTGAAATTGTTTTCTTACCGGTTCTCAGTCAGAGATGATAGGGAACCGGTTTCTTTTGTTATGAAAAAAAAATAGTATCTTGCAAAAAAAAATGAGAAGAAGATTTCAAATAGGGATGGGGGGGGTAAATCCCTCGCTTATAATCAATAAAGGCATATACATCCAACATGTAGATGGAGGATTATATACAAAAGAAAATTGGTCTAATAAAGGATATTCCAATGATCTATGCAATGGAATAGCTCTTGTAGATAAAGTGTGTTTTGTTATAGCCACCGAATATATTGGCACATTTCGTTGGGGTAAGGATGGAGATATAGACAATATATTTGCACAAGATAGTTCTTATATGGGAACTATTAAAAAGGATTATTGGGGGCGTGAAAATCAGAATGCGTATCTTGAATATGATACCAGTAATACAGATTACGCTTTTAATAAAGCTAATAGCTATTTATTTAAAAATGGTCAAAATGGATATGTAGGTGGCGCCGGAGAGTTTTTTTTGATATCATTGTATGCGAATGAAATAAACGAATGCCTTTTAATGGTAGGAGGTACGATAATGAGTAATAGAATGTGGACATCCACTCGAAATATAAAATTTTCCTATTCGTGGTATTATGATATAAACATCCAAGGAGATCATTTGAGTACAGGTTCAAGGGGTAGTTCACATTATGTCCGTCCTTTTACTGAATTAATTTTATGAAATTATGAGAAGAAGATTTGAAAATATTAAGACAGTTGCCGGCGGCAAGATCCCTGTTTTTTGCTTGTTCGATTTCGGCCCCTACAACCACATGGCGAAATCCTGTACCTATTCTTGGTTGTAGATACCGATTTAATGGAGTAACTATGGCGGCTTCCTATGTTTTAGATGAAATTAATAATAGCAAGGTATGTACGATGGGCGGTAATCCTATAAGTTGTACGATATCAAATTCTGGACAATATATCCAGGCTTACTTTAATGAAGGACAGGTAACAGGTGATATTACGCTACAGTTTACGATTGGAGACGTTTTTTATTATTTCTTTATTACAGAAGGGTCCAATCAAGTACCTCAACTGAAATTAAGTCCAAGTACTCACCTTATTCATTCAATATATAAGATAAGTACAATTGGCAGCTTTGTTCCTATTGACACCTATGTGGAATTATAATAAAAGATATAAAAATAGTACTAAAATGTATTAGTATAAGATAAGACGGTTATTAATCATATATTACAATAATCCCCAACCGTACACCTATTGTATGGCCGGGGATTATTGTAGTTACCATCTTCTCTTGTAACAAGAGTCCACTACCTTTACCTTTTCTTCTTTGTTCTTACCATAATTAAATTCATACGCATCTTCGAATGAATAAAAAACAGCATAACACGCCATGCCAAACATATCGTATTTTATTCCGTTTTTCCATTTCCCAAAAATGTTTTGATATTGGCACCAATATTCTACCTCCCCATTAGTTAATTTTCTTTCAACTATTCTAAGAGGAATATGAAACAAGTTTCTAAGCATTAATTTCATGACCTTACCTATCTGTGAAAACTAAACCAATACCTTCTATAATATATCCTACTACAGGGGCTTTGTCAAATTCCTCCTTCGTAGCCCAAGTAGCATTATCAGGCATCAGATCCTTAAATGCATCCGAAACATCACCCTGACACCAGCAATTGTTTGATGCAACAATACCCTTCCCTTCGATATTGATATACATTTTTCTTCCACCACATCCAAGGCTATTCCATCCTCTTGGCACGTTTTCCACCATAGGTTTAAGCACCCAGCTTTCACCGTCTATCCTAACCCATCCAGGATCGTCTTTGTGCTTGTCGTACATATTTTGCCAAAAAGAGCATTCGTAGCACCACCTCCTGTCTTCCATGACAGTCCTTATCTCACACCTTTCAAATCCATCTGCATCCATCGTGTGTGGAGAATGAGGCTGGTGAGGGGTGCCACATTTTGGACATACGAGTTTTAAATTCTTTTCCATATTATTTCACTTTTACGATTTTAATAGAATCTCCGATATTGTATTCCCCTTGGTATCCAACGAATTTTATAAATCTATTACTGTTAAATATTGAAAATCCTCCGTCTTCACCATAATACATCACACATTCACCATCTAAAGGATGTAGATCATATATAACCCATCCGTCATTAACCTGAATATCATGCGAACATGATGATAATACAAGTGCTATCAATAAAACAAAATACCTCATGTTATTTTCAACATAAAAATTTATAACCTGGTTTTACTGCCTCTGCTTCTTCTCTCGTATCAAACATTAATGTAGTAGTTGATTCTGTACCTTCACAAATGTAAGATACTTCCACCCACCACCTAAAAATCCCAGAGCCATAATCATCATAGTACGGCTCGGAAAGAACTTCTTCTACATACCCATCCAAATAATTCACGATCGCTCCTCCTTGTTTTTAGATTCTGACTCTTCAAGTATGCTGATTACCTTATCAACAATATCCGAATCAGACATTTTCTCAATAAAAACATCCATCGCCTTAGTTATGTCATTGGCTTCTTTTTCTTCAAGAGCTATTTCTCCACCGGTAATAGCATCAGACAATGATGTAGACAAGTGCCTTATTTTATCAATGCTCATAAACGTAAATGGATTACCACCTTGACCACCACCCATTTCTTTCATGATCTGATATCCACCTGAGATAAGTCTGCCTGATGTCGTGGCCAAGGAGGATACGATTAGGGACAGTACCGCCGCTTCCGTCCGCTCCTCGGACATACCCCTCGACCACACGGCTGCCTTTATAGCGCCGGCCAGGTTGTCTATGTATGGCATGAGACAGTCTTCCATAACTTGTGTTATATCAGCTATAACCTCACTACGTTCTTTATTTATGTAGTAGATAGAAGCATTGTATCTCTTTATCTCTTTGTCCATGTCATTTAAAAGACGCTTGATATTGTGCTTATACATAGGACTGGTTTTAATTACTTCCTTTAGCTTAAGAATGTAATTATAAGCCTGGTCGTTTACAAATAATGTCATGGTCTCAACCGTTGAATGAAGCGTGTTAAGACTGTTAAGAATCTTATCGAAATTGTTTATCAAATAAGCTTTTCTGGCTTTTGCCGCGTAGTTAATCATCGCATTTAAATTTTAGATTTTCAAGTTCATTCAATTGTTTCTTAGTAGACTCGATCAGGTACGTTCTCCGTTTCTCTGCATGTTTTAAAGCTTCTTCTTTGCTCTCAAAAGCATCCCTTCCTATTTCATAAGGAGTGATCCTATCAGGAATGTCGGCTAACAAAAGACCACCATACTCTTCTATTTTAGCTTTTACTTTTCTTATTATACCGTCTCTCATGCACGCATCTGTAATCCATATAAACCTATCACATTCTTCTAATTCCCTTTCGTACAATTCATACCATTCTGGTTTAGGAAATCTTAATGTAAATCTAATCTCGGTATCTTTTTCTAAGACATTAATATCATACGCCTCCGGCCACAGTTCTTTTATGCTGTCTTCATCTTCAGCATACGCTACCAATACAAATGAATTACTGGATTCTGCGCTACACCAATATGGATATTTTATAGGCCATTTGACTGGACGGTAATCATTGTCACAGTCATCCTTTCTAATGTAAAATCTTGCTCTAATCATGTTATTCTACTTTTTTGATTTCGCTCAAATCGTCTTCATACACCAAATAAGATCCTCTTCCAGGTCTTCCTTCTTTATTAGTTTTCTGGATTGTAAATATAACTGTTCCAGTATTCGTGATTTGCACGCTCTTAAAGAAACCAACAATAGGCTCTTTCGAACGTTTGTAAAGAACACTCACTTTATCTTCCTTCTTTAACCCATAAACAGAATCGAAATATTCCTTTTTAATTCTTTCAATATTACTTCTATGTTTGTTCATTGCATCAAACTCGTCGTCTAACAGTTGAATCATTTGTTCTTTTGTCATTTCTTTTCCTCCTTATTTAATGGTATTAACCCTTTTCCGTGCTTATCATACCACAGCATAGTTATAACATTCCATGCAGCCGCAGCTAAATGGTGCACGTTCGTCTCTTTATCCATTCTCTCTCCTTTCAGGTATGCCATTATATGTCTGGCAGCCGCCGCACGGTACCGTTCAAAGCCGTTGTCAAGATCCTGCCAAGTATTAGGACCATATTTCTTGGCTCCGGCATGATAGACTCTTACAATATCTTCAATCTCTTCCATCGGAAGCAAATCCCATCGTAGTTTGTCGTCAATGATGTCATTTTTCACTGATTTTATTGAAGTACTTTTTTCTGGATCTCCTATACGAATAAGTTCCATAATGTCTGTTTCTATAATAATTGCGTCTCCATTGTAATAAACTTCAGCAAACTTGTCATTTTCTTTTATGTTTGTTGCTGAAGTCACTAAAGATCCTTTGTATATTATAGTGTTTTTATTTATCTTATCATCTTTCAGTGTTTGAAAAATAGATCCTTTTGGATAAAGGATGTTTTTAGTATTATTGTCCATTTTTTCCATCGTTTTATCGTTGTTTTAATCAATTAGTATAATGATATAGTCCATTATTTTTCTTCTTCGCCTATAAAGCGATCAAATTCTTCTCCGCTCATAACAATGCGGTTAATGATAATTATGCCGTTATCGCTATAATCACTACTTTTAACTCCCATATCATCAAGCTCCTTCTTTAATTCTTCAAATGTGGGACCTGTCTTGCTTTTAAAAAATAAAGTAGCATGTACAACCTTTCCGTTGTTTAGTTTTACTCTCACGGTATAGACATATCCTTTTTCCTCTTCATCCTTTTTGTTGACACCATCAAGGATGCTATTTATCATGTTCTTATCCTCACGTGATAGGTTAGATATGGCTATTCTGCCCTTTAACCTAAATATTTCGTTTTCGTTCATAACCTTCCATTTTTGTTGTTTTCAAAATATTGTCTTACAGCTTCTATAGCCTTATCATCATCAAAAGCCTCTTCAAACTCCGTATAGAACCTATCTCGTTCCATGCAGAACGTGTTCTTCCCTTCTGGTATAGGACGGAATACAACCACCCTCTCTTCAGCGTGATTGGTTCCTATTATTCTATTATCTAAGATAATAGAATATCTTCTTGAACTTTTGTTGATAACAACATCATGTTGAAGACCATACAATTTAAGTATTTCCCTTAATTCACTTGTTTCCATTATTTGAAGATTTTATATTTTTAGAAGATACTGCTCCCGATCCCCACTTTTTCTTATATATAGTCCCCATCATGTTTATTAAATCGGAAAAAGAAGATATGGTTCCCATTTCTATACAAAATGCAAGATTGGATTGAAGCATTTCAAGTTCTTTTAACTGCTCTTGAGTCGCTCTGTTTCTTATCATGCTCTCATGTTCGTTAAAAACGATCCAATTGAGGCCTTTAGCCATTCTTGTATAATCTGCATCAGGAAATCTTGATATAGCCCTTGATAGGACATTATATTTATCTCCCGCCTCTATCCTATTTAAAATAAGTTTGTCCGTCAACCATGTTACTACTTCAGCATACAGCATAGGGTTAAGCTCCATAGCTACAAGAACCCATATATAAGGATTGCACATCGTTCTCCTATTCTCTCCTCTTCCCATAGTTTTATAAGCCCCCATCTTTTTCATCACTTTTATAAGTGATTCTTTTTCAACAGATTGGATAAAACCAGGAAATCCTGCTTCTATCGTATATCCTTGTTTTTCAAGGATATAGTATATTCGTTCAGCACTTTCTTTGTTGGACAGAATGTTTTCTATTCTCTTTTCATTCCATCCCATTTCTATCCTTTTTCTCGTATAAGCCTCTTGTAGGTCTGTTAAGGACATAAATGATGTTTTGGTGTCTTGTTTAATTATAACACCAAACAGTTCCCGATCTTTCGATACCATTGTAACATTTGTTTTCATGAAATATAACACTAAAAAAAATATCATGATGCAAATATATGCATCATGATACATTAATAAAAGATTATAGTGTTAAATTTTACTTATAGTGTTTTTATGGACTCACATTATTCCTTCCAAATTTACTTTAATAGAACCATTTATAGTTTTAATGCTCCCATCTATGGTTGAAATCACATCATCTAAATCATTTATAATACTTTCTATGTCATCAACCACCTCCTCCATATCATTTACAGCCCGATCTGATTCCCAATATCTTTCTGAGTCTTGTAACGATTCAGGTATATTATCTCTCGCCTCAGTCTCTTCGTCTAAAATCATATCAACATCATCTTTGGCTGAATTTATGTTGTACTTCAACTCCGATAACTTTGATTTGATGTATTCAAAATCTGTTTTATACTTATTTACGTTTTTGATAACATCCGATATTTTTTTTCTTCTCTTGTTATTCATGCCTTTATCCTATTATAATATTCGATAATCTTTTCTTTCCTATCTCCTGGTTTTACGGCCATATTCTCAGCCAAAAACCTAAAATACGACACTGGTATGTCCTTGAATCTAATTCCTTCATATTTTCCAAACCACATTATTATACTGTCAAGATCGTCTTCTCTCCTACCATCTCCGTTCACAGATTTAAGTGAGGCCGCCCGGCGAAGAATCTCGTCTTTGGTAATAATATCACCCATCCTTATATTGGACAGAAGTTGATCGCCGGCAAACATACACCAGCCCTTAGAAGGGAATTGCTCGATTGTCAGGTCTTCTATCCGACCGAAACGCCTCATGTTGTCGCAGCAGTCAATAATCAGCGCCTCTTTCTTATCAGGATGAATACGAACGCACCTGCCGAGCACCTGGTAATATGTTGAATATGAGAATGTTGGTCGTCCAAACATCACACAATCAAGTTCGGGAAAATCAAATCCGGTAGCAAGCGTTGAATAATTAAAAACCACCTTCAACTTACCTTCTTTGAAATCGGATATGATTTGTTCTCTTTTCTTTTTGGTTGTTAGCGATGTTACGACACCTGTTATGGCTCCCATCCTGGCATTCATGAACTCGGATATTCTATTACATGATTCGATAGAATCCATGCAAACCAAAATGGCTTTACGTTCGTTCATAAGTTGAAGAAGGCGCTTGTAGATAGAGTTGTTTAAGCCATTTCGTACAATACTTTCTTTAATAGATTCGTTGGTGTATTCAGCTCCGGTACTGTTTAACATCAGAGCCGATTCATCAAACGACCATCGTTCGTACTTAAGTGGACACCAAAACCCTTGAGAGGTTAGTTCTTGTATTTGAGTCACATGAACTATTTTCTTGAAGAAATTATGCTCGTCTTTCGTCAGCATATTGAGCTTGCTATAGTTTCCTTCCAGCATGGAACTGTAGGTTCTGAGGCGGCAGGGAGTGGCGGTGAAGCCCAGCACCTTCGCCTCTGGGAACCTGTTCATAAACTCCATAAATTCAGAACCTTCTTCAGGAGAATATCCTGAATGACATTCGTCTATCAATAAGGTATCTATCCCTATATCCTTCAACCTCGCTACATCTTTCTTTATGCTCTTTAATGTTGCATAAGTCATAGCCGACAGCTCCTTTATACCACATGAAGCAGAATATATAGTAGGTTTAGAACCGAATGATACGGCCTTTGCATAATTCTGCTCCAGAATCTCTTTTGAGGGCTGTAATACTAATGTCGGTCTATTTATTTCATGTGCTATCTTGGATATCAGAAGGCTCTTTCCACATCCGCATGGGGCTACGATTATGCCAGGCTTCTTAGATCTTCCTGTAAGAAACTTAAGCCCGGCATCTACTGCCTCTTTTTGGTAAGGTCTAAGTTCAAAGCCCATCACAATCTATTATATTATTTTTTGAAAGTTCTATTATCGCCTCTTTCAACATCTCCCTTGCTTTATTCTCATTATCTTCAAACAGGCATACACTGCATGTAGCACCTTTGGAGGGGTAGTCTCTGTAGGCTTCTGCTCTTTCTACAACGTACTCACAACAATAGTCGTGACTCATGTCTTTTGCTATACTTATAAAATGATCTTCTCCATCCATCAACACACAATATTCAGCATCGTTTTCGCATGCAATAACACCTTTGTTTTTTAAAATGGATAGCACTTTGTTTCCAAAAAGTCCAATATAGACCCATATATCTTTCCCTGCATTTTTGTAAAAAATATCCATTCCTTCTTTGATTGTGACTTTCTTTTCCATAATCCCTTATTTTATATCAGTAATTAAAACATATATTTTAGCAATATCTTCAAGACTCACAGAAGAACGTATATATAGTTTTTCTTCGTACTCATATAGAGCGTACCCTTCTTTTATGTCTAATATCTTAATCACATGCTTGCCTCTTTCAAATGGATCCTCAAAGTAGTTCTTATGTTCGTATCTTTGACCGACTTTTATTTTGTCAGTTTTCTTCTTCATCTTATAACGATCTACTGCTCTACCTGTTTTTATGAAAGCTGTCGTGAGTAAGTATAATAAAACTAAATACAAAAGGATCGCTACTCCACATATTAGATCTTCTTTCATTGGACTCCCTTTAAGTAGTTAAACCATATATCCTCCAGCTTCTCCTGAAGCTCAAATGCTTTCTTAAAATTCCCGCATCTTACAGCAACGTCTCTCATGTATTCTACGTTTATAACTTCCGGATCTTGCCGGTATTTTGTTCTTAACTTTTGAACATCCTCGTATTTCATCGCTTTATCTTTTTAGACGGATCCCAATCTGAAGAGAAAGGGCATTCGTTTTTGTTATGTAATCCAAAGTCACAATAATAACACAGTGCTGACGGGCAGGGTAGCTTGTTTTGCGAAACAGGCTGGCTTAGGGTGGCACGCCGCTTGCTATACCTGGCTCCTTCTGCTCCCTGGATGTACGCTTGAAATGATTTTACACTATTATCTTCAAAATCATACATTTTAGATAAAGTGTCATTTAGCATCTCTATAGATTTTGTTTTACGTTCCTCATCCACTTTAACCTTTTGGTATTGTCTGGTCCTGGTAAAGAAATAGATGTTCATATCTGGCAGAACTCCACCATATTTTCTATAGATGTAAAACGAATATATAGGATGCTGTAAATTCGTTTCCAACTTCTTAGAATCAAAAACCTTATTACCTGATTTCCAATCTATGACATAATGGTGAACTACGTTCTTGCTCTTTATAGCCAGATGAAGATCTACCGATCCTACTATGTACACATGTGTATGAATTACTCCATTTATGTTAACAGGCTTAGGAAGACGGTACGGCAGCACAAAATCTTCTTCGACTCCAACTATAGCGCCGTGTCTGATAAGTTTCTCGCAGGGATTAAGATCACTATCAGCTATCATAAACCTATTGCCGTCTTTTTTAAACAGATCCACAATCCAAGCAAGAAGCTCTCCAGATTGCTTCATGGCTATCATCATATTTTCCGGTGATTGCCAAGGTATGTCTTCTTGGTAAGCATAGTAACTTATAGCTTCCCCCAGGTCTTTGCCAGAAGGCTGTCTTCCGTTCTTGAAGAAGTATTCCAGTGTCTTATGAATAACTGTACCATAAGACGTAGCTTCTTGTTTTTCCGTAGACCTTTTGCCCTCCACATAAGTTTTATACCATTTCATTGGACAAGTAAGAAACGTGTCTATCTGGGAATAAGATATGGCAAGACGTTTCACGCCATTAAACTCCTTATATAGCAAATGCGTTTCCGGGACCATCATAAGTCATTGTCTTTAAATCCTTCCGGGTAATATACGACATACTTCTTACCGTCCTCCGGCGTCATGGCGAACTGCATGTAGTTATTACGATTACGATGCTTGCCATCTAATCCTCGTTTCCAATACAGGATACCGTCTATATCCACATAAGACCGTCCGCGTTCGGCTCTAACCACGTCCGTGTGTAGCAGATACCCGTCGGAAGACACGATCCACACTTTATCCCCTTTGTTTAAATAAGATATTCTTTTTCTTACAACAACCTTTTTCTTATTATCCAATACAAATTCCTCATCCGTCATATTCTTCATCCTCCTCTTCTTCTGTTTCAAAATCAATTCCATATCTCATATTCTATTAAATATATTTAAAGCTATTCATATGTTTTAATACATCCCCTCGGAGACCTTCCGGTCTCCTTGGTAGATGTAAATCCCGTTAGGGATAAGTCATGATTTCTCCTGTAAGTACCCATCGCCAATGTTATAAGAGGTTTTATATAATGGCAACACTGTTTCGTCAAATACACTACTCCTGTTTAATCACCATCCTTAGAGCAAGAAACTTGGATAAACATTCCTTGGTAACTATTTATTCTCAAATAACGTAGCCTCTGTTTCAAGGCTTAGGCTAATAACCCGATCTCTGAAAGAGATGTATTAAACTTTTATAATAGAATTATATTGGGTTAATACTATTTGGGGTTATAACACCGATCATAATGCTTGGTCAGTTCTTCTGGTTCTAAATCTTGTCCAAAATCCATGTTAAAAATATCGTAATTAGTAAAGCACTGTTCCTGCCGGCAGGAAATCTATGAATGCTGCTTTTATTTCTTCAATTAGGCCCAAGTGTAACCTTGGGCCATTGTATTTATTTTTTGTCATCTCCTTTTAGCTTCTTTAAAGTATCTGCAATCGGAAGCTGATCAATGACTCCCAATGCCGGAGCGACGGTCTTAACAACATTGTTAAGGAAATTACCGGTACTGTTCTGACCGCCGTCAAATACCGTGATATTTCCGAGGTTAATGTGCTCGAACGCCTTAACCTGTTCTCCAGCAATTTCTTTCCACTGATTAACCATCTTGTACTGGATGGCTATCTGAGGATTGGATTCTGCTGCTTCCACCATAGCCTTAAATCCGTCGGCTTCTGCCATCAACGACTTTTTCTTACCTTCGGCTTCTGCCTCCAGCTTCATCTGAATAGCTTTTGCCTCTGCCTCAGCTTTTGCCAAATGTGCTGATGCCTCAGCCTCAGCCCGGCGTTTGATCTTCTCAGCTTCAGCATCAGCTTGCAACATAGCCTCCTGCTTCTGAATTTCAGCCGGCACAATCTTTTCAGCTTTAAGCGCAGCTTGAACCTTCTTAGCTTTAGCTTCTTCCACTTCTTTATCAGCAAGCTCTTTTGCCGTTTTCACAGCCGCTTCCGATTTAACTCTCTCTTCTCCGGCTTTCTTTTCTGATTGAGCTTTGATAACCTGTAGCTCTGATTCTGATACAGCAACCTCTTTCTGGGCATTGTTGTAGCCTATAGAAGCATTTTTCTCAGCCTCAGCTTTCTTAATCTGAGCTTCAGAGTCTTGTATTGCTATAGCTGCCTGTTTATCAGCTTCAGCTTTATTCTTCCCGACTTCTTCCATTCTTTCGGCTTCAGCTTTGTTTACTTCAAGTTCTGCCTTAGATTTTGCGATCGCTGATTCCTTATCAGCCAAAGTCTTTGCAATAACCGCAGCCCTATCTCTATCGGCTTGAGCTACACCGATCTGTTTTTCTTTATCGGTTAAAGCCAAAGCTACTTCTTTTTCTTTCTTTGTTTCAGCTACTACCGTTTCCTTTTCTTTTTCAGTATAGGCAATTTGAATCTCTTGCTCTTTTTGGGTATTAGCTACAGCCGTTTCTTTTTCCTTTTGCTGTACAGCAATCTTAATAGCACCCAGCTTTTCCTGTTCTTCGATATTAGCCTGTGCTTCGTTCAGGGCCTTACTTTCAGCTTCTTTGCCAAGATTCATGATATAGCCGGCTTCGTCTCTGATGTCACTGATGTTGATATTTAGGAGGTAAAGGCCTAACTTATTAAGTTCGTTATCAATGTTTTTTCTTGCCTTATCCAAAAACTCATCCCTGTCAGAATTAAGTTTTTCAATCGTCATTTCAGCAATGATCAAACGCATTTGGCCATAAACAATATCCGTAATAAGATTTTCAGTAGATTCAGTATCCATCCCCAAAAGCCTTTCTGCTGCATTCTGCATAATTTCAGGATTTGTGCTGATTGCTACTGTAATAGTAGTAGGTACATCCACTCTGATATTTTGAGACGACAAAGCACCGGTGAGCCTACAATCTATTTGCATAGGCTCCATAGACAAAATATCATAGCTTTGAATAATAGGCAAGACGAATGCCGCTCCACCATGATATAATTTCGCCGATTTCTTTTCCCCACCTGTCTTACCATAAACGACCAAGACTTGATTAGGCTTACATCTACGATACCTTGATAAGACTCCGATGATTGTCAAAATAATCACTACAGCTAAAATAGCTGACACGTACATGATTGTTGTCATAACTTTTAAAATTTAATTGTTGATAAAAAAAATTAGATACTTAATTCTCCTTCTTCGTATTTTATATTCACCTTGTCACCGTTTTTGTAATTTTTTCCAGACAAGCACCTCACTCTCATCTGTTCCTGTCTTCCATTTTTCGAAATATTTACCATATAATGATTCTTACCTGATCTAAATACTATCTCCGCCTCTCTGCCATTTAAATCTTCCGGACATTCGTACACCATTTCTTGTTTTAACTTAAGAAGTAACTTATATACGTAAAACAAAACGATAAAGAAAAATGACCCTATTACGATCCCTACTAAATGGGAACCCGAAAAGTACGTAGTCCAGCTATATCCAAGAATAAAATGTGTTATGCCTTTGAATGATATGATGTCCGACAAAGACATGCTTAAATCAGAAGCGCTATCAATGTCAATATCCGTATCCAGATCAGATCCTAATATCGACAACAAAAACTGTATAACAAAAGCAAATGACGCTATTAAAGCCATGCATAAAATTATATCACTTCCCATACCCTTCTGTTATTATTTTGTAAACAAGATCAGTCATATCTTTGATGGTCTCCATATCATAATCAATAATAACGATATTGAATTTTTGTTCCACCATCGTATCAAGCTCAATTCGATCAATAGAATCTAATCCAAGTTCTTTAAACGACACATCTTCTTCATGAACTATATCCATTTCCGAATTAAGAAACTGAGTAATAATTATATCCTCTATCATCTTTCTAATTCTTACTTTTTCCATTGCTTTCTAATTTTGTTAAATAAATACGTTTTTATGTTTTTCAACCTCTCTTTGTCTGTTTCCGAACTTCCGGTAAACAAATAATCCGGATTGCCTTTAGCCGGCGGCGTAGGCAATTTAGATACGGCAAACAACCAATCCATTTCCTTATTCTTCTTAGGCTCCAAATAAGGCTCGGTAGCGATCTTAAATTTTTCAGCTATTAGGTCAAAGAGCTTTGAGTTTTTAAGGTTCATATGGACTGAAAAAGCCTGAGAAGGCGGTTTCCATATGAAGTTACATAAGCTCATTGTGTAATCTCCTGACTCTGCTATATAAGATTCCGTTACTTGAAGTATGACCTCTTTCTTAAATGAAGTATTACCCATAAACCAACACAATCTGGATTCCGCTTCTTTTCTGCTGACACCTATGTCTTTTGAATATGATTCGTACATTCCTATCATAATCTTCAACGTTTCCAGAACCTCGTCCGTCATTTCCGGTGTCTCTATATAATTCACAAAAGACGTTCCTTTGTTGGTTAATCTCATCACGCCTGATTTTAATTTCTCAACCAGGCCAAGCTCTATATATCTACCAGCATCTTCTTCCTGCATGGCTTCGATCATAACCGAATCCTTCTGTCTTATGGCAAGAAGATTAGCGAGATCATTAGGAGTCATGTCTGATGCTGCAAGTTGTCTGAAATTGATGTACATGCCTAATCAGCTTTAATAAAAATAACATTCTTGTTATCTTGTCTATCAACATGTCCACATGGACCAACAATTATGTCTGTACATGAACAAGAATCGTAATCTTCGAATATACACCTATCGCATATATCACCTTCCACACATTTTAATCTTACAAGTCCGGCATCAAATACTTCTCCTACTTTAAATTCCTTCTTTTCCATATTCCCTCCTTGTTTTTAACTGTTGTACCCTTCTTTAATAATCGAATTTCTACCGGTAGATACCGACTGGCGAAGATCGTCATGTACAGAATCTACCGTAGAATACTTGTTTCTGGTTGTAAAAATTACTTCCAGCATCTCCTTGTAATCACCTAAAGCTACTTCGTATCTCGGATCTACTTTGGCTTTTCTTTCAGCCTCGGCATTACTTTTAGCCAGCTCCCGATCAAGAAGATCTTCTTTTATTCGGTCAGCAATCATATCAAGTTCTTTTTTAATAACTTCTCCTGCTGCCCGAAGTTGACCTTCTACGTCACCAAGCTGGTCTTGGACGGTTCCTATTTCTTTCTTTAGACGATCGTATTCGTTAATCATACCCATATCACCAGCATAGCCAGAAAAGTCCTTGATTATTCTGGTTCCTTCTTTAAGGAGCTCAATAACTCGTCTTTTACGTTCTCTGCTTATTAAAGACGGAAGACGATAATTCATATCCGCCACCGCCTTATCATGTATGGAGTTGATTAAAAACATCTCTCTTTCATCCCCTGCAAACTCAGTAAGAACCAAAAGGAACTTACTTATCAGGTATTCGTTTTCTTCTACTGTTAGTCTCATGGTTCTTATTTTTTTTTAATACAATGACTGTTCTTCTTTTGTCTCTTGTTCCTGATTGTCTGTAACGTCTTCCACAGTATAGAGCTTAGGCGGAGTCGGCGGCTGGTTGGGGTTCACGAACTTCGTCCCGCCCTCCCCGTACATCCATCCATGCCCTGGCAGGATCTCCGGGTGGATTGTATTAGTAAGCTCTTCCATACTAACTTGCCTTACCTTCAGTATATGATGAAACACCAGTCCGGCTGTCCTGAATGATGTTTTGTTTTCAGTTTTAAACCTATCAAGAGTCTGATACCAATCTTTCCCAAATATCATATACTTATCCAGCCCGTACCTACGAGGATTGTGCAAACCTATCATTAACGTACATAACTGACCCAGCGTATCAGACTGGTAAAAATCAGAAAGACGCGGAGGCTGCTCTTGTGGGCTTTTTATCCTTCCTTCTATCTCTCTGTTGAATTGGGATATGATGAGGAAAAATATGTTTTTATATACTAATTTAGCTTCGTTCATAACCGCCACCAAATCATCTATAGCCGACTTAGGATCTAACCCCATTCTTTTTATCAAAGCAATATGATCGACTTTAAATATTATAAGACGTTTGTCTTTATGTTTGGTAGCTATATGATACACAGCCGCCTCAAACTCTTTTACCGTACACGGAGCATCGATGTATATTATATTATTCCTGATTTCACCTTGAAGGATTTCAAACATCCTCATCTCTTCTACTGTATTAGAATCTTGCCTTCTTAATATTTCAGGAGCCCGCTTTTTCATATCCTGGCTCATTCTACGAAGAAGAAGATCTTGAGGATTCATTTCGAACTCGCAATTAACAAGAAAATAATCTTCTGCTTGCGGGTTGATCATCGGATTCATCACATTTTCCAATATCTTTTGGGCCACATACGATTTACCTACAGACGGGCGGGCTCCTATGGCAATAGCATGCTGAGGGAAAATACCTCCAAGCAAAGCCTCGTCAATATAATCGTATCCGGTTTTAGCGGGGATAAGCTCTCCCCGCCTGTATTTCAAGATATTCTCATACGCCTCTTCCATAACTTGTTTAGAGGTCTTGAATATCCTTCTTATATCTATCCTATTTGCTATCTCCTCTTGCATTTTTGTCACCCTTCGTATCCGACTTGGATCCCCTATTAGCTTTTACTGATTTATACCTAAGACCGTTCTTGGTATGAGAACAATCCTTGCCTTTCCTCCAGCCCTTGCCCTTCTTCTTGTCCGTTTCGTAGTTTTTACGACCAAGCTCCCGGCGTTTGGCTTTCTGTTCCGGTCTGGCATTTATCTCCTTGTCTTTTTTAGCCTTTTTCTTCCTGGCTTCGGGATGAGTCCTGTAGTACTCTGTTGATCTGCCCATCTTCTTACATTTTTTTTGATTGATAATAGCACAAAGATAGGCAATTCTCGCCCTATTTCAACCTGCCGTAACTCATATCAGGATCACACCAGACATACCCGTCTTTCTCATCATGGAGATACTCAGGACATCCTCTACATGCGCTACTTCCTGACACTATTTGATTGTTTTTATTAGGGCACTTATCTCCAGGTTTATGCCATTCTATTCTCGAACCTGATCGCTCTTTGTTTACATGACAGAATTGAAATACTTTTCCCATCGTCTTCTCGCCAAACATACCTATATGTGTGTATTCTTCCGGTATAGAGAGAAATTCAGATAAATCTTTATACATCCTTTCCCGTTCCTCCGGCGTAGACCATAGTCTGTCAAGTTCGGCATGGACTCTTATCTTAAGAGATCTCAGTGATGGCCCCGCAAGCCGGCCTTTAGCTTTTCCCTTATTCGGCCCTGATTCATGAACACCGACATAAGCATTGCATGGTTTACACATCATAACCATCCCTAATCCTTTTCTGTTATATATTTTATCGGCATTGACCAGCTCGGTTTCTTTTCCGCAATAAGGACAAATTTCGCCTCTTAAAACCCGTTGTTGGCGCTCATTAAGTTCCATACCCTATTCTTTTGTTTTTCTTTAAACTTTTCATACAAACTGCTTTCAGTTTCCATTTCCGAAATCTCTACCTCTACGTCCTCTCTTTTGAAAATTACTTTCTTGGCTGTCGGATATGCACATTTAGAGATACGAATAGCATTACGAATAGCGTAAACAAAATACGTTTCTGGTGACGATTCGATCACCACTACCTCATTTAAAGTGTTTTTGTAATTTTCCATATTATCTGCTTGCTTCAATTATATAACCAGGATGATCTTCACACGTCTCTTTGTATTCGATAAGAAACTTAAGAAATGAATCATAAGACCCCCATCCGTTTTCTGGTTCGTATCTCAAAAGACTCTTTCTCTTGGAGATCATAATATATATACCTTTTGTGAGTATCTTCACCATCTCCTTAGTATCTATTTCCCTGCCCAATTCTTCCGGTCTCCAAACATAATCGTATAGTGTTTCTTTGTTTTCTGATACGAATATTTTTTGTGCCATCTTGTTCATGTTGTGGGTGATGTTTGCAACCCATTTACGATCCTCTTCTTTCTTCTTGCTCTTAATATAAACGTCCAGGCTCATAATATTTCTCTTTTACTTTGTTATTAATTATCAAATCTGCCACATCATCTCCGTCCCCTACATTCTCAACACTCTGAAGATAGTCCGATACTTTTATCCTTGACTTCATCATCATCCCATCTATCTTTTTACTCCATGTCTCAAATGCTTGTCCTTTGTCCGGAAAAGCTACAGTCTTTCTATCTTTTAAAACATCTATCACTTCCGGCCTTAGATTCTGCAACCCACCGGTAGCCACAAATAACTCATCTGGTTTATTCACAGCGCATATAATAGCCGTCTTTTCTGATTCCACTAAATTAACCACCTTATCCGGATACTGGCTTAGAAGATGTTCTCCAAACAGGCATTGTCTAAACAAGAAGTCTCTTGCATGCAACGAGTGATAAAACATGACATGAGGTCGCTCATTGTCACCGTCTTTTTCCTTCACTCTTTTTACATCAATCTCATTCCCCTGGCTGTCGGTCTTTATATAAAAATCCATAATCTTGCCGGTTCTACATACAAAGTCCTTATCTATCTGCCAGAATATACAACACCCTTTCCATCCCCATAAGTCCATTGTTCCAACATGATACCTTCTAAATACGTCAGATACCCTTTCTTTTCCCCATAGAGACGATAAAAATCTAAATACGGTGTTTCTATCGTCTGGAACTACAGTCCTCTCAAACTCGCTAAAAGGTATGTAATTTACAACGTCAGGATTTACAGGAGGACGATAAGCTCTTATACACTTGTTTCCCGAAATCCAAAGATCTTTGTCACCTACATCCTTACCAGTAGGTCGTTTATCGTAACCGCAAGTCCGTTCATGATCGCATCTTCCGAACTCGTTGCCAACAACCTGACCTGTTGCCACATCAATATAAGGAGTGAGGCACCGGCTTTTCCCGCAAGCTGGGCAGGTTAGCTTCAGTCGGCTCCTGCCCGGCCTGCGGTCAAGTTGAAACCGAGGTACGTTTTCGTATTTTCTAAAATCAAGCATTTTTAACTCCTCTCATCGCCTCTATGATTCTATCTGCTATAGTTATAGACCATGACACCACATCTGGTACATATACTCCGCAATCTATTTCACCTTTTCTATTTTGTGCTTTAACAAACTCAATAGAATAAGCCTTGATAAGATCGAATCTACGTTGCTCCCAGTCTACATCTTTGTTTTCGTCATTTACAGGAAGGGTATCGAGATAAAAATTTAAACTCTCACTTATCACATTCCCATTATCACCATAGAACTGTATTCTGTCATGGTCGCTTCTTGTAGTTGAGCTACTGAAAGTGATTACGTCTATTATCTCTCCTGTTCTTCTAATTTTTCTTTTCATACTCTTCTTGTATTTCTGACCAATATAGGCATTATTATTTCGATGGTCTTGCCATATTTCTTATGAGATGCAAGTACACATATTGCATATTTATCTCCTATTCTCAAATCTTTCGATAATCTTAATTTTGAACCCCTTTCGATGTTAATAAAACAATCACCAAAAGGGTTGATATGTATCGGTTTTACAATTTCCACAAAATCTCCTTCAGGAATAATAACATCGCTCATATTATAAATCTTTTAGACATTTCCTCTGTAATATCATATACAACCGTATGATCCTCTTCATTGTATGGTTTATTGATATTCAGCACTCCTTTTCTCACTTTAAACTTCTTATCTTTTCTAAGGTGATTCAACATACCTTGTTGGAACACGCAATCCGCCTTTTCAAGTGCTATACTGTCTTCTGTCCATTCTTTCAGCGTATATCCTTTGCTGCTCGTGCTTTTTGGAGAAAAGTTCATAATACGTGCATCAATCCCATACCATGCTTTAACCATTCTTCTTTCAGCTTCTAATTGAAATGCGTATGATTCCCATATTCCCCCTGATTTAAAGTCGAGAATAACCACTTCTTCCTTCTCCACTTCTCTTACCTCCTTCTTCGGATCGCCTTTTTTAAACTGCCCTGTAGCCCTTTGATACACGGCTCCAAAATAACCTTCTTCTTTGTATTTGAATGTCATTTTAACCATCGCATCTATCGGCGTAGCTACCAAATAATCTTCTAATGACAATATTCTTTCAATCATCATCGGCTTAACCTTATACTCCGAACAAAACTTAGCAAACTTCATAACTCTGACAATCATATCATCAAGATCATCTATGCTACCAAAGAATTTGTCAAGATTCTTTTTCGGTATCTTCAGCTTGCCTTCTTGTACTGTTTTGATGATAAAGCTTCGATTTAAGACTATATCTCTACCTGTTAGGTACAATCCGTACAGATAGTGCATGATCGTTCCCTTATCAGCTTCATACTGTGCCACCTCTTCCGGATTGCGACCAAGCATCTTCATCTCTTGCTTCCATTCCTGAAGTGCGGTCTTATCATCTACATACCCATCTTTGATTAAAGTTGTTACCGAAGCATATATCTTGGCCGTCCCATCATCCATCTTCCTTACATAAAAACGATTATCGTCTAATGTCAATCTTACGAATTTAGGAGTCTCAATCTTCTTCAACTCATCGCAGATATAAAATGGCTCTAATGTTTCCTGATTTTCTATAAACGGATTCGAATCTTCTTCTCCAGGGTTAGGAGCGGCTTCCTCCGCCTGAGCTTCCGGTTCCTCCTTCTGGGCCTGCTCTGGCTCAGGCGCCGGCTCTTCAACTACTGGAACCTGTCCGCCTCTTTCTGTTATGTCTCTGTTCTTTATTAAAGACATAACCTCCTTCTTCAACTGCTCTGGTGTTTGATTAGGATCTGACACCGACATCACAACATCGTTCATTCTAAACAACGTATTTCCTTCTCCTTCCACCATAGGAACAAATCCTAAATCTGTCAATATTTTTATTTTCTCTTTCATGATCTTCCTCTAATCAATTCTTCTTTAATACAATGTAACACTGTTTCCACTTCATCTTTATCTCTATCTTTCACTGCGATAGCTATATCCTTGCCATAACTCTCTCTTTGTATGTGAGCATAAAAGATAGTTTCATTGTCAGCTTCTATTCTTATTTTATAAAGCTTTCTCATATCTGTCAATTATTTCAATAATTAATCTACCTCTTTCTTTAATCATCCCCCTGCTTTCCATATCCAGCACCTTCTTTACCGCATACTTCCATACAAAAGGAAATTCTGTTTCAAGTTTATCAAATTCCATCCGGTCAAGATACATGTCGAATACCGTATGCTCCGATTCATGTAGAAAAACTATATTATCTCTGCAAGTGGCAACCGACTTATATATCCTTTTTGGAAGTATGTGACATACGTTACATACTGTAGGAAAATGAATAGCCTTACCGGTCATAGACATTCGAATACTATTCAACTCCTCCAGCATAAGACGAAAAAACCCGGATAAATCCGGGTTCTCTAACTTTTTCTTCTTGCTGCTGTTTTTAATGGATGTAATTCTGTTTTTTTTCTTCGGAGTCAACTCTTTGCTCCTGCAAGCCTGGCATAAGCCATGACTTCTTATCATCACTTTTCGTCCGCATCGTTCGCAGACGTATAGCTTCTTTTCCTTGCTTTCCATTCGAATAATAATGATATTATTGAAAAGAACAATCCCACTGAAGCCAGTAGATAAGGTACGTTCATTAATAATTTAGATACCTCGTCTGTCTTAATCACTATCAGAAGGAAAGCGCCTGCTGAAAGCAATGATATTATCGCCACAACAAGCGCTATGTTGGAAACTACATCATCCTTACTCTTCACTCTTCTTCTCGCCTAATTTTTCAGCTCCCTTCTGAAGATCGTATTTGAATACGTCTATGATCTTCGTTTCAGCAATAGCTTCGCAATTCCAGTCTCCTAACGTGCCCTGCATACCTTTAGTTAACACAGCCTCAGCGTCTTTCGGATTGCCGGCCTGGACATACATATAGCATGGTGTTTTCTTTTCTTTACCTTTCTTTTCATCCAGTGTAATGTAATTCACCTTACACTTATACCAGTACTCAGCCTCTCCGTTGAAGAAGATTTCCGACACTTTAATAGGATTAATTTTTACAACCTCGAAAGAATTGTACAAATCCTTGAAGATCTCCAACGATCTTGATTCTGCCTCTGTGTAAGACAAGGCATCCACTAAATACTTCTCAGTTACCTTCTTTTTTTTGCCGTTCTCGATATTATCAATCTCGGCTTTTACCGTAATTTCAAACCAGCGATTCATTGTATTAATATTTAATTAGTTGATTTCTTTCCTTTCTCTATACTGTTTTTAAATCTTTCAGAACACCACTGCAAAACATCCATCATCATCATCTCATTATTAGATAAGATGCCTTTTATAATTAATGCCAATTGATGTTGTGACATTCTTAGGCTCATATCAAATCTTCTTTCCTCTTCATTTACTATCGTAGCTACGAAATACTTACACCCCTCTAAGTGCGTTAGGGCTTCAATCATAGCTTCTTTTATCTCTTTTTCTTCCATTCTGTTTTTTTCGGACAAAGATATGTCTTTTGTTGCTTAATAAGAAACAAAATGATTTAATATAAATTAATTTTCTTCCGGGTCAACATCGATAGACATATTGTATCTTTTCCTGATAAAGACTTCTGTTTCTTCATTAAACGGGTAGGCTTCTTTCAAGAAAGCCATAGCCCGCTCCGCATCTTTATCTGCTATCTCAATATATCTTTCGAAAGTCATGCAAAGGTCGATGTTGTACGCACGCTCCTGTTTTATCTTGTCCACGTATTTCAATACCCTGTCTTTGATTTCATTGGCTTTTTTCACAGTATCATTGAAAGAATTTATACTTTCCAATTCTGGATCTTTGTTTTCCTTGTTTACCTTATCAAACTCTTCCTTGCTATATCCCGCTTCTCCTGTAATGGCTGGGCAAACACTTCCATTTATGATCCAAAACTGCTCATACGATCCTATCAGAAACTTTGATTCCATTTTAAATGCATTATATTTAATAAGCAAATTAGCCACCTCTGTTGCACCTTCTATGGTTCTAAAACCGATGCCGATATCTTTTAACATAAATACTGGAACTCCCGTTCTTGGATACACGACTTCTTTTTCGTTCTTTATATTCCAATTTTTAGCTTCAATTGGAATACCCTTACCAACAAGCTCTTTGTCTATATACAGACTTATCTCTTCGTCTGTCAATGCCACAATCTCATCTCTGCTTAAATCAAAAACTGTTTTCATTTTTTTTATTCATTAGATTAAACAACTTACTTCTTTGTTCAGGCTCCGTATATTCCACCCATATATCGGCTGCCACATTCCTCAGAAATTCCATAAAGTCTTGATGATCCCTGTATTCAGTAGAATCAACTTTCCTTACAAAATTTATAATTTCTTTTAGTATTTTATTGTTTTCTTCAAGAAGCTCTCTATCGGTCATGATCTCGTGAAAATATATTATTCAACATGTAGTAGGCAGTAAATCTTCGATGTATGCCCATCTTACGATATGGAAAATTCTAACAGCTATTTTCCAATTAGAGTTATTTGGCCCACAGACAATAGGAGTTCCATCTTGTTTAATAGCAATCAACATTCCACTGTGTTGTGGTGTTTCGCTTGCATCATACCACACGCTGTTAATGCGCCATTCTGCACCAGCTTTAAAAAGAGGAACAGCAAATTCTATATCTTGTTTCATGTCTTATTATTGTTTAATTAATTTAAATATTTTTAGTTTTGAAATTATTTAATATGCTTATCGGCTGGATTGATTATCAATCCATCGTCACATGAAGGGAATGATATGTTAGATTCTCCATTATCAAGATTAGTCAGTTTAACCGTTCCAGCATATTCATCATCCACAAAAAACAATTGACCCGAAGAAACCACAAACCTGCATTGATATGCATTCATCATTGCTCCAAGTTGTCTAATCTTAGTTTTAATCTCTAAAAGTTGAGCGTTGTTGATTATATTCTTATTCATATTTTATTAAAGTTTATCTATTATTTTGTCACCCATTTCCTGCCATTCATCACTCACGCTTATAACCAATCCTATGACAGTTGATGATAATAACAATGTAAAAATAAGCCATAACAGAAAGCAGATAAAAACACATATATACCTCATGATTTTTTAGTTGTTAGATAAAAGCAAAATCGGTTCATTTGACTCCGCAATTGCTTTTATTTGTTCTGGATTGACAAAACTCTTAACTTGTTCACTTATATTACAAATGGACTTGATCATATCAACGAATAATTTCGAGGTACATTCGTTACACTCCACTTCCATTATCTGTTTATGTCTATTGTATGATATGCTCGTTACACAATTCAGCCAGTGCGCATAGGTTCCTTTTTCTGTATTTAACCTGCTGTATTCTACTTTTGTCTCTCCATTTCCATATTCAATTACTCTTTTTAGAAATGGTTTTGCATAAACACTAAAACCGAAAGGTTCGGCATTTAAAGCATCTAAACGAGAAGTTCCATCTCTCCATTCTCCATTCTCATAGTTCCCTGTCCATTCCACAGAGGGGTTAGGAACAATGTTTCCGTTTTTGTCATAGGCAAATGAACATAGAGTTTCTAACTGATACTTAATAACAGGTACTTCTTCTACTATTTTATAACTCAAACATCTCTTCAGAACTTTCCTGATTTGACTCACTAGATCAGAAAATGATGTGCTATTGAAATATCCTTCGTTACCTAATCTGTTTGTAGGTAATTTGATCCCATAAGAACGAATCTTATCCACATCTTCTTTTGATAAAGTAGTGGTAAGCACTCCTTTTTGGGTGATATTCACTTTAACAGTTACAGATAAACTGTTGTTATCATTCTTTTCCGTTATATTTAGTGTTGTTAATACTGCCATAATAAGATCTTTTTGAAATCAATTCGAATAAATATAATGCATTCCTGCTTCATATACCCTATGTACATCAGGGTCATTCTTGTCTTCCGGTTCCAATTCACTTTCTTCACGAGTATAATTCCATTCAGAGTTGTAGTACATATCCTCATTTGTTTTCTCCAAGGAGCAATCTTTCATCAAATTCAGATATTCTCCCCAAACTGCAACTTCTTGCTGTTGCTCTTCTTCTGTCATAAGAGATATTTTGTCTTTCAATTCTTTCCAGGTCATAGCTTGATTTATAAAAGGTGATTACTAATTCATTCCACATCAAAAAGTTGATCCAATACCAATAATTCCGCATTCATATCTTCATCTTTTGGGAAACGAACTTTTATGTTCCCAAACTTAGATGTTTTGAATAAAATGTAGGGATTCATATCCTCGGCAGTTACCGGTTTATATTCCTTGATTTCCGACATCTTGAGATACCAGTCGCCTATTTTCACAAATCCGGAGAAGACAGAACACAGATGCGCTTTTACAGACTGTATCTCCTTTTTATCTTTGAAAGGTATAATTTCCTCCTTCCCTCTTATCCTGATTGACAGGAAAGGACAAATATTATCTGTTTCATTTTGGAACTTAAAGCCTGTTATAGCCTGCTTTGGGATTCTTCTCCCCATTAATACAAAATAGCTCATTGTTGAAAATATTTAATTGGACATAAATATACAAGTTTTACTAAGATATCCTTCTGTCATCTCTATGAAATTCACACAATCTAATTTGCTTAATTTGTAAATCAATGCCGGATTGTGTATTATGGCTATAATTTGTGTTTGTGGTTTATGGAATGATAATACATTATAAATTTGCATTATATTGTCAATGTCAAGATTCCTGTCTGGCTCATCCATGAGAACCGTGTATTCAAAACTGCTTTCTGCTAATGTTATGCGGTTTCTTTTATAATACTTCAACAGATTATCAATCCTTTTAATCCAAAACGCATTTGATTTTTTCTTGTATTCTACAAGATCTTGTATTGGAAACGTATAATCCTTTTGACCGAACATTAAATTGAAAAGTGATTCCAATGATAACACCACTTTCTCTCCATAAGATCTTCTAATATTATTCACATACAAATCTAAGTTGCTGATGTTTTTCAATACACTATCTCGATTCATCTCCGCCGATGGCAATAAACGGAATACTTTCCCTGCATAATCGGATGATATGTCAATCCCATCAAGAACCTTGTCATCATCATCAAATATAGGTGGAAAATCCAGTGCCTCGATCGGTATTTCAGAGCACATGGATTTCTCACATAACGCATACATTGATATGATGTTAAGCAAAGTTGATTTTCCACTACCGTTTTTACCTACAATCACATTCACTCCTGGCTTGAAAATAAATTCTCTACTATTTTCAAACGCTTCTATGTCAGAAGCATATTCAAAAGGAGTTTTTGTATTGTCTTTTATTTTTACTGATGTTATCATTGTAATCCTTTTTAAAAATCAATTACCGCCCGAACCATGTCTCCGATGTGCTTGTTGCCGGTGCCCGTGAGGCCACTGGAGAAGACCACGTACCACGCGACGGCCTGGCTGCTCTCAGTACTGGACCAATACCAAGTCGAGGAGAGGGGAGATGCCGAAACATAAGTGAATGCTTTGTTTAGTTCGTCCATATAATGGGCCATTAAATTTAGGTGATTATATACAACTTTACACCATCTATATAAAACAGAAGCCGGATAATGATTAACGTATATCCGGCTTCTGTTTTATATGGTTAAAATTCTTTTTCGTTACCACCTTTTTTAGAGGTGGTTTTATCAAAAAGAGGGTCGTTAGGATCTGTTTTGGGATTATAGCTAAATACACCTTTAGCTATTCTCTTCATATCCTTCTCTAATTTTCCACTTTTACTACTTCTGATCGTAGTAGTGGTTGATATTGTGAATTTCTTATTTTTTTTCATGCCGTAATTTTCTTTAGTTGTGAATACCTTAATCGTCGTTTGGTATTCTGCAAAAATACATCGAATCTTTCAGATTCCGATAGATGTTTCGTGTTATATCTGAAAGATTCGCAATCTACATATCTTTGAAGATGTTTTCTCGACACCCAGAAATGGGTTCCAGAAATCATTTTCTTCAAATGGCTCCAATATCCTTCGATTGTGTTTGTTGATCTTCTGCCTATTACATACGCTCCCTTTTTGTGATATACTTTTTGATGATCAAACTTTTCTTTGTTGATCCCGTTATACGCATACCATTCGTCAGAATATATGGTAGAATTAGGATGAACGGTATTGTATATCAAAGGAAGTAAGGTTTTACCTTTTGTGTCTGTAACGACATAAGCGACAACAAATCCTTCTCGTTGGAGTGTCCCAAACACAGGGGTTTTATCTTTTAAAGATCTCCCCTGTGCATCTTTAACTTTATCCTTACTATGTCTATTCTTGTTTTTGCCACCAATATAAGTTTCATCCACTTCAATCTCGCCTTTCAAACACGGCTCTTTTATTTCAATACTAAAACAATTGTGAATACGTTGAAGCATAAACCAAGCCGTTTTCTGTGTTACTCCCACGATTTTAGACAACTGTAAAGATGATACTCCTCTTTTCATTTCAACAACAAAATAACAAGCCAACATCCATTTTCGTAATGAGACTTTCGAATTTTCAAAAATCGTTCCTGTACGAACATTGAAATATTTACCCGTGTTTTTACACTTGTATCTATTTCCTTTGCATTTATACACCTTAGATTCCGGATCAAAAGGAGAAACAACGTGATCTCCCCACCTTTCTTTTTCAAGAAAGGTTATACACGCTTGCTCATCAGGGAACAATTTTGAAAATTCGGGAAGTGATTTAAAATCGAACATACTTCTTATCTTTATATTGGATTATAAAAATACAAAAATATATTCATATAACCAACTAAAAATCAATTAAATTCATCGAATATCTGATTTTGAATTATTTTTTTTGTTGTTAAATTTCTATTTCTTTTCTATTTTTGAGGATTGTCTAACTTAATAATACTAATATCATGGAAAATCGATTAAATTTTAATGATCCCCAAAAATGGGTATCTGATTCAAAAGAATTAGTTCTTGATACTACTAAAAGGTTCGAGTTTAATGTAGAAATTTTACCTGATAACAAAAATGTTATCCTATACACTCATTCAATTATCATAAAATCTCAAAAAGAATATCATTGTGAGGTATCCTATTTAATATCAACAAAGGGATTAGTAGAACCTTTTATCAGTGCAAAGACAAACAAAGAAGTCTTTAGTCAATACATTTTTAAAACCCAACAAGAAAACATATCATATGCAGAAATGATTTGTGGAAAAAAACTAAATTTGAAAATGGACATAAATCTCATTTTACAATTTTTGGACGCTTACGAATGAGCTGCCCTACTTCTAATTGTAAACTACCATCATCATTTTTTACCACCATTCTTTTTGCAGGATGATATTCTTTTTGGTTAGGATCTTCTAAAAACTCTTTGAAATGAGGCATTTCAAAATCGAATAGTTTTAATTCTTTTTGATACTCTTCTAATGTTTTCATAACTGTAACTTTTAAAAATTAATAATTAATTGATTTATAAAAAGAAAGCGGTGATAAACTGAGTTACCACCGCTTTTACTATCATATTGTTTCGTATTACTTTATTTTGTACATTGAGAAATCTTCAAAATCACCTGATATACAATCAAGTTTCAGCCAACCTTCTGACACCTTTACATCATAAACAATAGGTGGCTCAGGGTCACTATCAAATACAATGACTAACCTCATTGTATTTTTATCAAAAGAGTATGTGAAAGGATCTGGGCTTTTCTTTTTGCCTTCATTGTAATATACAGTCATTACGCCTGTATCGTCATTATAAAATGTGAGTTCGAAAAATTCATCTGCGGGGAATTGCTCTCCCCATGAACCTATTAATATGCTGTTATTGTCATTATTCACATTATCATCGTTACACGAAAATGTGAATAAAAGTAGCAAGGTTAATAATATATGTAGTACTTGTTTCATGTTATTGTTAAAATTCATATCCTACCTTTATACTAAATCCGTTCATGTCACCACTTCCATCTCCCCACTCTTCATCAAATGATACCTTTTGTATAGAATATCCTATACCTAAATTAACAGCTTGTTTTTTAGTAGTCATAAACCGTACACCAATAAAAGGGTTACAATACAATCCACCTTTTTTTGCATGTCTTGGTGCTTCTTTAGTATTGAACTTATACCCTATTCTTAATGCAATAAAAGGAGATATTGGACCATTCAAGGCATATCCTCTCACATCCGCAAATATAGGTATGCTTACTGTTGAATAATCGGTCATATAGTGTATGCCGGTTCCACCTCCTACAAATAAATACTGATTGATTTGGCTTCCATATGTAAAATATAATTCTGGGCCTTTGTATCCACCTGCCCAGTATCCGAGATCAATCATAAATCTACTCCCTGTCAAATCGTACTTTTCATTGGATATTTTAAATGGAATTTTAGATTCTTTCTCTTCTTTGGTTATTTTACTGATATCTTCCATAGGGTACACAAACGTACTACCATCAGAAGTGCGAATAGTAATTTGCTTGTCTGGTATCTGCTCGATAATAACCCCTTTTATAACACTTCCATTTTTTAAATGAATAGCTTCAACCATTTTGTTTTGTGAGTAAGCGCATACACTACCCAATAGAACAACTAACAATAATAGATACTTTTTCATATGAAATAATTTTGCTCTTTCTGCCTCCTTCGAAAGATTAACAAAAAAAAAGAAGCGTGGAGACTATTGGATACTACCACATTGAGGTCTTGGACTACCCTTCGCACAATAGTAAACAATAGCCCCACGCCTTATGTCAGTATACTATTATCCCTCTTGTATAATCAGAATGCGTATACAACAACATAGGCGTAGGAGCTGTATGTCTATTATCTTGTGCGAATGAAAGTGTCCAAGTTTCAATGCAAGATAATATCTTAACGCTTCTACGTCTTTATTCTAATACGTGAGGGCAAAGATAGTTATTCTATCTAATATTTTAAAACGGCTTAAAAGGATTTAATTTGATGTAAAATGAATATTGGGAATTTTAACAGTTCGTATTTTTGCATAAACAACAAAATATCTAAGATCATGAACAAATGCAAAAAGCCATCAAGAAAAACAGCCAGTAAAGCAGGCAAGTTATTAAGAAAGAAGATATCTTCCAAAGATGTTAAAACTCTTGCAGGTTACACTTTACAAGCCGCTTCCCGTCGTGGAAAAAGTAAGAGTGGTTGCCAAAAGAAAGGAAAATAAGTTCTTTAATACAAGCTTTTGGTATGGTCATTATACCAGAAGCTTGTTCTAATGTATTGGAATTACCAACAGCATAATGACCAGCTACAGATATAGATCTCTCATTTTCATGTACAACAATACCATAGCTCTCTATTTCTGATATATCTGTTTCGTAATCCTCCAGATCTACCCATGTTCTTTCTGATAGGTTGGAATCTATCCACTTAACTAATACCCGCTTGTTTAAAAGCGATTCTTTTTTATGTCTATTCTTTTTCATAACTTGTTATATTGATTTTTTAGTAAACGAAAAGAGATTGTGCCAGCATTTTGACACAATCTCAATTATATGGGAATAATACTAAGGAAAAGTGTAAAGTGGTATATAATTACCTAAATATTTTACAATGTCTTTCTGTTCTATATGCTTCATTACAATAGCATCAATAACATCTCTAAGATCATGCTTGTTATCGTAGAAGAAAGTTTTCCAATTGCATTCATCATGCAATCGATGCATATCAGAGTATTCAAAAAAGAATGACCCAAACAAACCCCAATTAGTTATAGGGCATTCTGAATCACGGCAATAATACACTTTAATGCGATAATCGCCTACTTCTTTTGTTGTAATAAGATCGTCTTCCATGTCTTTATATTTTAAATAGTTCTTAACTTTTTATCAATAAATTCATCTATTTCATCATAGTATGATCCATCAAAATCACAATTCCCATATTTCTCTGTAAACTCTTTAGCCCACTCTCGAATGATGTTAAATGCCTCTTCCCTGCTACATTCTTTTAGTCCTGGTAGATACTCCACGGCTTCCGCCGATAGCTCTTGCAGATTTCGTAAATAATTCAAATCTATGCTATATGGCAGCTTACCTACTTCTATACATACATAATGACCCTGTTTAAAGGCATCCTGTAAATCTTCCAAACTTTCTATCAATGACTCGGACTCATCATCTACCCTCACCTTGTATAACTCAAAATCTTCATTTTCTGCCGACACCCATATCTTGTAGGCTTTTTCGTTGGACAATCTTTTCCAAACAAATCCGTCACTGAATACAATTAGGCTACCTGTTACTATCGTATTTTTCATAATCACTTTCTAATCTGTTACTCTGTAATAATAATCAAGCTCTTCTCCCTTAAAGTTGTTCATGGCATACTCGTCAGCCTCCCGCCACAACCGGTCATACAATGCAGCCAGTTCTCGATCACCTTCATAATGCTGCCAGATTTTATGATTCAACACAATCACCAATTCTGTGAAGAACTTATAATTACCTTTCCATTCATTAAACGCTCGTTTATAGGTATCCTTGATTCCAGGCACTCCATACTTATCAGCTATGCTGAAATCTTCCCAAAAGGTAGTCATCAGATCATAGCCTACTTCTTTCATAAATTCTTTGAATGTCATAAACTATTATTTTAGGTATATGATTGCCTAAATTCATAATATTTGTATCGTTTTCATTGTTCACTATCTGACTAATATACGACCCTGGCCACAGACAGCCAGGCCGACCTCATGGCAGGGCAGGCTCCACCTTACCCTGGCTGTTCTGCCCACTCCCTGTACCCTACGTTAAAACCAATAGGATCATACCTTTTGATCATAGTGCCGTAATTCTCTCTACCGCAATACCTGTTCTTTCCTCCAATGATCCATGTTTCATCGTCTCTATCTGGAGATATGGAGTTAAGAAACTTCTCATAATCTTTTCTACTCTTTCCCATCTTTGTCTTGATTTAAACAATAGTTAATAAAATAAGCAACCTGTTCATTTTCCCCTGTATTATCATAATCACCTAAAGTCATATCATCATAATCCAGCAGAACTATACGAAAATCGTTTTTTTTGACATACACTTCCGTTAAATACATAGGAATCCCAGCAATTTCTATTATCACCGGAAACTGATCATCGAAGTCAAACGCATCATTAGTTTCTTTAAACTCTTTAAATTCTTTGAATTTTAGCTTTATACTTCCACCGTTCTCCACTAATGCCTCTTTGATGTACTTTAATCTTTTTGCATTCAGATCAATCTCTGCTTTTTCTATTTCTTTGTACAATTCATTCAGATCCATATTCCACTATATTTATATTGTCAAATTTTTCTTTTATAATATCCAAAGCACCGCACTCGTTTGTTACCATAACATACTTTCCCGGCTTCATTCCTTTATTCTCCTTATCTTTAAATTGTTATTCCCACAGTATTCCTTCAGCCAACTATCCGTTAGATAACGATTAACTCTATCGTATTTCTTTTTCGGACCCTTGCTCCAGAATTTCCATTCGTTTGTGATATTATACCCATATTTATCAAACCAATAGATATAATACACTACGTTACCATATAAATCCACTCTTTTTCTTTCCTGTATGACTACCTCGTAAGGTATCTTCTTGTCTCTTTTCTCCATCTTTGTCCTCCTTTCTTGAATAAAAAAACGGCACCTATCTTCGCAGACCAGTGCCGGTAACTAACTTGCATGGAAAACTACTTAACCTCAACTAATTCTACAGAGCTGTAGAATTTAGTGAAGCTACCAACAAATTCTCTTATATTTTTATATTCTTCTGGTCGTTTTCTGTTACCGTCTTTTATATAATTTACCCACAGTCTATCCTCTATGTTCTTAATCGCATTCTCTATAGTAAATTCGTCGCTGACACACATTAAGCACGAAGACCCTGTTTTCTTATGTGGTTTATATATCCTTGAAAAAGACCACATTTTTATCCTGTCGTATATATATCCGTTGTTTGGATAAACGAATCCTATCCGGCTGTCACCTTCTTTGGCATAAAATACACCTGGCTCCTTCCCGCCCTTTCTATATACTACGAATCCTTTTTCTTTTAGGATCTTAACCACTTTATTTAATTTATTTTCTACGTTCATTTTCATGCAAAAATTTAAAAACGACCTTCATTATAGTTGCGAAGTTCTCTACCTTAACCCACTCATGAGCTACTGCTCTAAGTACAGACGTTTCATATGTTGGGACATTGTCTTCTTTAACCACCTTACAAGAAGCCAGAACTCCTTCAGTCGGCTTTAGTCCGAGGTCATGCAGCTCGCAGAGACCGCCCGGCTGGCGGAATGCGCACCACCCGTCTTTCTCTGTTGGCTGGATCATCGCTATTGGTTTTTCTTTCACTGCAAGATACCCTACCATCCACATTGTTTCTTTTAACCTGTCAGCGTATCCGGCATCTATGATAGCCTCTATGTCTTTTGGCGTACCAATACAAGGAACTTTACACATGTTTTTACATTTATCACATGTACAAGGTTGCTCCCATCTGTTATGATCTATGCCTACCAACTTCTTTATCCGTTCTACTTCTTCTTTCATATTATACTATCTCTGTTAGTTTTTCATAATACAACTTCATTTCCGGTGAAGCATATTCCATGAATGCTTCGAATAAGTAGGGTACCTCTATTATCATATTCACATTACAACCTTCTGCCTGTGAAAGAGATTCAAGATCATTGCTGTATGAACACGTTACATGAGCTCCTACATTAAACACATGTAAATCTAATCTTACATATTCCATACATAAATCTAACGCTTTAAACAAGTTTTCTACCTCAATCTCCTGAAATAGGTCTATAAACATCCTTAAATCCATTATTTTACTACCCTTTCTATGTGTTTAATTAATACTACTGCCATCCCCTTACCTGTTTTTATCGCACATTCCGATCCTTTTATCCATTCTACACACCCTACATACTTTTCTGTAGAATGAAATCCGGGATTGTATTTTCCAGATGTACTGAACTCTACCGTATCCCCTACCTTCAGATCATCAAAAGCAATAGACCATGTGGTCCAAATTCTATCATGTCTCCCAGGCTGAATGGCTCCGATTACGCCTTTTTTACGACCGTTTTTTATCGCTCTTAGTATTATCTTTCTATCACCTTCGATAAGGCTGCAAAAGCGCTCGTAAAAGGTTAAATCAACCTGTTTTTCTCCTATTTCTTCTCTTATTTTTGTTATTCTGTTCATTTTCTGATTTTGTTTTATTTTTTTCTTTGTTTTTTCTATCTTCTATAGAAGATGATAATAACATTATCTTTTCTATGTTACTTTTTGACTGTAAAAAAGAATCGCATTTCATTACTACTACCACCTTCTTAAGTTCCCCATTATCGTATAGCGATACACGCATCATGTTTTGCGCCTCGTCCACTATCAGACCTGGAGTAGTCTTAGCCATTTTACGTAGCTTGTTATACTCCGGTCTTTCCATTTCCTCTGTTTATTACTCTATAGTATTTATCCTTATCCCCTTCTTTTAACTTCTCCAGATAGAAAATTCCATCATGTAAATGAGACAAACAAAATCTGTATCCGTATTTCTGTACTCTTCTTACATGATCCCGCAGTCTTATCTCTTCACTTTTGTCTTGTACTTTGATCTTAATACTGTCTCCTTCTTTGATTGTGTATAAAATAGTTTGAATCTCTTCTTTTTTCATCTTATAAAATATTTTAACGGCAGCACCTATACTCACGCACCACTACTGCCTTATGTTTAACAATTAAATACTTAACTCTTCAATGGTCAAGCCTTTTTCTTTTGCCCACTTTAACATTGCGCATAATTCTGTTTCTGACTTATATTTCGGATCACGCCACGCCCATCCGAATTTATCCAGGACATGATGATATAATTCGTCGGCCTTTGCCGTGTAAATGTCTTTGAATAAATGCTCCGAACCTTCCGGTATAAGCATCTCTGTTGTTGCAGAATCGGAATACGATAAACATCCGTAAGCATATTCTGTTATTTCACTCCATGCTTCTCCGGCTTTAAATCCAAATTCTTTTACAAAAGCCAAAGTTAGATACATATTTAATAATATTGTTACATCATATCCGGAATCCGACTTTCTTTCTATTATTTCCTTTTCAAATTCCTTTAAATCTTCAGGCCCTAAAAAGATGTATCCTGATACCGACCGGTAATTAGTCTCCGCATACTTCTTGCATTTATCATCATTGGCAATCTTACCAATGTTAGATAACATCTTTTGCCTCCATTCATCACAAAACTCTACCTCTACGTTCATCCAATCAGTACCATAATTATATTCTCTCGGATGTCCGACCGATGTTACCTTTATGTTATTCACGCCATATCCGTAAAGGCGTTCACTTACCTCATTCGCCCATTCCTGTACAAAAGGAATAAACTTATTGCAATAAGAATCAAAATCAAAATCCGATTCTTCCTCATATTCCGGCATCTCTTCATAATCTTGTTCAAAGAAATATCGAGGATCTGCTATTGTTTCATAAAAACTTACGTTAATGAAACAAAACTCGTTAGTTGTCGTTTTTAATATCATAACTTTTTGTATTTACGTACATTTTTCTTGCCATAGAATCTACACATGGCACGAATCTGACTATAAAATACTTTTGTCCTCCTGGCCTCAAAGTATTTAAACATTTCTTCATTCTTTGTTTCCCAAACGTAATCCGTTTGGGAACTCATGCGATCTTTCTCCTTGCGTGAATAATGGTAATATGATACCACAACACGTTTCATACCATTCTTTACAGGTACGATATTTACGTCTATACTATTCTCTGTCATATTATTATTGTTTTATGCATTATACAAATACAAAGAGCGCATACCTTCACAGGCCGGCGCTCCTTTCAATAAAAATGAAAAAACTAATATTACATAAACATATTGTTTTCTGCTCTTTATTACAATACTTTTGTCCCACAATTGTTATATCGTCCGTACTCTTTTTTCGTATCATTCAAGATTTCAAACACCATCTTCTTATGATCTTCGTTTGGTAACCTATCCTTAACAGCCGATATTACGCCCGCTATAGACGTAAAGCCTGAATCTGTTATTGAACACAGCAACACGCCTCTGTCGGCTCCGGTGCTTATTGCTGACGCCTTTATAATATCATTCTTATATATTCTCATAACTTTTTTGTTTTATTGTTTGTGAGATGCCCAGAATCGAACCAGGACCGGCACATACGCACCGGCACGCCGCGTCATCCCCTCTATGATGCAGAAATAGGCATGCCTATCCTCACGAACCGACATGCCAAAACCCAAAACTTAATTTGATGAATAAAATAGATTAACAAAAATACTATTCTAATTCTTTTATAATATCTTTCACAATATTCAGCCTTACCTCCTTCGTTTCTGGACTAATACAACCAAACCACCCATAAAACTTTCTTGTTTCCTCTGGTTCTGTGGCCATACTTATCTTCTCCTCCAATTCCGGGAAATATATTCTCACCATTTCGTCTGAACGAAACTCATAGATATTTTTATGTGTTTTGAAATACATAAACACTACATTTCTTAACGCAACACATATGTATTCCCCATCCTCTAACCTATCAATCATCTCATATACCTTTTTCCATATGAATAATCGCTCTTCTTTTGTAAACATATCCTTCTTTATTTTTATGGTATTATTTGACTGTATGCAGACTTTTCCATGTACACAATATTATGCTCCTGTCCAAATATCTTCTTTGCCACCTCTTTCTTTATCGCACAATATCTTCCTGTACGATACGGATTCTTTTGATCTGATCCATCCTCGACTTCGATAATAAAACAACCTCCGTCATCTATTATCTTTTTGCAATTGTCACATATTTCTCCCGTACATATATGATGCGGCGCCTGCCCTTTGATGTTATTCCCTAATAAAGCAATCCCCATCTCTTCGCCACATATCATGCAGACTTCTATAGACGGATTCAATCCGTGTTCTGGATGCAATTTAATGCCATCTTTCATTTTCTTTCCTCCTTTGTTTTTAATGTTGTGTGAGATCGCCGGAATCGAACCGACCTACCGCACCATGAATCTCATAAAGCAAGTGCTCCGATCTTCGCAGACGGGAGCACTTTGTCTAAAGCATAAGAAAATTAATGAAGAAAATTTTTCTCACTTACGCCATAGCATCTAAAATAGCTATCAACACTATTTCTGTGACAAGCATAATAGAAAATATCTTAAATGCCTTTTTCATATCGCTATCTCCTCCTTTTTATTTTTTTTTAGTTCCACAATAAACTGTTCCGGCTCTGCTCCGACCTACGTTCCACCTACAACCGCAGGCCTTAGCCCAAGGCGCCGCCTACTCCCCCTCTATGGCAGCCTGTTCGTACCTACAAAGCCAGTCTCCATCTACACAACTAACACTACGCGATAATAAACATTTATTCTTATAACAATCATAAAAAATACACCTATCACAACTGTAATCCTTAACGTCTACACAACTAACTACCTTAGCATATACTATACCATCACTGCCTTCTATTCCTTTTACCCCAAAAATAGAACCTTCTACTTCTTTACTCAAATCTAAGTCAGGCGCAAAATCATATACGTTCATACCATCCATATTTTAATTGTTAAACATTCCGATTACCACTAATCTATAGAATATAGTTTTCAACTCTCAACCTATTGATTTTTGTAGAATAAACTCACATTATGCTGTTTTAAAGCACTGTAATCCTTAATTTTGTGGGAAAACCCTACAGAATACTGTTTTAAAATGATGATCTATTGAATTTTGTTGGTAGGGACTATAGAACGCTGTTTTAAAACGCTGATAGTCTTAATTTTGTTGAGAGGG